>Ga0255346_1002520_pt1 | contig 22961 bp, 24 predicted proteins | sample wastewater_treat_FD_194410 | JGI IMG/M metagenome (GOLD analysis project Ga0255346, IMG submission 194410) | Wastewater microbial communities from Lulu Island WWTP, Vancouver, Canada - plant22 | ecosystem: Engineered > WWTP > Wastewater > Unclassified | place: Canada: Vancouver, British Columbia... | reverse complement strand
TTCCTGTTCTGTATTATCCATTTCGCCCTCCTTTTATCGTCTTGCGGAGATCATTTGCAGGGGAACCCACCCTTGGGCTCCCGTTGCAGATATTACGTAAATCCCGGGAGGGCGAGGGCGCCCTCCCCTACTCAGTTTACAGATAAAATCCTCGTTGGACGGCCAATGTCCGTCCCTGCATTACTCTCTTGTCTGTGTCACGTATCATCGGGCGGATAATATCCGCCCCTACGATATCATTTGCCGATCTTCTCAATGGTATCCGCCAAAACTTCATTTCGCAGATCGGTGAGCCAATCCGAAAAAGCCACCGTGTCAAATGCGTAGGTCTTGTTCAGTTCATACTCATTCTCCGACCACGTATCAAGCGGCGATTCATTGTGCTGAACAAGAGCCTCCAGCTTGTCGAGTGCCTTGAAAATGCGTGATTCGGGAGTTTTCTGCTCACTCATCTCCACATAAAGCGAAGACATATCAGCGGATATCTCAGGCGGCAGAGTGCTTACCCAGTTGTCAAGGAGGATGTCCTCAGTCCTGCGGTCATCGTCCGTTTTCACAAATGTGGGGATATCGCCTGTGAAGCACTCCCCTAAGTCGTGGATAAGGCACATGGAAACGACCTTGTCCATGTCGGCATCGGGAAATTCATGCCGCAGAAGAAAAGCCATCAGCGACACTCTCCAACTATGCTCGGCTACACTTTCGGTGCGCCTGTTTGTAGTGGTGCAGTGACGGGGAGTATCTTTCAGCTTTTCGGCAACGTGGAGTATTTCAAGGTATTCTCTTGGTGTCATATTTTCCCCCTTTTCAATTCGTAATTCGGAGATTACCTGTAGGGGCCGGCGTCCCCGACGGCCCACGAAAACGGGAAATCCCCATTTGTAGGGACGACCGTTGGTCGTCCTCGGTTTACAGGTCAGATCCTCGGCGGACGGTCACCGGCCGTCCCTGCAATTATTTCGATCCGTCCCCGTCAGGGGACACATATTAATTACGCATTACGCATTACGAATTACGCATTAAACAAGAATCCCCCTGACATAAAAACTATATCAGGGGAATCTGCCTGCATAGGTTCTTATACTAAAAGTGACATATCATAAAGTCCGGCAGGCTGATCCTTGAGGAATACAGCCGCATTTATCGCACCCTCTGCGAAAACGCTCTTGGAAGCGGCAGAATGTGAAAGTGTGATAACTTCATCGTGACCTGCAAAAATTACTTCGTGCTCGCCTACGATAGTGCCGCCACGGATTGAGTGCATACCTATCTCGGACTTCTCACGCTTCTGACGGCGTGAATGGCGGTCGTAAACGTAGTGCTTTGAGTTGTCAAGTGTCTCGTTGATAGCGTTTGCAAGCATGATGGCTGTGCCGCTTGGTGCGTCTATCTTCTGGTTGTGGTGCTTCTCAACGATCTCAATGTCGAACTGATCGCCGAGTACGGATGCTGCTTTCTTTGCAAGCTGTACAAGGAGATTGATTCCCAGCGACATATTGAATGTGAAGAAAACAGGTATCTGCTGAGCGGCAGCCTTTATCTGTGCTATCTGCTCATCGCTGTAGCCTGTGGATGCCACAACTATAGGAGTTCCTGTTGACTGGCAGTAGTCAAGAAGTCCGTCCAGTGAAGCAGGATTTGAGAAATCTATGATAACATCGGGCTTTACAGGCAGATCAGCAGGCTTTTCCACGATGGGGAAATCTGCGTATTCCTTTGTGTAGATATCTATACCTGCAACTACCTGACAGTCGTCACGCTCAATAACGCAGTTATAGATATTCTTGCCCATTTTGCCGTTAGCACCGCAAATTGCTATATTGGTCATTTTTACCGTCCCTTTCCTTTTAATTAATACGTGTAGGGGCGGATAATATCCGCCCGAAATTTTTGTTTTATATGAGCGAAAGCAGATCAAGCTTTACGTACAAAGTAAGCGAGCTTGCGAGCGATTCGTGATCGGGGTCAAGCTGCCGTCAGCTTGTTACTTGATGAGGTTGTGCTTTGTAAGGCAAGCCTTCATCTTAGCCTTGTGTTCATCGGTCATTTCGCAGAGAGGAAGTCTGCAAGGACCTGCATTCCAGCCTACCATGTTCATAGCTTCCTTTACAGGGATAGGATTTACCTCCATGAACAGGTCATTGATAAGGTCGAGGTACTCCAGCTGTATCTTCTGTGCTTCAGCAAAGTTGTTGTCAAGGCAAAGCTGTACCATATCGTGCATTTCCTTTGGGATCATGTGTGAAGCAACGGAGATAACGCCCTTGCCGCCCAGAGACATGATAGGAACTACCATATCATCGTTGCCGCTGTAGATGTCGATAGAATCACCGCAGGCAGCTGCAAGCTTTGCAACGTAGCTGATGTTGCCGCTTGCTTCCTTGATAGCAGCGATGTTCTTGTGCTTAGCCAGTTCCTTTACTGTGTCAACTTCCAGACCGCAGCCTGTTCTGCTGGGAACATTGTAAAGGATGATCGGGATATTTACTGCATCAGCAACAGCTGTGAAGTGAGCGATAAGGCCCTTCTGAGTAGCCTTGTTGTAGTAAGGTGTAACGTGGAGGAGAGCATCAGCGCCGAAGGACTCAGCCTCCTTTGAGAGCTCAACAGCATAGCGTGTATCGTTGCTGCCTGCACCTGCGATAACAGGAACTCTGCCGTTAACGTGCTTTACAGCGAACTTGATACAGTCACGGTGCTCGTCATCGGTCATAGTTGCGGATTCACCTGTAGTGCCGCAGATGATGATAGCGTCAGTACCCTTTTCGATCTGGTCGTCGATAATACGTCCCAGCTCGTCGTAATTTATAGAACCATCGGCGTTGAACGGAGTGATAATAGCGATTCCTGCGCCGGTAAAAATGGTGTTCTTCATACACTCAATCCTTTCGTCTAATGCGTAATGCGTAATGCGTAATGCGTAATTATACACATCATGCACTACAATAACATTACGAATTCTGAGTTTTAGTAATTGCCATAAGAATCTTTAACAATTCCTGACAATCATCATATATACTTTGAAAATGTGAAAATTCAATATAATCACTTTCATGCAATAATTCAAGCCAATATTCTGTTTCGCTTGCTTCTTTCAATGCTATATTCATTTTTGCATAAAAATCGGCTTTACTCTGACCTCTTATTGCTTCCTTAACATTAGCACCAATACTCGTGCCACATCGGAGTATTTGTTTTGATAAAACATACTCCCTTTTTTCAGTAATGAGATACTTATATAATTTTATAATTCTTAATGCAAATTTTTTGCTTTTCTCAACAATTGGATTATTCCTCATATTAATTACGCATTACGCATTACGAATTACGCATTAGTCAAAGTATCCCTTAGCTGCGAGGAGCTCTGCGAGGAGGACACCGCCGCCTGCTGCGCCTCTGAGAGTATTGTGTGAGAGGCATACGAACTTGTAATCGTACTGTGTATCTTCACGGAGACGGCCTGTTGATACAGCCATGCCGCCTTCGAGGTTTCTGTCAAGCTTAGCCTGTGGACGGTCGTTCTCCTCAAAGTAGTGGATGAACTGCTTTGGTGCGCTCGGGAGTTCGAGTTCCTGCGGAACGCCCTTGAAGTTCTTCCAGAGGTCGAGGATCTCTTCCTTGGATGGCTTGTTCTCGAATGATACGAATACAGCAGCTGTGTGTCCGTCTGATACAGGTACACGGAGACACTGTGTTGTGATGTTTGGAGCTGTAGCCTTTACGATCTCGTTGCCCTTGATCTCGCCCCATACCTTCAGCGGTTCCTGCTCTGACTTTTCTTCCTCACCGCCGATGTAAGGGATAAGGTTATCGACCATTTCAGGCCATGTCTCGAAGTTCTTGCCTGCGCCTGAGATAGCCTGGTATGTACAAGCCAGAACGTTCTTCAGACCGAACTTTCTCAGTGGGTGGAGTGCAGGTACGTAGCTCTGGATAGAGCAGTTTGACTTTACTGCGATGAAGCCTCTCTTTGTGCCGAGACGCTCTCTCTGAGCCTTGATGATCTCGATGTGATCGGGGTTGATCTCCGGCACTACCATAGGAACATCGGGTGTGAATCTGTGAGCGGAGTTATTTGAAACGATAGGACACTCAGCCTTAGCATATGCTTCCTCAAGAGCCTTTATCTCGTCCTTCTTCATATCAACTGCACAGAAGCAGAAATCTACCATAGAAGCGATCTTCTCGATATCGTTTGTAGCATCCATGAGGACCATATCCTTCATAGCTGCGGGCATTGGTACAGCCATCTTCCATCTGCTGCCTGCTGCCTGCTCATATGTCTGGCCTGCACTTCTTGGTGAAGCTGCCAGGACCTTTACATTGAACCATGGGTGATTTTCAAGCAGAGTTGCGAATCTCTGACCAACCATGCCTGTTGCACCTATGATACCTACGTTGTACTGTTTCATTAAAAACTACTCCTTCAATAAAAATTTACACAAAAATAATAAAAACCAGTTGCAAACTGGTTCATCATGCGTTATAATAGAAATGTTGACATATCAGCGGTGCCGTATGCCGATAGCTCTCCATCAAAGCATGATGACAGCCACAAACTTATTCAGCCCGCAGCCAGAAACGAGTTTACCAAAAACGTTTCTTCGGCGGCATCACCTTTCGCTGTACATCATCGGACGGGTCATCCCATGCACAGGTACTCATCTCAGCCGCACCTCTACCTTGTATTTATAATAGCACTTTCACTTTGCGTTGTCAATAGATTTTTTAAAATTCGTAATTCGTAATGCGTAATGCGTAATTATTGTGTCAGCTAACGCTGACGGATTTAAATAATTCATAATTATTTTTTTAATTCGTCCACGAAGTGGACACCGCAATTATGAATTACGCATTACGAATTACGCATTAACAAAAAGGAGTTTGACTTAATGGAATTATTAAAGTCTGATTTTTACTATGATCTTCCCGAGGAGCTTATCGCTCAGCATCCCGTTGAGCCGAGAAACGCTTCACGTATGATGTGCGTTGACCGCAGAACAGGTGAGATCTCCCACGATCACTTCTATAATCTATGCGATCACCTCAGAGAAGGTGACTTGCTGGTAATGAATGATTCCCGTGTCATTCCTGCAAGACTTTACGGTGAAAAGGTCGGAAATCAGACCTTTATCGAATTCCTTCTCCTTGAACAGAAGGGCGACAAGCTGTGGGAGATAATCTGCCGCCCCGGAAAAAAAGCAAAGGTGGGCACAAAATTCAGCTTCGGCGGAGGAAGGCTCGTTGCCGAAGTTGTAGAAGTCAAGGACGACGGCAACCGCATAGTTAAATTTGAATGCGAGGGAAATTTCTTCACCGCTCTTGAAGATGTGGGACAGATGCCCCTCCCTCCGTACATAAAGGAAAAACTTGAAAACAAGGAGCGCTATCAGACAGTTTATTCCCGTGAACTGGGTTCAGCCGCAGCGCCTACTGCCGGTCTGCACTTCACTCCCGAAATGCTGGATGATCTCCGCTCCCGTGGCATAAAGACTGCTTTCGTTACCCTGCACGTCGGTCTTGGCACTTTCCGCCCGGTCAAGGAGGATAATGTCCTCGACCACAAAATGCACAGCGAACACTATCATCTGCCTCAGGAAACTGCCGACCTCATCAATGAGACAAAGGCAAAGGGCGGCAGAGTTATAGCTGTCGGCACCACTACCTGCCGCACTCTTGAAAGCGTCGCTACTTTTTACGGCGATATTTCCGAACATGACGGATATACGGATATATTCATCTACCCGTCCTATGAGTTCAAGTGCATAGACGGACTTATCACCAATTTCCACCTTCCCGAAAGTACACTCATTATGCTGGTGTCTGCTTTCATGGGATACGATAATACTATGAATGCATACAAGACCGCTGTTGAGGAGAAATACCGATTCTTCAGCTTCGGAGACAGTATGTGCATTCTCTGATATAAGGAATACAGAAGGGGAAGATAATGAACATTACAGAGACAACACTGCTTAAAAGCTACGTGGATACTGAGGAATTCCCCCTTGTTATCTGCGGAATGGACTACAGGATAAAATACATGAATATCCTTGCGCTTGAAAAATATGAAAAGTACGGCGGAAATGAACTTATAGGCCGCCTGCTGACCTCACTTATGGATGAGGAAGCCAAAAGCAAGGTGGATATGGTAATTGAATGGTTCAAGGAGGATATCTCCCATAACCGTATGCTTGCAGTCAGAAACAAACGTGATAATACAGATATATATATGTGTGCCCTGAGAGACGAAAAGGGCGGCCTTATCGGATTCTGCAGCCGCCACAGGTCACGCAGTTCAGATAACGGAATACCATACTCGACAGTAGATTAATGACACAAGGAGAAAACAATGGACATGACAGAATTTTTCAAAGGAATAGTTGATTCAGAAGAAGGACCTATCGTTATCTGCAATCTTGATTACAGGATAATCTACACCAATCCTGCCGCAAATTCTTACTACGAACGTGTTGCTCCGCTTACAGGCAGACTTCTATCCTCGCTTATGGATGAGGAAATGATGAGCAAAGTCGTTATGAGTGTTGAATGGTTCAAGGAAGGCAGAAAGAACAACAGAGTCTTCGCTCTGCATGACAAGAAAAACAACATGGATATGTATATCCTTTCAATAAGAAAAGAAAACGGCGAACTTATCGGCTTCTACGGCCGCCGTGAGGACAGAAATCCCGACTCGGGCAAGGAATTTGACCTTGACTGATATCTCAATAAAGAAAGAGAGCTTTTATGTTCACATTACTGAAAACCGAAAACAAAGCAAGACGTGGTCAGTTTGAAACTGTTCACGGCACTTTCCAGACCCCCTGTTTCATGAACGTGGGTACTGCCGCCGCCATAAAGGGCGGTATCTCATCAGTTGACCTGAAGGGACTCAAAACTCAGGTTGAGCTCTGCAATACCTATCACCTCCACCTGCGCCCCGGCGACCACGTTGTAAAGCAGATGGGCGGTCTGCATAAATTCATGAACTGGGATAAGCCCATCCTCACCGACAGCGGCGGATTCCAGGTATTCTCCCTCTCCCAGCTCCGCAAGATAAAGGAGGAGGGCGTTTACTTCGCATCCCACCTTGACGGCCACCGCATTTTCATGGGTCCCGAGGAGAGTATGCAGATACAGTCAAATCTTGGTTCAACTATAGCTATGGCTTTCGATGAATGTATCGAGAACCCCTCCCCTTACAAGTACGTTGCGGCTTCCATTGTGCGCACCACAAGATGGCTCATTCGCTGCAAAGAGGAAATGGCAAGACTCAACAGCCTCCCCGATACCATCAATAAGAACCAGCTTCTTTTCGGCATAAATCAGGGCTCCACCTACGATGACCTTCGTATCAAGCACATGGAGGATATCGCAAAGCTCGACCTTGACGGCTACGCTATCGGCGGACTTGCAGTCGGTGAAGCCACTGAGGAAATGTACCGCATTATCGATGTTGTTGAGCCGTATATGCCTGTTCACAAAGCCCGTTACCTCATGGGTGTTGGTACTCCTTCAAATATTATCGAGGCCGTTGCAAGAGGTGTGGATATGTTCGACTGCGTAATGCCCAGCCGAAATGCCCGTCATGCTACAGTGTTCACATGGAGCGGTATCATGCACCTGAACAACAAGTGCTATGAGACAGACCCCCGTCCCGTTGACGAGGAATGCGACTGTCCAACCTGTAAAAACTTCTCCCGTGCCTACATCCGCCACCTTTTCAAGGCTAACGAACAGCTGGCAGGCAGACTGGCAGTACAGCACAACCTCTACTTCTACAACACCCTTACCGAGAAGATTCGTGAAGCCATTGACGAGGGACGCTTTGAGCAGTTCCGCAGAAGATACTCCGAACCGCTGGCTAAACTGAAACAGAAGTAAAGGCAACACCGCACAAAGCCCGCCTGACGGCGCATCTTCAGCACAAGCTTTGTGCGGTGTTGCCTTAATTCGGAATTATTTTAAATCAGTCCACGCAAGTGGACACCTCAATTCCGAATTCCGCATTCCGAATTCCGAATTATAAAAAAGGAAGTGTGAACATTATGAAGACCGCTATTTTTGACCTTGACGGTACTATCGCAAATACTATCGCCGACCTGGGCGCTGCTGTGGACAACGGTCTGGAAGTTCTCGGATTCCCGAAGCATACCATTGCAGAGTACAAGCAGTTCGTGGGAAACGGCGCTATGAAGCTGTGCGAAAGGGCACTCCCCGACGGACACAAGGACCTTGCCCCGAAGCTTCATGAACTGTTCAAGGAATACTACAGCGTTCATCTGCTTGATAATACCACTCTCTATGACGGCATAGCTGATACTCTCCGCACCCTCAGCGAAAACGGAGTTATCCTTGCTGTGGCCACGAATAAGCCCGAAGATGCCGCTGTAAAAATCATAGCAAAGCTTCTCCCCGATGTTGACTTCATCAAGATACTGGGCGGTGTGGATACCCGTCCGAAAAAACCCGATACCGCCATTATTTCCGAGATACTCTCCGCCCTCCCCGAAAAGGACGGAAAGGTCTGGATGATCGGCGACAGCAACGTTGACGTTCAGACAGGCATAAACGCAGGTATCTCCGTTATCGGCTGTGCGTGGGGATTCCGTGGTCAGGCCGAACTTGAACGTGCAGGTGCAGACTATATCGCTTCCGAAGCGAGTGATATAAATAATATTATTTTAAAGTAACACCGCACAAAGCCCATACATCCTCAGCACGATCTTTTTGCAGTGTTGCCGAAGGAGGTAAACTATGGAACCCTTTGCACCCGAAATGTACACCGATGAAGAAATGGAAGCAGTCGAAAGCCACATTATGCGCCATTTCGGTGAATTCTCCAATGTCCTGCATGAGATAGCCTCTCCCGATATCCATGTGGACATATGCCTTATCCCTCCGAATGAGGAGCGTGACTTCTACACCCTCGTTACTATGGGCATGGGCGCACACAGAATGAACGTCCCCGACGAACTTGTCGAGTACAGACTTGAAAGAGCCGAACTTGCGATCTTCCTCCCGACAGACTGGGATATCAACAGCAGTGAGGAAAAGTTCTACTGGCCGATCAGGATCCTCAAACAGCTGGCAAGAATGCCTATTTATGAAGATACATGGCTGGGCTGGGGACATACTATCGACAACGGCAAAAAATTCGCAGAGAATACCGAACTCTCATCAGTCATGCTCCTCTCCTGCCCCTATGGTCAGGAAGCGGCTAAATGCAGGCTTCCCAACGGCGAAGTCGTGAATTTCTATCAGCTTATCCCGCTTCACAGAAACGAGATAAACTACAAGATAGAAAACGGCGCAGACGCACTGCTTGACAAGTTCACGGAACTTGACCCGGTTGTGGATATCAGCAGGGATTCTGTACTTGATGTGCCTGTTACCATTATGGACAACATTAACAGACACGGCAATAAGATAGCGAAGAAAAAACTCGCCGTTGATGACCTTCTCGCAGGCGCTGACCATATGGCCGCCTATCTGCGCTGGTGCATCGAAAATGACCTTATGTCAGACGATTTCAAGAAGTCTTTCGGTGACGTTATCGAAATGACACAGAATGACGGTGCCGCCGCTCCTCTCCGTGAATTTATACAGGCCGCCCTCAACAGCTGTCTTTTCCGTGAACTTTTCAATGACGAGGGACAGGAATTCGCCGCATTCTACTACGATTTCGGCAACGATGAATACTGCTACCCATGCGATGTTGACCGCTTTGCCGAGGAATATTTCGGCACCGAGCGCTACAACAGCGAAGAATTCAAGGACGAAGCTTACCTTTTCATCCCCTACGATGAGAACTACTATCAGGGCATAAAAAAGTATATCGACTTCCACTACGCTGTTTTCAAGTCCAATTATTAAAAGACACAATAACGAACAGGCTTCATGCTGCTTAAAGCAACACGAAGCCTGTTCTATTTATGGGGGCATAATTATTTAAGCAACACCGCACAAAGCTTGTGCTGAAGATGCGCTGACAGATTTTTCGTCAGATTGTATAGAAATTCCGCAGGCATACTATCGTATGTCAAGGGATTTCTGTGCAAGATGACGGAAAATATGTACCCCAAGGGCACTTCCTTCGGGCGCCACAGATTCAGTGCAAAGCCATCAGGCGGGCTTTGTGCGGTGTTGGTTTTACAGTGCGGCTTCAATTGCCGATCTTACGTCCTTCATGGACATAGTAGGCTCGAAGCGGCCAAGTATCTCGCCTTCACGGCTGATGAGGAATTTTGTGAAGTTCCACTTGATACTGCTGTTGTTCTTGTAGTCCTTGTCGATGACCTTGAGGACTCCGCTCATTGCCAGCGCTTTCGGGCCTTTGCCGAATCCCTCAAACTTGCTGTTCCCGGTGAGCCACTTGTAGAGAGGTGAGGCATTTTCGCCGTTTACGTCGATCTTGGCAAACTGCGGAAATGTGATGCCGAATCTGCCCGTACAGAAAGAGTGTATCTCCTCGTCGCTTCCGGGTGCCTGCTCAGCGAACTGATTGCACGGAAAATCGAGGATCTCCAGTCCTTTGCCTGCAAACTTATCGTATATATCCTGAAGGTCGTCATACTGTGGAGTAAATCCGCAGCCTGTTGCGGTATTGACGATGAGAAGCACCTTGCCCTTGTAGTCAGCCATGGAAACTTCGCTTCCGTCCATTTTCTTTATCATGTGATCGTAGATTGCCATAGTAATACCTCCTGATTTGGTTTTGTAAAATTAAATTGAACTCAATCGTTTCTGCATCTTTATTATACCTTTCTTATTCCCGTTTGTCAAGAGGTTAAAATAATATTTTTATTTTGCCACATCAAGTAAAAACAATTTCCGCAAACAAAAATCGGGAGAACCTTTCCGCATAAGGCTCTCCCATTTTACATCTTAAATTATAATACACCCGTCAGGGAAGCTTGTGGGATAATACGTGCAGTCCGAAGCGATCTTCACCCTTGTGAGAGCGGTGTCCGCAAAGGCAAATTCTCCGATGGACTTTACGCTTTCGGGGATGCTTACCTGTTTCAGTGACGTACATCCGCAGAACGCTCCTGCTTTCGGGAGCGGCGGAAGGGCTGAATGGGTCAGTCTGCCGTTCACAACATACCACCACTCAGGCGGATATGGCCTGACCATTACCGCTGCTATAGGTGCAGGCAGGTCGTTGTGTGTGAATTCGCCGTCTATGATATTCCATGTTGCGCTCATTCTGCCACCTCGATACTGAATCCGATACTGCTGAGATACTCAGCGTCAAGCCAGTGAGTTTCGTCCACCGCCGTAATATTCGCAACTCCCGTAACATTGGGAGCGTGTGAGGCTCTGAGTATGCTCCTTGCTCGTGCCCCCGATGAACAGCCTAACGAAAATTCGCCGTTTGTCTTTATGTCGAGGACGCAGTTGTCGATATACACGGCTGTATCCTTCGTGTCGGTGTCGCCGCTCGACCTGGTCAGATTTGTAAGCGCAGGCATATCGGCTTCAATGTATGAGCCTTCCAGCATCTGATAACGTGAAGACCCCACGGAGTTGACCAGAAACATCCTCGCTGACGGTGACCTGAACCTGATGAAACAGCTCAGGAACAGTGGAGGGTAGTTGCTTTCCGTCAGCTCGGAATCTCCAGTTATGTTCAGCGAACATCTCTGAAATGCCGCACAGTTTTCGCCTGCCGAGTAAAAATAGTTGTGGCACACTCCCGATATCTCGCAGTCCTGAACAGCCGTTCTGCGGCTTGCTGTTATGTGTGTCGTGGTGAAGAACACAGACTGATATGTGTAGATATTCTTCAGTTTCACATTGCTCAGCGATCCTGATGTTATAAAAAATAATGAGTTTGAAGTCTGCGTGGAATAGATATTCCTGATAGTTCTGCCGTCGCCGTCTACATTAGCCGCCAGAGTTATCCTCGGGATATTTCCGTCAGGGTATTCGTCAAGAGCGTTGATGTCATTGCCCAGCTTTACGTATACAGGAGCACTGCTTGAACCAAGCGCCGCTTTTTCTGCGAGTTCGTCCCACGTAGTCACTACATATGGATCGTCGATAGTTCCTGTTCCTGTTATGCTCATTCTATTACCTCCATTCCGTCGGGGAATTTCACCGCCTCCACACCGGTGCCGCTGAAAGCCGTGCGTTCAACAGCGCTGACCGTAACACCGCCAAGAGTCGGCGGTATCTCGGGGCGCTTGCTTGTGCCGATGTAGTAGATGACCGTACCGTTGCTGAATATATAATCAGCTTCCGAAGTATGTTCATACTCACGGGAAAAGAATGCACGGGCGGCGACGGATGTCCAAATATCAGGTGATATCCCCGTTTTTCCTGCACGAAGTATATCATACAGTTTCAGCATTTCATTCCTCCCCGGGAGTATACGGACCCGAGCCGTCCTGAGCGTACCATGTGCCTGTGCTGTCCATCGAATAGAAGTCGCCTGTGCTGATATCGTGAGCGAGACTTCCCTGATGGATGCGGCGGCCGCTGAAATAATTTGCAGCAGGCGGGTCGGCAGCGGTATCAACGTCTATCTCCATCCTCTCGCTGCAAACCCCGTTTTCGTATCTGACAAAAACTCTGTCTCTGATAGTGATCATAATTTTTCTCCTTTCGGTATAAAAAATACTATTTGTAGATAAGGGTCATTGTCCTCCTTTCTCCGCAGTTCTATAAGAGGGCGGAAAAAGACGTTTTTTCAATGCAAAGCCATTGAATATTGAAATAATTTCATCAGATTTTCACATTTGGAATAAAATCAAAGGCAAAGTTCACAAAATATAGTTGAACAAACTGCTGTTTTGTGGTATAATAGAAGGTATCATAGAAAAACGGCTAAGGCAACACCGCACAAAGCCCGCCTGTCGGCGCATCTTCAGCACAAGCTTTGTGCGGTGTTGCCCTAAAAAAGATATAACAGCCAAGATGATAGATGGAGAATAAATATGACTAAAAGCAAAGAATCCGTTGAAAGAAAGAGACGGAATACTATAACTACGATCCTGTGTCTGGCAGGTATCATAGTTAACCTTCTCTTCTGCAAAATATGCGAAGTCTCGGGACTTCCGCTTTACCTCGACACCATAGGCACTATTGCCGCATCGGTTATGGGAGGGACGCTCCCGGGAGTTATTGTCGGCTTTTTCACCAACATCTTCAAGAGCTTTCCGTCAGTTCCGCCCTGTATTACGGCGTTATCAACGTCATGATAGCGCTGGCGGCATCACAGCTTTCCAAGAAGGGATTTTTCCGATCGCCGCCTAAAATACTGATCGCCGTTCTGATACTGACTTTCATCGGCGGCGGACTGGGTACGCTGATACCATGGTTCATGGACGGCATAAGCTTTGAAAGCGAATCTCTCAGCGCTGTGCTGTACAATACGGGAATATTCAATAAGGAAGCCGCTCAACTTACGGCTAATCTTGTCATGGACTTCGCCGACAAGCTGATCTCCGTCATAATAGTTCTTGTAATGATGAAGCTTATCCCCGAAAATGTTCAGAAGCTTTTCAGCTTCACGGGATGGCTTCAGACTCCCCTTTCAACCGAAGAATCCGCCGCCGCAAAGAAAACGCAGTTCAGGATAATGTCACTGAGAACAAAGATACTCATAGTTCTCAGCGCATCTCTTGCCGCTGTTTCTATCGCAGCTACGGGAATATCCATTCACCTTTACAGAAACGCTCTCATCAAGGATCACACCAAGCTTGCCGAGAGTACCGCTAAAATAGCCGCAAGCCTGATCGATCCCGATAAGGTGGACGATTACCTCAGTCAGGGCGAAAGCGCCGAGGGCTACAGCGACACCATGAAGCTTCTGAAAGAACTCCGCAACAGTTCCTTTGATATACAGTATGTCTACGTTTACAAGATACTCCCCGACGGCTGTCATGTGGTCTTCGATGTGGACACCGACGAGACCAAAGGCTCTGCTGTTGGCAGTGTGGAGAGTTTCGACGAGGACTTCGCTCCATACATAGACGACCTCCTTGAAGGCAAAGAGATAGAGCCTATAATTTCCGATGACAGCTACGGCTGGCTGCTGACCATTTACTGCCCCGTATACGACAGCAGAGGAAATTGCGTATGCTATGCCGCCGCTGATGTTTCCATGGATCAGATAGGAAGTATCGAGAGAAGCTTCACTGTGGAAATGCTTTCACTCTTCCTCGGCTTCTTCATCCTCATATTCGTCCTGATAAGATGGCTCATAGAGTACCACATAATCCTCCCTGTCAACTCAATAGCGATGAGTACGGGAACTTTCGCCTATGACACGGAAAAAGCCCGTGAAAACAGCATCGAGCGTATCCATGAACTGAACATCCACACAGGCGATGAAGTTGAGAATCTCTATCACGCAATTGCAAAAACTTCCGATGACAGTATGCGCTACGTTGCGGATGTCCAGAAAAAGACCGAAGAACTGGCGCAGATGCAGAATGCCCTTATCATGGTCCTCGCAGATATCGTGGAAAGCCGTGACAAGAACACAGGCGCTCATGTACGAAAGACCGCCGCTTATACCGAAATAATCCTGGAAGAAATGAAGAAGAAGGGCTACTATGAGGATATGCTCACCGATAAGTTCATCTCCGATGTGGTAAACTCCGCTCCTCTCCATGACGTAGGAAAGATACAGGTGCCCGATGCTATCCTCAATAAGCCGGGCAGACTGACTGACGAGGAGTTTGAGATAATGAAACAGCACACCATCGCAGGACAGGATATTATCTCTCAGGCCATCGACCTTGTTCCCAATTCGGGATATCTCACCGAGGCGAGAAACCTTACCGCTTATCACCACGAAAAATGGGACGGCTCAGGCTATCCTTACGGCATTTCCGGCGAGGAGATACCGCTCTCTGCAAGAGTTATGGCGGTTGCGGATGTGTTCGATGCACTTGTATCACGCCGAAGCTACAAACAGCCTATGCCGTATGAAAAAGCCATCCAGATAATCAGGGACGGTGCAGGCAAGCACTTCGATCCGCTGATAGTTGACGCTTTCGTCAGCGCAGACGAGGCGGTAAGAAAAGTCGAAAAGGAATTCAGCGAACTCAGCGACGAAAAAGGCTGGTTCGACCATAAAAAAGCTCATAAGTAAGATGCAGAGTATTACTTATGGGCAGAAAAAGCCCCCTGATATACACACCACCACTCTTTATCGGTGTGTATATCAGGGGGCAATGTTCTATGAAAAGTTATCGGGGAAACCATTCATCAGAAATGGGTTCCCCGATAAGTGCTTATAATGTTAACATCAGCGATCAAGCCATGCCTGCTGTGATGATAGCCATAGCGTAAACTTCCTCAGCGTTACAGCCTCTTGAAAGGTCGTTGATAGGAGCGTTAAGACCCTGGAGAATAGGACCGTATGCAGCGTAGCCGCCGAGTCTCTGAGCGATCTTGTAGCCGATGTTTCCTGCTTCGATAAGTGGGAAGATGAATGTGTTAGCCTGACCTGCAACCTTTGAATCAGGGCACTTTGTCTTTGCAACCTCAGGAGATACAGCTGCGTCGAACTGGAACTCACCGTCGATGACCAGCTCAGGATCGATCTTTCTTGCTTCGATAACAGCATCGTGGCTGAGCTGAACTGTAGCGCCCTTGCCTGAGCCGTAAGTTGAGAAGCTGAGAACAGCTACCTTAGGATCGATGCCGAAGAATGCAGCAGTTCTTGCTGTCTCTACAGCAACTTCACCGAGCTGCTGAGCAGCTGTGAGAACAACATTTCCTTCCTTGTCGAGTCTGTCTGTGTAGCCGATATTGATAGCGCAGTCGCCCATAGCGATCTTTTCCTCAACGCCGTCCTTGTCACGGAAGAGGATGAAGCTTGAGCTTACCAGGTTAGCGCCCTTCTTTGTCTTGATGATCTGGAGAGCAGGACGAACTGTATCAGCTGTAGAATATGTAGCACCGCCGAGAAGAGCGTCAGCCTTGCCCATCTTAACGAGCATTGTGCCGAAGTAGTTTGACTTCTGGAGAGCAGCACGGCACTCATCCTCAGTCATCTTGCCCTTTCTGAGCTCAGCCATAGTCTTTACCATAGCGTCCATCTCATCGTAAGCGAGGGGATCAATAACTGTAGCCTTATCAACGTTGAAACCGCCGTCCTTTGCAGCAGCCTTTACTTCGTCAGCGTTACCGCAGAGGATAACATCCATGAGATCCTCGCTGAGAAGCTTAGCAGCAGCGGAAAGGATACGAGCGTCAGTACCTTCAGTGAAAACGATAGTTTTTCTGCTTGCCTTGAGATTGTCAAGCAGCTTGTCGAACATTGCCATAACAATAACCTCCGTATGATAAAAATTCTACATACTATTATATCACAGGGGCATTAAAAAAGCAAGTATTATTTTTTATTCAGCACGGCAACAGCGTTTACTTTTTAATAAATAATAAAAAACCGCCGAAGGCGGCATTCCGGGGTCAAGGGGGATGTTATCTCCCTTGCAGGGGGTGAATGAGGGGGACAGCGTCCCCCTGACGAAGTAGTAAAGCAAGAGTAGCGATGCTTTACGGATGGTTTACAAGAATTATGAATCGCCCCAAAAAAGAAAATGCTGTTGCCCTGTTTATTCAGACAGAAGCTGGAAAGATTCATACAACACCTCATGCTCTCATCTTAATAAATACAATTTCGTTTCACCTTTTGTGCAATACTTACAATAAAACTTCACTTTTTTTGAGCGAGCAGACAATTTCTTTATGCATATTGAAAAGTTGTATTTACAAATCAGCTTTTTTATGTTATAATAACTCTGTAAGATTATTGCTGAGTTTCTCAGCACCGCTCCCGTTTTAATTCATTCTTGCGGGAGATATCGATTATGGAGGTCTTTATGGAGGAATACAAGTACCTGACGATAGTGGAATGGGCCAAGAACTATATTGCTTCTGAGCATCTGAAACCCAATGACCGCTTTCTGACAGAAAAAGAGCTTTGCTCTATCCACGGAGTAAGCCGACAGACCGTCAGACAGGCTCTCATGCGCCTCGAAAGTGAAAATGTAATAAGCCGTGTCCGTGGAAGCGGCACTTTTGTAAAAGGCGGTATTGTCTCTGCTCAGGATAATGTCAAGAATATAGGCGTTATCTCTACTTATTTCAGTGATTATATATTTCCGCATATCGTTACGGGAATAGAACGTGTACTCAACGAAAACGGCTACGCTATGCAGCTGGCCATTACTCATAACCAGGTTACGGAGGAAACTCAGGCGCTTCAGACCATGATCGCTCACGGCGTTCAGGGACTTATCGTTGAACCGTCTAAAAGCGCACTCCCCAACCCGAATTCAGAGCTGTATATGCAGCTGAAAAAGAACAATGTCCCCCTTGTTTTCTTTAACGCAAGGTATCCGTGGTCGGATTTTTCATGCGTCGCTATGGACGATGAGGCTGCGGGAAAACTGGTCACAGACCACCTCTTTGAATGCGGACACAAGAAAATATCGGGTATATTCGCTCTCGACGATATCCAGGGACATAAACGCTACAGCGGCTTTATGAAAAGCTGTCTGGAGCACGAAACACAGACCGCCGAAAACGACGTTATGTGGTTCTCGACCACGGAAAAGAAGACTCTTTTCCAGTACCGTGAACAGAAGATACTGGAGATAATGAAGAATTACACCGCTATCGTATGCTATAACGATAACCTTGCCATAAAACTGCTTCAGTTTTGCAGGGAGCACGGTATAAAAGTTCCCGATGATATCTCTGTTGTCGGTATAGACGATTCAAAGATGTCGTCGATATGCGATGTACCGCTTACAACTATCCGCCACCCTCACAGCAGGCTCGGCGAATGTGCGGCTGAGACACTTCTGAAACTTGTCAGAACCCACTCAACTGCACCTATAGATACATTTTTTCCTCCCGAACTGATAATACGCAAATCAGTAAAGCGGATCTGAGGCAGCATGGTCTCAGAAAACGATATGGGGATATCAGGCATTTCCTTTAGTGTTTGGGAACGCAATTGCTTTTGGAGGAACAGGATGATGAGATTTGGAAAAATACTTTCTCTTGCAGCAGGGTTAGCTATTCTTGCTACCGCTGTGGGATGTGCTTCAGGAGGCGGAACATCCTCGGGAAGCAGCTCCGATAATGCGGACCTCATTAAGGTTGCGATCATAAACAACGATCCCAATGAATCAGGTTACCGCACCGCCAACAACAATGACCTGAAGGCGGCTTTTTCAAAAGAAAAAGGCTTCGACGCATATTTTGCTTACAGCCTCAGAAACGAAGAGCAGATAAACTATGCTCAGAAATACATACAGGACGAGGTGGATTACCTCCTCCTTTCCGCAGCCGATACCTCAGGCTGGGAACCCGTCCTCAGAGACGCTAAGGATGCAGGTGTAAAGGTCATCCTCTTTGACCGTATCGTTGATGCGGATGAAAGCCTCTATGAAGCCTGCGTTGTATCCGATATGCTCAAAGAAGGCGAAATGGCTATGGAATGGCTCAGTCAGCAGAATATGGATGAGTGCAACATACTCCATATCCAGGGAACTATCGGTTCTGCGGCTCAGAAAGGACGCTCAGAAGCTCTCGATGCCGCTGTGAAAGAACACGGCTGGAATGTGGTCGCAGAGCAGACAGCTGAATGGAGCGCTGAAAAAGCTCAGCAGATAGTCCAGACGGCTATCGATTCCAACAAGGATTTCAATGTTATTTATGCCGAGAATGACGATATGGCAAAGGGCGCTGTTACCGCTCTCGATAAAGCCAATATTTCTCACGGAGTCGGCAAGGATGTAGTCATTATGGGATTTGACTGCAATAAATGGGCACTGGAGGAACTTCTCGCAGGAAACTGGAATTATGACGGTCAGTGCGATCCCTACCAGGCAAGTTATATACTCGACATCATCAATACCCTCGAAAGCGGCGGAACTCTCCCCGATAAAAAGATAACCATAGAGGAAAAGGGCTTCGACGCAGCAACGATAACTCAGGATGATGTTGACAAGTACGGTATATAGGCAGTTGTTCCACGGAACAGCGCATATCCCAGTGCGTATGCCTTTATATAATCTGAATCATTCTTCATTTTTGTTTTATTGCTCCGCCAATTAACTATTGAGGCATTCTTCAATGGTTAGTTGAAGGAGTGATAGTGTTTGTGTGCGGTGAGTCTCAGGACGTCCCCGCACTTATTTTTAGGGGGAATTACATGAAGGAGAATTCCATTCTCGAAATGCGGGGGATAAGCCGTTCCTTCCTCAGCGTAAAGGCTTTGCAGAATGTGGACTTTACGCTTTGCCGTGGCGAGATAATGGCTCTCATGGGAGAGAACGGCGCAGGAAAATCCACGCTTATAAAGATACTTACAGGCGTTTACACGAAAGATTCGGGAGAGATATATCTCAAGGGACACAGCGGCCCCGTTGAGATATCATCTCCTCAGCAGGCTCAGGAACTTGGGATAAGCACGGTCTATCAGGAGATACCACTTTGCCCGAATCTTTCGGTAGCCGAAAATATTTACGCAGGCCGACATAAAAAAAGACTTATCAGCTGGCGTAAACTTAATGAAAAAGCCGAAAAGCTCCTGTCGTCACTGGGCATACCTGCAAGCCCCGTTCAGCCGCTGGGAAGCTGTTCGGTAGCGGTACAGCAGATGATAGCCATTGCAAGGGCGGTGGACATGGAGTGCAGTATACTTGTGCTGGACGAGCCTACTTCTTCCCTTGACGAACAGGAAACAGAGCGGCTGTTTGAACTGATGCGTCAGCTCAGATCAAAGGGCGCAGGCATAATCTTCGTCACCCATTTCCTCGATCAGGTCTACGATATCTGCGACAGGGTAACGGTTCTCCGTGACGGCAGACTGACGGGAGTCTATAACGTCAGCGATATCTCAAGGGTACAGCTTGTTGCGGAAATGCTTGGCCGTGAACTGGACGACTCCCCTGTTGCTGCGGAGGCTGAGGATAAATCCGTGGGCGAAGTGCTGTATCACGGCAGGAATATCCACAGCAGCGAGAATATCGCTCCCTTTGAACTGACGGTAAGAAAGGGCGAGATAAGCGGATTCGCTGGCCTTCTCGGTTCGGGAAGGAGCGAATGCGTCCGTGCGGTGTTCGGTGCGGACAAAGGTACTGACGGAAACGTGGTAATGAACGGGAAAACCGTCAGCATCAGAAAGCCTTCCGATGCCATAAAGAACGGAATAGCCTATCTTTCCGAGGACAGAAAAGCCGAGGGCATAATCGGAGAACTGTCCGTCAGGGAGAACATCATACTGGCGCTGCAGGTGAAAAAAGGCTTTTTCAGGCCATTTTCAAAATCGGAAGCCGAAGGCTTTGCTGATGAATACATCAGGGCGCCGGGAATAAAGACCGCCTCCGCCGATACTCCCGTAAAGGAACTTTCCGGCGGCAATCAGCAGAAAGTCATACTTGCAAGATGGCTTCTCACCCACCCCGAATATCTTATACTCGATGAACCCACAAGAGGTATCGACATAGGCGCAAAAGCCGATATACAGCGGCTTGTGAAGAAGCTTGCCGACGACGGTATGAGCGTTACTTTCATTTCCTCTGAGCTTGGGGAAATGCTCGGTATCTGCTCACGGCTTTTCGTCATGCGTGACAGAAAAATGGTAGGACAGCTTTCGGGCAGACAGCTAAGTGAAGACAATATCATGAAAACTATAGCAGGAGGTGAGCATGATGGCGCAGGACCGCAGTAAACGGAACTTCCTCAGATTTTTTTCGGGGAAACAGTTCCTTATACCGCTGGCAGCGCTGCTGGCACTGGTCATATTCAATCTGATAGCTGACCCCGAATTTTTCAGAGTCACTCTCGGCCGCAACAGCGCAGGCGATCCCGTTCTGGCAGGCAACCTTATCTCAATACTGGATAACGGCTCGGAACTGGCAATTCTCGCCATCGGAATGACTCTGGTAACGGCGGCTTCGGGAGGTCAGGATATCAGCGCAGGCGCAGTCATCGCCATTTGCGGAAGCGCTCTTCTCCGTGTGCTCTGCGGAAGCGATCTTACTTCGGGGCAGATACAGTCCCCCATTATTGTGGCATTCCTTGTGTGCTGTCTGGCGGGAATGCTCTGCGGCGCTTTCAACGGCGCACTGGTGGCATTTTTCAGGATACAGCCAATGGTGGCAACTCTGATACTCTTTACCGCAGGCCGCTCCATTGCCGCATGGATAAACAACAACGAACTTCCCATGGTGGCCGACAGCACCTTTGCAAGTTTCGGCGGCTATATCAAGGGAGTTCCCATGCCTACGCCGTTTTTCATCGCTCTGATATGCTTTGCGGCTGTGTGGGCGCTTCTCCGCTTTACAAGTCTGGGACTTTACGTTCAGTCGGTGGGCATCAGCGAAAAGACATCCCGTCTTAACGGACTTGACCCACGCATCGTCAAGGTGGGAGTATTCGTCATAATGGGGCTTTGCTGTGCAGTTGCGGCTCTTATCAAGGTGAGCCGCCTTAAAACTATCAACTATTCGATAATCGCAAAGGATATCGAAATGGATGCAATACTTGCGGTGGCGCTGGGAGGAAATCCCCTAAGCGGCGGAAAATTCCGCATGAGCTCGTCCATTCTGGGAGCATACGTTATACAGTTCCTCACGACCACACTTTACAAGTTCGATGTGCAGTCGGATGCTCTTTCCGCATACAAGGCAGCAGCGGTAATAATTCTGGTGGTGCTGAGTTCTCCCGTAGTCAGGGAAAAGCTCATGAAACTGCTCAGAAGCTTTTCCGAGCCGGAAACTGCCGGAAAACAGGTCTGACGGAGGAGCGGATATGAAAATAAAAAGTATTCACAAAAAGCGCTTCTGCGATCTGTCGGATTCCACTGTGCTGACCATGATAACAGCGGCAGTATTCGTGATCCTCTATGTTTTTGCGATGATAGTCTTTCAGAAAGGCTTCCTCAAGCCGCAGACATTCTTCAATCTTCTCAACGCAAATGCGGCACTGATGATCCTCTCCTGCGGCATGACCGTGGTCATGGTGGCAGGCGGAATAGATATTTCCGTCGGCGGAGTTTCGGCGCTGGTGACCATGTGCTGTGCGGTCTTCATCGACCATCACGGCGGCAGCTTTGCAGGTGCGGCACTGTTAGCGCTGGGGATAGGTCTGGCATTCGGACTGGTGCAGGGCTTCCTTGTTGCTTATCTGGAGATACAGCCCTTTATCATTACTCTTGCAGGAATGTTCTTCGCAAGGGGAATGACCACTATCGTCTGCGAAGCGCCGTTCAACGTTCAGAATGAGGACTTCGTGCGCATTCGTGAAACGAGGATAAACGTGCCTTTTCTCGGCTCGGTGAACAAGAACGGAATTTTCATCAATGCCTATATCGAGATAGGTGTGATCGTGGCACTTCTTACAGCGGCGGCTCTGTTTTTCCTGCTGAAATGGACAAGAACGGGCAGGGCATTCTACGCTGTTGGCGGCAATCGTCAGAGCGCACTTATGCTGGGGATAAACGTGAAGCAGACCGTTTTCCTCTCACATCTCATATGCGGACTTCTCGCAGGCATCGGCGGATTCGTTTACTTCATGCGCGTAGGTTCGGGCTCTGCGGCAAATGCGGCAGGTGCGGAGATGAACGCCATAGCTTCGGCTATAATCGGCGGCACGAACCTTATGGGCGGTGCGGGCAATATCATCGGCACTCTCCTCGGCACCCTCACCCTTGCGCTTATGCAGAATATCGTCTCATCGGCAGGCCTCGATCAGGCATGGTGGACAGGCATAACTATCGCTGTTATGCTGTGCATCTTCCTCATAGTGCAAAGCGTACTCATCGCTGTCCGCAAAAAAGGCAAATGATCTTTACGGCAACACCGCACAAAGCCCGCCTGACGGCTTTGCACTGAATCTGCGGACATATTTTCCGTCATCTTGCACAGAAATCCCTTGACATACGGTAGTATGCCTGCGGAATTTCTATACAATCTGACGAA
>Ga0255346_1002511_pt1 | contig 22997 bp, 17 predicted proteins | sample wastewater_treat_FD_194410 | JGI IMG/M metagenome (GOLD analysis project Ga0255346, IMG submission 194410) | Wastewater microbial communities from Lulu Island WWTP, Vancouver, Canada - plant22 | ecosystem: Engineered > WWTP > Wastewater > Unclassified | place: Canada: Vancouver, British Columbia... | reverse complement strand
GTTTCATGCCTGCCTGCACACTGGTCGGGTTTTTGACCCTGCCGCTTGCGCTCAAAGTCATCAGAGGATCATTTCACTATGACAACCGCGAGATATTCCTCAAAGTCATGGGGCAAAATGTCCTTCTAATCCTTGCCACGCAGGCGCTGATCGCAGCTGGATATATCGCCGCCGGAATCTTTGTGAAATAGCGGCACTCTTTATTCCCCGGATGGATTGCGGTACAAAGATTTTTCAGCCGCAGGCACACTGGTGCACCTCTGGAGAGCACAAACAAAAAAGATACCTCCTTGTGTGAATTTGAAACCGGTTTTACGCCAGCAGGCATCAATCGGCCATACGACTGATGTCCATGCCCAACCGGAAATGTCGTCATACCGGCCCGCGCAAAATCGGGGGGGCCGGTATCCAGTGTTATCAAGTGCTTTGGGGATTCCGGGTCAAGCCCGGAATGACCGGAGGAGGTATATTAAAAGGCTTTATAACAACAGGGACGGACGGCGATAAATTAGTCGTGGAAATCAAGTTGGATTTCGTATAGTCATAAAGATGAAAAAAATAACAGATGCCATAATGTGAAGCACCGTTGCGGTCCCGGAGAATTTCCCCAAAACACCGCTTTGGTTATGACGACAGTGGTGCCCGCAGGAAAATGGCATCGCGGCAATGACAGTGTAACTGCGGTGACGCGTTGATTTAATTTATTACAGAAAAATGGATGGGTACTCATGAGCCGATTCTGGAGCCGGACAGTTAAAAATATCACGCCTTATGTGCCGGGGGAACAGCCCAGGGACCGCAAATACATCAAACTCAACACCAACGAAAATCCCTACCCGCCTTCCCCCAAAGCGATAGAGGCGATTATCGCGGCGGCAAATGATTCCCTGCGCCTTTACCCGGACCCCTCGTGTGGTGCACTCAGCGACACAATCGCCAAAGTCTTCAACCTCCAAAGTGACAACGTCTTTGCCGGCAACGGCTCCGATGAGCTTCTGGCCTTTTGTTTTCCCGCTTTTTTCGAGCCGGCCGGCCGGCCGATTCTTTTTGCCGACGTCACCTACAGCTTTTATCCGGTTTATGCCGAATTCTTTCACACACCATACAAATTGATCGAAGTGGATGAATGTTTAAATGTACCGCCTGACGGCTACCTTCAGGAAAACGGCGGCATCATCATCGCCAACCCCAACGCGCCGACCGGCAGGCGATTTTCCATCACCGACATTGAAAAAATTCTCAGCCACAACGATGAAAGCGTGGTGATTCTTGACGAAGCGTACATCGATTTCGGGGGAACCTCCGCTGTTGGTCTGATCGGTACCTACCCGAATCTGCTGATCATCCGCACACTGTCCAAATCTCATTCGCTGGCGGGACTGCGCGTGGGCTTTGCCCTGGGCAATCCGGAACTGATTGAGGGAATCGTCCGCGTCAAGGATTCGATAAACTCCTATACGGTGGATCGCCTCGCGCAGGCGGGCGCATGCGCGGCCATCAAGGATGAGGCCTACTTTCGGGAGACCAGCGCCAAAATCATGAAAACGCGCCGAAGTGTGGGGCTGGAGCTGGAAAGCCTGGGATTTACCGTACTCCCCTCCGAGGCCAATTTTGTTTTTATCACCAACCCCGAATATCCGGCCCGTGAGCTGTTTTCGTGCCTGAGGGAAGAGGGGATTCTGGTGCGCTATTTCGACAAACCGAAAATCGATAACTACCTGCGGGTGACGATTGGCACGGACGACGAGATGGACTGTTTTCTGCAGGCGCTGAAAAAGATCTGCAAAAAACGTAATGGATAGAGACCTTTTACTAATACCTCCCCGGTCATTCCGGGCGTGACCCGGAATCCCCAAGGCACTTGATAACACTGGATAGCGGCCCACCCGATTTCGCGTGGGCCGCTATGACGACATTGCCGGTCAGGCAGGGTTTCGTACAGCTCTCGGATATTTACGGTCGCCGCCCTGTGCCCTCAATGGTCGTCCACGGACGCGGATGGTCGAGCGGCACACATTCAGACCTCAAATGTAAGCGGCCGATGCCGGTAATACACCCCTCATCAGCAGCAGGTCTGTATCCCGGAGTGAGACAAGCTTGATGCGGTGCGTGAATCCGGAGGGGCGACTCATTGGCCTTTGCCAATAAGTCCTGACCGATAAGGAATACCTCTTTCAACAAAACTAAAATTTGGAAGACCGGCCCTAACTATATCGCCGGTGAGAGAAAAGCTTTTGTTTTCGAATCGTGGTCTCGATACGTCACTTGATCCCGTAAAAACCGCTTCCTTGTTTCAGGATATCTCCCTTGAGCCGCTTTACTAACCGAAAGATGAGATTCTGAGCGGAGTTGCTCGTCGCGCAATAAATAGAGCGTGATATAATATCTGCCACAATGCATCGCTGTTATTCTTTAAATATCTGCACTCGTCGAGGAATGTTTGTCTCAAAAGTCTTCCGTATTGTGCGCGTGCATCAGACCAAGGGAGCGGAAGCATCTGGTAAATTTATTTCGTGTCGTATAAAACTTAGTATATACAAGTAATTATGGGACAGATGGCGGTTTGGGAAACTTTACTTAGGGCAAGACAAAAATAAAACACATTTTCCAAAAATATGGCAAGCGGCCCGACAGGACAGATAAGCTGGCGGAGAGATTCGATAATTTAAATTATATTGTAGCATGCTCTAATTTGTTCTTGACAAAGCTTTTTGAAAGAGCTACTAAAGCTCCCGACGGAATGAAAAGCCGCCTTGTACGGTCTGCCGGAAGCTGTTTAGCGTCTGTTTGTTGCTCATGTCATCACTTCAACCTGCCGTCTCGGATCAAACGTGGCAGGCGCCGGAAATTCATTCACAGGAGCTGGAAGCCCGATTGCCGGAAATGACCATGGTGTAAAGTGGTTTAAACGAAACATCATGTGCAGTTCCGGATGAAACAGTTTGACGCATAGAACTCAACAAAGGGAAGGAGTTTGTTATGTCTGATAACCAGGAAAAAAATGACAGGTCATTCGGTTCAGGGGGGAGACATGCGCGGATAATTCTGATTGTTTGCACTCTGCTTTACATGGTGAATTACATGGATCGCCAGGTGTTGTCGGTGGTACTCGAACCGATGAAGGCCGATCTGGGGCTTACCGATGCTCAAGCGGGCATGTTGCAGACGATATTTTTCTTGAGCATGGCTGTTTTGGCTTTTCCCATTTCATTTAGTATAGACCGTTGGAGCAGGCGTAAATCTGTTGCCGTCATGGCCATTATCTGGAGCGCGGCGACTTATCTTACCGGATTGGGAAAAAGCTTTCTTGGTGTTTTGTTCCCCCGGATTTTTGTGGGAGTCGGTGAGGCAGGTTTTTCCGCAGGCGGCACTGCCTGGGTGACTGCTGCCTACCCCCCGGAGTCACGCGGCAAGGCACTGGGCGTCTTTAACGTTGCTATTCCCATTGGCGCAGCGCTGGGTGTCGTACTGGGCGGCTATCTGTCGGCCAATTTTGGCGGGTGGCGTACGCCCTTTTTCGTTTTTGCGATCCCCGGTGTAGTGTTGGGTATAATCGCCTTTTTTCTCCCCGATTACCGGACAATGAAAGGTGAAAACACAAAAGGAGCTTCAAAGCGCAGTGTGGTTGCCGATACCCTGGAGCTTTGGCGGATCCCTTCCTTGAAATGGGTTTTCGTCGGCTATGGGCTGCGCAATATCATGAGCTTTTCCATCCTTGTCTGGTCCCCGGCTCTGTTGATGCGCACAATGAAAATTTCTGAATCAAAGGCAGGGGCGATTCTGGGAGTAATGGGGCTTGTCGCGATTCTCGGAGCATTAATCGGGGGGGTGCTGGCAGATGCCTGGAAGAAGCGCGGAGGCGGCGGCCGGGTAATGGTTGCCGGAGTTGCCGATACGCTCTCGGCAATGCTGGGTGTCGGCGCTCTGATTATTCTGGGTATTGCCGGCGAGGGGGCATCTTTTGGCAATCCGCTTGTTATCGCCTCTCTGATCCTTCTGACGGCTTATTTTATCAGCAGCGTGGTGGGCACACCCGCCACGGGCGCCGTGACGCAGGACGTTGTCGAGCCACGCCTCAAGGGAATATCCTGGGGCATGACCATGTTTTGCATGTATATGCTGGGTGGTGCCTGGGGGCCGGTACTCACCGGAGCCCTGTCCGATCGGCTCGGCGGCGGAGCAAATGGTCTGAGGATGGCGCTTATTTTTGCCGCAGCCACAGGCGTTTTGGGAGCCTTTTGCTTTTGGCGTAGCTCCCGACACTATGCGGCTGACTGCGCGAAAGTTGCACACTGCACTATCGAGGCGGAAAAGTAAAATTACCAGGATGTGTTAAGGAGAAGTGTTTTGACGAACAGAATTGAGAAAGTAATGAGTGCCAGGGACGCTATTGCCGAGTTTGTCCACGACGGAGATGAACTGGTTATCGGCAATTATACCGTCGGCACCTGCGCGGAGCTTGCCTACGAAGTGATTCGTCAGGAAAAGAAAAATTTAACTCTGTATTCACAGTCGGGCATTTTTGATGTGGAAGTGCTCGTCGGCGCCGGTTGTGTAAGTCGCCTCGTTACGACTTATGTTTTGCGGGCCGGTGGCAAGAAGGGTGGTTCTGCCGTAGAAAGGGCTCTTTGGGCCGGCACACTGGAGATGGAGGACTATACGAACTTCAATTATAACGCGCGTCTGGTTGCAGGGATGCACGGGTTTTCCTATATCCAGGTACTGGAAGGAGTAATGGCCACCGACCTTTTCCGCAAGCGCGGGTTCATGGGTGACAATAAGTATCGTGTAATCAGGTGCCCCTATACGGGTAAGGACAATCTGACCGTTCCGGCGGCCAATCCCGATGTTTGCATCGTTCATGTGCAGCGGGCCGACAAGTACGGCAACGCCCAATATTGGGGCGCGCTGGGCAGTGTGGCTGCAGCGGCACTGGCCAGCAAGCGGGTCATCGTGTCGTGCGAAGAAATCGTCGAGCACGACATCATCCGGTCCAGTCCGCATTTAACAATCATACCCGCCTATCGTGTAGATGCAGTCGTTGAAGTGCCATGGGGAGCCCATCCTACCGAAGTCCTGGGCTATTACAATCTGGATATGTTCATGTACGGAACCTTTATGATGGCGGACGGAACCGCTGACGGGCTTAAGGCCTGGATGGATGAATGGGTTTACGGCTGCAGGGACCGCAGGGCCTACATTGATCATTATGTAAGTAAATTCGGCTCTAAAAGCCTCGATGCCATCAGGGCGAAGCCTTATTATTCGGCCCCGGCCAATTACGGATCTGCTTTTACTTCGCGCTGGGACGTGAACGGATTAGAGAGGAACATGGGACTTACCATGGAGGAATTCGAAGCGACGCTGAAAGAAAGGGGAAAGCTCTATGAGTAAACCATATACTTTGCAGGAACTGCTGGTGATCTGTGTTGCCCGGGAGATCCGCGATTTCGAAAACGTGATTCTGGGTGTAGGGCTTCCCACGACGGCGGGCGCCATGGCCAAAGCTCTGTATGCTCCGCACGCGACGTTGATGATGGAATCCGGGATTATCGACTTTGAGCCGCTGCTTCCTTTGAACCATATCGCCGACGCTCATTCCTGCCGCGGTTTTTCATATGCGACGGATCTGTTTTCTGCATTTACCATGACCTACCGGGGCTTCGTCGATGTATGCTTTCTGGGCGTGGGGCAGGTGGATAAGTACGGTAACTTAAACACAACAGTTATCGGTGATTATTACAAGCCGGAAATGCGTTTGCCAGGCTCCGGAGGTGCAGCCGATTTTATTTCCTATGCCAAGCGGACGGTCCTGACAATGCTGGGGGGGAATTTCGTGGAGAAGCTGGATTACTTCACCTCGCCCGGGTATCTTGACGGGGGAAACAGCCGTGATGAATCAGGCCTTTTCCCCAAAGGAAGCGGCCCTTCAATGCTTCTTTCCACTAAGGGAATATTCCGTTTCGATCCGGTGACCAAAGAGATCTATTTGGCACAGATTCATCCGCGAGTCACTGTTGAAGACATTAAAAAAGACGTTCCCTGGGAACTGAAGATTTCACCGGACCTTTCGGAAACGCCGCGCCCCACAGACGAAGAAATCGACTTTATCCGCTGTTTTTCGCCTGCCGCGTCGGCCGGCCGGGAGCTGAACATGGAACTGGTGATTACAAATCTGTTCAGGCAGCTTCAGGGGTGAAAATCTTTGCCGCGCCAGGCTGTCACCTGAAACAAGGGGGGGGCAGGAAAAGCCGGTCCCGGTTTATGAACAAATGCATGAGAAGGTTCACGGACGCCTTTCCAGCCAGGGTCGCCCGGTCTGTTTGACGATGAATTGAACTCTCTCATCGGCCGCATCCGGTCTGCCGGCCGGATGCGGCAAATCTGGCTGTGCCAAAACGGCCTTAAATTATAAGAAGGGACTGTAGGTCAGCATTTCATGACATAGATATATTAAGCTCAAAAGTGGTGAGAGGAGGTATTGTTGCCGGCGCGACTGAAAAAAACAGCGGGGGAAGATAAAGATTTGTTCATCAATGGAGATACGTGCTAAAATCAGTTGCCTGTTATTCAGTTGTCGCAGCTGGAGATGCCCGCTTGGCACCAATAATTCCGGCAGCCCCGCGGAAAAAGTCTCCGGCACCTGGATAAAATATCAAGGCCCGGAGAGATCAGTTTATGGAGACAAAAAAATCGCATCAAAGCAGGCAGTCTGCAGCCGTAAACCCGTTTTCGGCGATGAAAGAATCGATTATCGCCCGCTATGATGACAAGAATCATCTGATACAACAGCGGGCATGGTTTCTTTACGTTCTCTATATAGCACTGATTTTAGCTCAGGTGTTTTCGGCGGTCGCCCAGATTGCCACATCAGTGCTCAACTTAAACGGTTTGCGGACCATACTTATTTCGACCGCGCTGGCGATTGCCGGTATTGCACTGATACGAGCCAGACGCTATACAGCCGCAGCATATTTGGGGTTGATAGGCAATGTTTTGACCGTGACGATGGGCGTGTTCTTGTCTGTCAGTCTCAACGTCATCTATGTGACCTGGATATATTATTTCTTTGCCACCATTGTTTATGCAGCGCTTTTTTGCAACCGGAAGATGGTCATTCTTACGGCCGCATGGTTTTTCGGGGTGATTGTAATTTGTTATATGATTGGAGTGGCGCAGGCTGATGCCGCTGTTCAGGAAATGGTCAAAAAAGGATTTTCCAATTCACTGGCCGGCCTGCTCATGATTACCATCTTTTCGCTGATGACCATGACGGCGATGAACAGGGCAAATGCCGACCTTGTCGCTTCCGTATCCGATGTCCGTATTTCATCGGTAAAGCTCACGGAAATTGCCGGCGTCATAGATTCCACCAGTCGCGGGCTTTCCGAAGGCGCGTCGGCTCAGGCCGCAGCGATGGAAGAGACATCTTCGTCTCTAAAAGAGATCCTCGAGCGAACAAAAGAGAATACAAATACCGTATTGGATGCCGAGAAACTCATGCAGGATGCAACAGAGACGATCAAGGTCACTGACCAGGCCCTCAGGGACTTGAAGCAATCTATGGATGAAGTAAGTGACGCCAGCGAAAAGACCGTTCGCGTAGTGAAAGACATTGATTCCATCGCCTTTCAGACGAATCTCCTGGCGCTCAATGCGGCCGTGGAAGCGGCGCGTGCCGGCGAGGCGGGGGCGGGGTTTGCCGTTGTCGCTGATGAAGTCCGGTCGCTGGCGAAAAAAAGCGCGGATTCGTCAAAAACCACTCAGGACATTATCGGCGGTAACATTGAAAATATCCGAAAAAGCGCCCAACTGGCCGTTCGTTCCTATGAAACATTTTCTACCTTTATGCAGGCCGCAGCCAGGCTTGCCCGGGATCTCAAGGTCATTGCCTCCTCTTCACAGGTGCAAACACAAGGTATCATCGAAATAGAAAGAGCGATTGAAGGAATTAATCAGGTAATACAAAGAAACGCGGCCAGCGCCGAAGAGTCATCGGCCGTGTCTTCGGAACTGGCCGATATGTCGTCAAACATTGAGGAATTCGTAGGCAAGCTCGACAGGCTGGTGACGTCCTGACCGGTTCAGAGAGGAAAGATATTCCGCCGCCGGCGGGTGAGCCGGTGGCGATGTTTCATCTTATTGAGGAGGGGAGCTATGGAGCGGGTATTTTTTACACAGCATAAAGGGAAAAAGATCCTTGTCATTGATGCATCCAACTGTAAACATGACGAGTCGCTGGCAATCATCACCAAAGCAAAGAAGATCATCAGGAGCCAGCTCCCGAATTCAGTTTATACTTTCACGGATACAACAAATACCGCGTATAACACACAAGTTGCGGAAGCCATGAAAGAATACGTCGCGGGAAACAAACCCTACGTTAAGGCCGCCGCATCCGTGGGAACAAGCGGTCTGAAGCAGATTCTCTATAATGCGCTTCTGAAGTTTTCGGGGAGGAACATTAAGTTGTTCAACAATAAACAGCAGGCGCTCGACTGGCTGGCCGGACAATGAAAATACAATCGTTGGCAGACAATTTCCACAGATATCCGGGAGGTGTGATGAAAATGTACAGATTTTATGCATTGTTGCTGCTTGTGTTTTTGATGGCGGGCGTGCCGGCCGTTGCAGGAGCAAAGGATATCGTGATCGGCTACTCCGGGCCTTTGAGCGGCCCGGCCGCAGAGTACGGTCAGGACTGCTTAAACGGAATAGAGATGGCCATCAACGAAATTAACTCCAGGGGGGGCATAGAAGTTGCGGGCAGGCGTTATCAGTTCCGCCTTGAAAAGATGGATGATCAGGTCAAACCGGAAAAGGCACTGGCCAATGCCACCCTCATGCGCCGGGAGCACGGTGCGATCGCCATTTTTAATCCGGTGGCGACCACCATCATGCCTCTGATGAAAGCCAATATGGAAAAGAAGAATGAATTCCTGATTATGGCCTATTGTGCGGTGCCGCAGGTGTCGGAAATGGGTAACAGACTGATCGTCACATTGACGTCTTCCTTTACAACCTACGCAAAAATTGCAGCACAGGAGGCCTGGGAAAAAGGTTGGCGTAAATGCGCCGTGGTGGTTACTGCGGGCGCGTACGGCGACGCCTGGCGGCAGGTCTTCGGGATGGAATGGCTGAAAAAGGGAGGGACAATCACCGTGGATCTGGCCGCCAATTATTATACCAGGACGGACTTTGCCGTCCCTCTGCAGCAGGCGTTGGCCAGTGATCCGGATTTTTTACTCATTGGCGGTCCATCGGCGACCACCGCGCTGATTGTTGAACAGTCCCGTGTCAGAGGCTTTGAAGGAGGTTTTGTGATGATCGATCAGGCCAAACTGGATGACGTTGTGCCGATCATGCAAAAACCACTGGGGTTGGAAGGTACCATCGGGGTTGCCATGGTCAGGGATATTGGGGTTCCGGCTTCTCAGGAATTCATCAACAACTACAGGCAACAGTACAAGAGGAACGCCAATTGGGAAAGCGTCATTAACTACACCGGTATGTACGCCTTGTCGCGCGCGATGGTTTTGGCGGGCACGACAAGCGATGCCTTCGCGATCCGTGCCGCCATGACGCGAGTGTTTCCCATGCTTGGCGACAAATACCCGACGGAAATATTTGCAATATCCCCCGGAGGACGCTTTATCATGCCGGCGGTTGTTCAGACGATGAGGCACGGCCGGTTCACCAGCCCAAATACCTATGTGTGGTGGGCGGCGACGGAAAAGGAATTCGAAGCAGTGAGAAAACTCACTACAATAAACCCCGCTCGCATGATGTGGAAAAAAGACAACTAAAATCATTCCGGCGCGGTCCGTGGAAGAGCCGCGCCGGAAGCACAAATTTTCATTTTATCCACGTGCGCATTGGTAAATCAGTTCTTAGCCCTCAAACTTCCGGCAAGCATCCCCTTTATCAGTCGGCCAGTGACCAAAAAACAAAGACGTACAGCCGGACATCTTTGTTTTTACTCTAAAAAATTTCCTTGACAATATCTCTTCACAGCTATATTTATCACATCCATGTATCTGAAGATGTATTTGACACAGTGAGCGTTAAGGTAGTGCCATACAGAATTCGTTTTGCCCGGCCGGAAGACATTCCCTCCATCATCGAGCTGATGCGTCCCTACAACATGCATCACATTCCTTCACCGGAAATGGGCGCTCTGGACTACAAGCACTTTATCGTTGCCGAACAAAATGGCCGGCTGGCGGGTGCTGCCGGATACACTTTTTTATCGGCGGATGTCGGAAAAACGACCCTCATGGCCGTGAACCCCGAATACGTCGGGCATGGCCTGGGCATGGAGCTCCAGACCAGGCGCATGCAAATACTGCGCAGTCTGGGCTGCTCCAAAATTATCACCAACGCGGACCGGCCGCACACAATCGCCTGGTATAAACGTCATTTCGGCTACCGGGAGATCGGGCGACTGCCTAAGATTCATTCGTTCGGCCTTGACGATGTTCACGAATGGACGACGCTGGAAGCGGATCTGACAGGTGTGCCGTTTGCACCTCCCAAACGTGATAAATTGCTCATCAATGCCGCTCTGACCGGTATGAAACACAAAAAAAACGACAATCCTCATCTTCCGGTCACGCCGGCCGAGATTGCCCGGGCGGCCCTGGAAGCGGCGGAACTCGGCGCGGCGATCGTTCATCTGCACGCCAGGGATGCCTGCGGAGAACCAACCCCCGATCCGTCAATTTACGCGGACATCATCGGCCGTATCCGGGAGAAAAATACATCATTGATCATCTGTGTAACTTCCAGCGGCCGCAACTGGCAGGAGCTGGAAAAAAGAACCGCCGTTCTGGGTCTGTCGGATGATTTAAAACCGGATATGGTTTCTCTGACCCTGGGTTCCATGAATTTTCCGACACAGGCGAGCGTTAATCCGCCTGAGGTGATTCAGGCCCTGGCCCGGGGCATGCTGGAGAGAAAGATTAAACCGGAGCTGGAGGTGTTTGAAGCGGGCATGATCGATTATGCCAAATACCTCATCAGGAAAGGATGGCTGGTGCAGCCGGCATACTTCAATTTGATACTTGGGTCGCTTGGCACGATGAGCGCGTCCGGGAGTCATCTTGACTATCTCGTTTCGCAGCTTCCCGCTTTTTCCACCTGGGCCGCCTCCGGTGTGGGCCGCTCACATGGTTTGGTGCGTGCGCTGGCCGCCGGTATGGGTGGTGGAATCAGAACGGGTCTGGAAGATTGTCTGTACCTGGACATGGAAAAACAAACACAGGCGAGCAATCGTGATCTGATCAGACAGACTTTGGAGACGGCGGCAAGCAAAGGGCGGGAAATTGCCACACCCGCCGAAGTGAGGCAATGGCTGGAGCTGGAAAACCTGTGAAACACCACATTGCCATACTGTTTCACGAGTCCGACCGTGACCGTGTTCACTATTATGCGGTTTCCGAACTGGCGGCAATGTGGCGAAGTGACGGGCATGACGTCACATACATTTTCGGCGTCAAAAAATTTATTCCCGCCGATTTAATTCTCGTTCACGTGGATTTGTCGGTTGTGCCGCCCCATTACATACGCTTTGCGCGGAAGTACCCGATTGTTTTAAATGACAAGCCCACGGATATTCGAAAATCAAGCTTCAGCCGTCATCTTCTCGCCCCCGGGAACAGCTACGCGGGGCCGGTGATCATCAAGTCCGATCTGAACTATGCCGGACTCCCGGAGGCCGTGCGTCGGAGGCGCTTCCCGCTGCCGGGCTGGTTTGGACGCTTGCGCCATCGCGGTGCTTTTCGGTCTCCGGCGGACTATCAGGTGCTGGGGAGCATCAGGGAAGTCCCTCCTCACTGGTTTAAAAGAAAAGATGTAATTGTGCAGCGCTTTTGCCCCGAGTTTGAAGAAGGGCTCTATCATATCCGCCTTTATCAGTTCCTGGGCGACCGACATACATGCACACGCTTGTCCTCACCCGAGCCGATTGTCAACGACGGCACCAGTGTGCGTTCAGTAAGCATCGAAGTTCATCCCGAAATAGAAAAAATGCGCCGTGAACTAGGCTTTGACTACGGTAAATTCGACTACGTGATACATGACGGTCAGCCCCTGCTTCTGGACATCAATAAGACAACCGGCGCGGTCGCAAAAGCAACCCCGGAAATACAGGCCGCGCGAAGGCACCGCGCCGGAGGCATTTACAGCTATTTTCAGAACCGATAATCACGTCCGTATCGAAATTAGCAAAGCGACATCATGTATGGACCCGGCCGTCGCCGGAACCTTGCCGGACGCTTTTCATCTTTGCGCACCCGGCGATACTGCGAGAGCTTTATCTTAGGAAGTAAAACAGCCTCCAGTCATCCCGGGCTTGACCCGGAATCCCCAAAGCACTTGATAACACTGGATACCGGCCCCCCCCGATTTCGCGCGGGCAGGCCTTCGCCGGCATGACGATGTTGTCACATGCGCGCGGTGGACATTAGTGGTTGCGCTTCGCGTTTTATTGCCCGTTCGTGGTGAGCCTGTCGAACCATGAACGGGCAACTTTTCTGATAACCTGCGGCTCATCCCCCCCCTTCGACAGGCTCAGGACAGGCTTCGACAGGCTCAGGACAGGCTTCGACAGGCTCAGGACAGGCTTCGACAGGCTCAGGACGAGCGGAGTTTTAAATACGTTGCCGTTTAGCCACGCGCTATCAGCTACGAGCCGTGAGCCATGTGCTATTTGCTCCTTATGTTCTGGATACCGACCCCCCACGATTTCGCGCGGGCAGGCCTTCGCCGGTATGACGACGTTGCCGGTCACGCAGGGTTTGGCAAAACTCTTGTTGCATTACCAGTATTTCGTTGACATCGACCGGCATTGTTCCTATAAGTCACCCATTGACCTGATCGAGGAAAAGGCCGCACCGGTGCCCCGGTCCCGAAAACCGGAATTCACACCGAAAAAAGCCACCTTGAAACAAATAACCCCGAAGGAATGAAGCGATGCCCATTACAGACTTTCTCACACAAAATGCCACTCTGTACGGCGAAGAAATCAGCCTGATTGAAGTCAACCCCGAAATCGAAGAAAAGAAAGCCAGTTGGAAAGACTATGAGCTGGTGGAAACAGACCCGGAAAAAAGATACCGTCGCGCGCTGACCTGGCGCGAATTTGACGACAAGGCCAATCGGCTGGCGAACTTTCTTCTGGACAGAGGCCTGGAGCGAGGCCACAAAGTCGGCATACTGCTTATGAACTGCCTCGAGTGGCTGCCCATCTATTTTGGCATATTGAAAACCGGGGCGTTGGCCGTGCCGCTCAATTACCGCTACACCGAAGAAGAAATAAAACACTGCCTGGAACTTGCCGAATGTGATGTTTTGATCTTCGGGCCGGAATTCGTGGGACGAATCGATGCCATCCGTGAACTCATCCCGAGGGTGAAAATCCTCCTGTTTGTGGGGCAGGATCCGCCCGCCTTTGCCGAGAGCTACTATGCCCTTACCGCCTGTTACTCATCCGTCGCGCCCCCGATCACCCTGACCGATGAAGATGACGCGGCCATCTACTTCTCATCCGGCACCACCGGCTTTCCCAAGGCCATCTTGCACCGCCACGCGGCACTCATGCACGCGGCCGAGTGTGAAATGAACCACCACGGCCAGACCAGAGAGGACAACTTCTTGTGCATCCCACCTCTGTACCACACAGGCGCGAAAATGCACTGGTTCGGAAGCCTGCTCGCGGGCAGCCGCGCCGTACTATTAAGAGGCGTCAAGCCGGAATGGATACTGAAAACCGTTTCGCAGGAGCAAGTGACCATCGTCTGGCTCCTGGTTCCGTGGGCGCAGGACATCCTCGACGCCATCGAATACGGCCAGCTAAGACCGGATGATTTTCACCTCGAACAGTGGCGGCTTATGCACATCGGCGCACAGCCGGTGCCGCCCAGCCTCATCAACCGATGGAAGCAACATTTTCCCCGCCACGACTACGACACCAACTACGGCCTTTCGGAATCGACCGGGCCGGGCTGCGTCCACCTGGGAGTCGAAAACATTCACAAAGTCGGAGCGATCGGAAAAGCCGGCTACAAGTGGGAGATACAAATCGTCGATGAGAGCGGCGCCATCGTCACGCCAGGTTCAGTGGGCGAGCTTTGCGTGAAGGGAGCGGGCGTCATGAAATGCTACTTCAACAACCCGGAGGCCACCGCGGAATCACTTAAAAACGGCTGGCTCTACACGGGTGACATGGCCCGCACGGATGAGGACGGTTTTGTCTATCTGGTGGACAGGAAAAAAGACCTCATCATCACCGGCGGCGAAAACATCTATCCGGTGCAGATCGAGGACTTCCTGCGCGCTCACGAGGCAATCAAGGACGCGGCCGTCATTGGCCTGCCGGACCATCGCCTGGGTGAAATCGTCGCGGCGATTATTGAACTGAAACCCGGCGCAACTCTCACCGAGGCCAATTTCGCTAAGTATTGTGAGGCCCTGCCGCGCTACAAACGACCACGACGGGTCATCTTCGACAAAGTGCCGCGGAACCCCACCGGCAAAATAGAAAAACCACGCCTGCGGGAAAAATACTGCGGCGACGAAAGCCTCGTCGAGGCCCAGACCGGACATTAGGGAAGAGCGCCGGCCCACCGAGCGTCACTTTTAAAATTGGTTTTTCCTTAAACTGTATCTGCGGTGTGGACTCGCGTGAAATGACAAATCCATTGCCAAATAATATTTCTTTCTCTTGACAGGAGGCCTTTTAATGGGTGACTCTTCAACCAACGATCATCTGGGAATCCATTACACGACGGAGAGTAAGGTCAATAAGGCCCGGGAAGAAAACTGATAATTCAAGACCTGACCCCAGGCTCCATTCTCGACAGAGCTTTACTGGAAAGAATATTAGAATACGATGATGATGAAATCGAAAAGCAGCTCAATGAATATGAAGAGAAAATCAAAAAAGGCGAGTATCCCAAAAATCATGAGCGCTACAAATTAAAAGATTTTAAAGAGCGGGAGCAGTTCGAGAAAGACATTCAATCCGACCTGGATTTATTTGAAATAATACTGGACGAATTGTCCAGGTTGGATTTGGTAAAGCACGATCCCAAAACTGCCTGCCTGGTTGAGCATCTCCAGGAAGAACTTGCGCGAGAACCGGCAAAGGGCGAACCGCAGCGCAAAATTATCATTTTTTCGGAATACGTGGATACGGTCTTATATCTGAAGGAAGCCTTAACAAAACATTTTGAAAACAAAATGCTGGTCGTCGCCGGTGATTTATCCAGCGCCAAGATCGCGCAGATCAATAAAAATTATGACGCCTCGTATGCTGAGCAGGAGAACCACTTTGATATTTTACTGACCTCGGACAAAATATCCGAAGGATTTAACCTTAATCGCGCCGGGATGGTTATTAATTATGACATCCCCTGGAATCCTGTTCGCGTCATTCAGCGCGTGGGGCGCATTAACCGCATCAGCAAAAAAGTCTTTAATGAACTCTATATCGTGAACTTCTTCCCGACGGAACAGGGCGCCGAATTGGTCAAGTCGCGTGAAATCGCGCAAAATAAGATGTTTCTGATTCATAGCGCCCTGGGCGAGGATGCCAAAATATTCGATGTGGACGAAGAACCGACGCCTGCCGGATTATATAACCGCATTCAGCAAAATCCCGATGAGTTGGAAGAAGAAAACTTTTACAACAAAGCGCTCCGGGAGTTTATCAGGATTCAAAAAGACCATCCCGAAATTTTGGCAAACCTCGAAAATTATCCTCCGCGCGTGAAAGTGGCCAAGCAATATACGGAAGATGAACTTCTTGTTTTCTTCAAAAAAGGCAGGCTATATATCACCGAACTGAGTTATACCGATGAAAAACCGCTGCCGGAGACGAAAGCATTTGAAGACGTGTTTGATAAAGTGACCTGTGCGCCGGAAGAAAAATCTCTTGAGCTAAGTCATCAATTTTGGCCGGCTTACAATGCCATCAAAAATTATAAGCCCTATATGCCCGGCGGGGCCAGCGAACAAAGCCTGGAACAAAAAGCGCTCAATCAACTCAATACATTGATTAACAATGTGCAGGCACAAAAACTGATGCCTTATAAAGATTTTCTCCGGATATTGCGGGAAGATATTCTGCATTACGGCACGCATTCGGAATATTCTTTACGCCGGATAAGCAATTTCTCCGTCGCAGAACACAAAATTAATGAAACCATCAAGGAGATTGAAAAACTGCAAAATGAACTTGGACGTGATTATCTGGAAAGAGCCGTGGCGTATCAGAAGAAGCTGAAAAAAGACATCATCATCGCGATTGAGAATAGGATCCTGTAAAGCAATATATATTTAAAAATTGAAGTCACAACTTGTGACTTCAAGGTGCGCAAGAAAAGCATTATGATTGATAAACCTATTGTTAAGTATAATGATATTCAACGACGTATTTATGCCGTTCGCGGAGTCCAGATTATGCTGGATAGCGATTTGGCAAGATTTTACGGCGTAGAGACTAAAGTTTTAAATCAGGCAGTTAAAAGAAATATTGAGAGATTCCCGCAGGAGTTCTGCTTTCAATTGACAGCTGAAGAAAATGAGTTGCTTAGAACTCAAAATATGAACTTTGAAGATAAAGACCATTTGAGGTCACAATTTGTGACCTCAAAACAAAAAGGCGGCCGCAGGTATTATCCATTTGCTTTTACCGAGCAGGGCGTGGCGATGCTGTCCGGGGTGCTAAAAAGCGCCAGGGCTGTCCAGATAAGCATACAGGTTATCAATGCTTTCGTTGCCATGCGACGGTTTTTGGCTTCCAATGCAGAGATATTTCAACGTCTAGGGGCGGTGGAAAGAAAGCAAATCGAGCACAAAGCGGAAGCCGACTATAAATTTGAACAAATTTTCAATGCTATTGAAGCAAAAAGCATCAAACCTAAACAGGGCATTTTTTATGACGGTCAGATTTTTGATGCATACAAATTTGTTGCCGATCTGATACGCACCGCCCGTAAATCTATTATTGTGATTGACAACTACGTTGATGATGCAGTTTTGACACTTCTTTCCAAAGCCGGAAAAAAAGTAAAGATTACCATTCTTACGAAAACCATTTCCAAACAACTTGTCCTGGATGTGAAAAAATACAACGAACAATATCCGGAAATCATAATCAAAGAATTTCATTACGCTCACGACCGATTTATAATCATTGACGACAAAACCGTTTATCATTTCGGTGCGTCGTTAAAAGATCTGGGCAAAAAATGGTTTGCCTTTTCCAGATTCGATAAAGAAGCATTCTCTCTTCTGGAGAAAGTGGCTGTAATTATCAAAGAATGAAAGTGGAGAAAAGATGACCAACGAAGCACGCCCGATTTTGGAAACGATTATCGCCGATTTCGCCCCTGAAAAAATATATTTTGTTTTTCCGCCGGAAAAGTCCGCAATTTGCACCGGCGAAAGAAGACCTGCAACAATACAACGATGAGAATTTTGCCAAAGCCTGCAAACTGGGCGAAATCAAATTTGCCGATTCCGACCGCCTGATGGTCTGTTCCTTTGCCGCGCAAAATCCGCTAACGGAGCGCTCCGGAAAAAAAGCCCAATACGATAAAGCCAAAAAGATACTCAGAGAGCAGCAAATTTATTCCGCCGGCATTTTTATTTTCTACGATGCCAACGGCAACTTCCGCTTTTCGCTTGTTTATCCCGAATATACAGGCTCCAAAAGACAGTGGTCCAACTTCCGCCGTTTCACTTATTTTGTCAGCTCTGATCCGGCCATCACAAACAAGACCTTCAAACAGCGCGTGGGTGATGGTGATTTTTCGACGCTTGCTAAAATCAAAGAAGCCTTTTCCGTGGAAAAGGTTACGAGCGAATTTTACGAGGCGATCGCCAACTGGTATTTTTGGGCGGAGCAGCATTGCCGTTTTCCGAAGGATGCTGAAGCTGAAGAAAATGGACACAAAATCAGCGTTATTCGTTTGATCACGCGGATGATTTTTATCTGGTTCATGCGTGAACGCGGGCTTGTGCCGAAGGCACTCTTTGATCAACGGAAAATGCAGGAAATTTTGAAAGGCAATGCGCCGGAAGCAACAACATATTATAAAGCGGTTTTACAGAATTTATTTTTCGCCACCCTGAGCACCAGGAAAGAAGAGCGGCAGTTCCGGAGTGAAATTCGTGGGCACAAAGGCTACAATCCTGATTTTGGGAACCAATATGTCTATCGTTACCATGACCTTTTTAAAAACCCGAACGATATCAGAATATATTTTGACGATATTCCATTTCTCAACGGCGGGCTGTTTGAGTGTCTCGACGACAAACCAAACGGTATATACATAGACGGTTTTACCTCAGTCAAAAAGAACCAGCCGGAAATTCCCAATTATCTTTTCTTCAGCGACGAGCAAAACGTCGATCTCAATCCGGTTTATGGCACAGCCAATAAAAAATACAATGTTCGCGGGCTCTTGAACATCCTTTCATCATTCAGCTTCACTATTGATGAAAACTCCATGGATGACCAGGAAGTGGCGCTTGATCCGGAGTTGTTGGGAAGGGTATTTGAAAACCTGTTGGCCAGCTTCAATCCGGAAACTGAGACGACAGCGCGTAAAGCCACCGGCAGCTATTACACACCGCGAGGTATTGTCGATTACATGGTGACGGAATCGCTCAAAGCTTATTTCAAAACCCATCTTAGCTCGGCTGGCCATCCCAATCACCCATCCGATTGTCATCAAGATAGGGATGAAGAATCTTTGGTCGCGAAAATCGACAAGCTATTTTCCACATCAGAAGAAACCAATCCTTTCGATCTCGCTGAGACGCAACAAATTGTTGACTTGATTGAAAGCGTCAAGATTGTTGACCCGGCGGTTGGCTCCGGCGCATATCCAATGGGAGCGCTTCACAAAATGGTATTTATTCTCAACAAACTTGATCCGGGGAATGAGTTGTGGAAGCAAGCTCAGTTGAAAGTAGCTGATGCCATTACCGACCCGACGCTGAGGCGGGAAACCAAAGAGAAAATCTCAGAATTTTTCCAAGGGAAAAACGCTGATTACGGGCGTAAGCTGTATCTTATTCAGCGCTGTATTTATGGTGTAGATATTCAACAGATTGCTGTAGAAATTGCCAAACTACGAATTTTTATTTCCCTGCTGGTTGATGAGAAAATAGACAGAGGAAAAGACAACTGGGGCGTCGAACCGCTGCCCAATCTTGATTTCAAGATCATGCAAGGCAACAGTCTGATTTCCAATCTCAATGGCATTGATTTTGATGTTGATGCGGCCGGTAATGGGAAAAAAACGCAGACTGGTTTTGATTTTGTTTTGTCGGATGGTGGTTTGATACGGGATTTTGAGCAGAAAAAAATTGATTTTCAAAACGAGCCGGATACCCAAAAAAAGAAAGTCCTGAAAGAAGAAATTGAAGATCTCCTGATTAAAATTTTTGAAAAGCTCGTTAAAAAACAGAAGGCCGATTATTTCAACGCCCTGGAAGACATTAAGCGGCGCAATGCCGTCATGCCTAATGCCCAAAAACGTGCCGAGATGATTGCCAATGAAAAACAAAAGCTTGTGAGAAACACAGGTTTTGATTTGGAGGCCTTTGAAAAGCAACTGCGGGAATTTACCAGTAAGAAAAAGACAAAACCCTTTTTCCCCTGGCGTTTTTATTTTGCCGAGGTCTTTGAAAAAGGCGGATTTGACATCACCATAGGCAATCCGCCCTATGTCCGGCAGGAATCCATCAAAAATTTAAAAGCCTCTTTAAAAGAAGCATTCCCTGATTTTTACAGTGGCACAGCCGATCTTTATACTTACTTTTACAAGCGTGGCATTGAATTACTTAGAAACTACGGGCATTTGTGTTTTATCGCACCCAACAAATTCATGCGTGCCTCTTACGGCAAAAACACCCGCCGGTTACTGGCCAAAGAGGTTACGCCAAGACAGATTATTGATTTCGGTGATATCCCTATATTTGACGCTACAACCTATCCATCCATTGTTTTAATTCAAAAAACGCCTTTACCTTTGATGGGGGAGGGGAGGGTTGAAGCAGAAGCTCTTACCGCCACGTTTACCGACATTACCCAGATAGAAGACCCAGCACAAACATTGAAAGATATCGGCTTTAAAATTTCAATAAACGCGCTGAAAGAGGCAGGCTGGACACTGGAGCGCGCAGATGTATTGGTGCTTATGGATAAATTGCGCAGGACCGGAAAACCGCTGAGCGAATATGTGCAAGGCAGATTTTATCGCGGCATATTAACCGGGCTTAACGAGGCGTTTGTCGTTGATGAAGCGACACGAAGGAAGCTTATTGCCGAAGATCCGAAAAGCTCCGAATTAATCAAACCCTGGTTGCGCGGGCGTGACATTAAAAAATGGAAAGCCGAATGTGCAGGAATTTATGTGATTTTTACAAGACGAAGAATAGATATTGGGAACTACCCTGCAATAAAGAGGCATCTTCTGCAATTCAAAAAAGACTTGGAACCTAAAAAATTTGAAAATGATAAACATGGTCGTAAGCCGGGTACATATGAGTGGTTCGAGATACAAGATAATATAGCGTATTACAAAGAATTTGATAAAACAAAAATCATTTGGGGAAATCTGGCAACGGAGCCGAAATTTGCGTTTGACGATGCCTTTAACTACATCAGCGCGCCGGCCAACATCTTGCCGACGAACGACCTCAGCCTGCTTGCTATATTAAATTCGCCAATCTGTAAGTGGTGGATAGGTCATCGGGCCGCAACACGTTCCGGTGGTTTTCTGGAATACAAGCCAATGTATGTGGGTGAAATTCCCATCCCGTTAGCAGAAGGAAAAGAGAAAATAATGATCATCGAACGTGTGCAAAAAATTCTTGCCGCCCCAGACGGTCCGAATGTTTCCAAACTCGAAGATGAAATTAACGAAATGGTCTATAAACTTTACGACCTCACCTTTGAAGAGATCAAAATCGTGGAAGACACTCTGGATAAGGGGAAAGAAAAGACATGAATTCTGACAACTTTTTTCAAAGCAAGAAACCCTGGTCGCCTTATAAGGATATGATTCTTGCATACTACCTAACGCCATACCTGTCCAAGGTGTGCAGTATGAAAACAAGTAACCGGGGTCATAACCGGGGTCATTAACCGGGGTCAGGTCTTGAATTATCAGTTTTCTTGTGATAACAGATTAAGCATTCGAGGATGAGGGAATCACACATGGCCAGATCTTTGAGAATAGAATATCCCGGTGCTGTATATCACATGACCGCACGCGGAAACGCGAAAAACGACATTTTTCATTCAGATACCGACCGGAACACTTTTTAAAAATATTTTCAGGTGTTGTTCGGCGATACAACTGGTTGTGCCATGCTTATTGTCTGATGGATAATCATTACCATATTTTGATAGAGATGCCGGACGGGAATTTGTCCGTGGGCATGTGTCAACTCAACGGGGTTTACACTCAGAAACATAATTGGCTGTATCAAAAGTCGGGACATGTATTTCAGGGCCGGTTCAAGATGGGTTACCCCAGTCTTTGACCCTTTGCCCAGATCCAAATCTTTGCCCCTGGTCTTTTTTATAATAAAGCGTATAAAATCCAATAAACATCGAATCCCACATAATAAAGGAGAAAATGATGGATATTAAAAATGAACCGAAGGTCAAAAATAAGTTCATTCGGGCGATACGGGAATTGCTCGAACACAGGGCCCTGTGGCTGTATCTTCTGGTTGATGAAGCCGACAAGCGCGGCATAAACACAGAGGAATTTGCATCGTCGGCGATTATGAGATGCGGCTGCTTTCAAGGCAATGAATTAACAGCCAAAGCCGGCACGAAAAGCTTAAAGGGACTGAAGAAAACGCTTTTCACTTTGCCGGCCAGAATGGTTTTTGAAATGAAGATACTAAAGTGCACCGATGACCGGTTGGACATAGACTTTCATTATTGTCCGCTGGTTCGGGCATGGCAGAAACAGGGCGCCTCCAACGAACAGATCGACAGGCTTTGCGATATCGCCATGCAGGGAGACAGGGGCATTGCCGATTCCTTCGGCTGTGAACTGGAGTTGGGCCAGACAATCGCCAAAGGATTCGACAAGTGCGAAATCAGATTCAAGAGAAAAGCATGAAGGCTCAAAAAACTGATGAGTGCATGGTTCAGTTTCGGATTCAGTTCGGCTTGAATTAGAGATTGGACCAGGTCTTGCCAAATAAGATTTCAGATATTTCAAGATCTGAGCCTATGAGCACAAACCATCACAAGATCATCCATGGAAAAAGTCGTGTCGCTCGTCTGTTGGCTATTGTAATGGCGACACAGGCGGGATTGCCTCCACTTGATTTTGGAAATCTTAAAGGTCATAAGCGGCGGAATTATTTTCGGGCAGTGCAGGCGGGGATGGATTATAAATATTGTCCAATGGAAGAAATATTTGACGGTGTTATCGAGACTACTTTGAGTGACGGTTAATACCGTTTGTTTTTTGAAATTTCTTTTTACTCCGAATGGACGATATGCGGTTGCATGGACACTTTCTATAGCCGATGAGGATAGTACGGAACGGATTAAACGGGATTCCAGCTCTCAGTCATTCTTTAAATAAGGATTTGTTTTTATTAGTGTAAGAGAGCTTTTTCTCATATTAATGGCCTATATTTATTTTAACAGATGTTAAGAAAATTACCAGAAAATAGCAATTGCTTTGTCCCAATTTTTGGAAAATAATGGTTCTGATTCCCCGATCAACCGGTATGCGTCGGTCTGCGAGCCGGGGAATAACATAGGTGGTGGTCGCCTCTTGCGAGTACCAGATTGAACAGGATATTTCTATATTGGCTTGATAATGTTGTCTTAAACAGTTGACACACAAATGAAAATCCCGCATATCATCGGCGTCAAACGCTGTTTTTAGTAAAAATCTTCTTAAGACGGTCAGCAATTGTTCCATGGATCATCCATCACAAAATGA
>Ga0255346_1002506_pt1 | contig 23008 bp, 17 predicted proteins | sample wastewater_treat_FD_194410 | JGI IMG/M metagenome (GOLD analysis project Ga0255346, IMG submission 194410) | Wastewater microbial communities from Lulu Island WWTP, Vancouver, Canada - plant22 | ecosystem: Engineered > WWTP > Wastewater > Unclassified | place: Canada: Vancouver, British Columbia... | reverse complement strand
ACGGCATCGCGCGCGTGCTGCGAAGCCCGCTCTACGCGGGGCGCATGATGTACGGCGAGGAGTTGTTCGACGGTGAGCACCCTCGGCTCATCGACGACGTCACGTACCGCCAGGCGCAGCGGCTCCTCGGCACGACGGGCCGCGAGCTCCGCGTCACCGGCACGAACCCCGAGTACGTGCTTCGCGGGCTCTTGCGCTGTGGCCGCTGCGGCGAGGCGATGTGCCCGGGCTCGACGACGAAAAAGAGCGGGAAGACCTACCGATTCTATAGGTGCTCGACGCGCGACAAGTACGGCACGGACAGGTGCTCCGCGCGGCCGCTGCCCGCGCGCGCGCTCGAGGACTTCGTGGGCGAGCGCCTCACGGAAGCGACCGCCGACGGTACGCTGGCCGAGCGCGTCGAGACCAAGCTGGCAGCGCGCGTCGCGAAGGAGCGCTCGACCTTCGTCGAGGTGCGCAAGGCGCTGTCGGCGCAGATCGCCGACGCCTCGGCTGCCACGTCGAGGCTGACCGAGGAGGTGGTGCGGCTCGACGGGCGCGCGCGCGAGCTCGTCGAGGCCAAGCTGCGCGACGAGGCCACGCGGCTCGAGGATGCCGAGCGCAGGCTTCGCGCGCTCGAGGACGACGCCGTGAACCTCGAGATCGTGGAGAGCCAGCGAGAGTGGTTCGTCGGCGCGCTCCGCAACTTCGGCACGGTGTGGAGCGACATGACACCCGAGAACCAGGGGCGCCTGTTGCGCGCGCTCGTCGCCAAGGTGAGCGTCGACGAGAAGACCGGGATGTGCCGCGTCGAGCTGGTGAACTTCGACGCCGCCGCGAGCGCGAAGGAGGCTGCGTGAGAGGCGCCGAGAGCAGCGAGGCGAGCGCGAGGAAGAACACGGACGCCGAGGACGACGCCTTCCGCGTCATCGAGAAGCCGCTCTTCCGCCACAAGGGCCGGAGCGTCACCCTCGCCGAGACGCCGCCGCCCCCCAAGCCCGAGCCTGTGCGCCGGCCCGCCAAGGTCGCCCAGCAGCTCGCCCTCGCGCACCACCTGCAGGCTGCCATCGACAGGGGCGCCATCGCCGACCGGGCCGACGTGGCGCGGAAGCTGGGGCTGACGCGGGCGAGGGTCACCCAGTTCCTCGACCTTTTACTCCTGGCGCCTGATCTCCAAGCCGCCGTCTTGGCGATGGAGGCGGTCGACGGGGCCGAGCCGATGGCCGAGCGGACGCTGCGGGCGGTGGCCCACGCCGGGACGTGGGCCGAGCAGCGGGCAGCCTGGGCGGGAACCAAGGTCGTACGTGCGACCTCACATTCTCGTTGACATTGCCACGGTCGCAGCATACTCTCGCGTTGTGAGGTCGCACGTATCCGCCAGCTTTGTTGTGCCGAGCCTTCTGGGCGCCGCCCCGGGCTGGCTCCCGTCGTACTTCGCCGGTGCGACCGCAGCCGCGTTGCGAGCAGGCATCGCCGGCCAGACGATCCCGGGGCTGGGGGGCGAGATCCTCGAGGGCTGGAGGGTGAGCGAGACGGCGACGGCGCTCGACTACGATCCCCGCGCGGCCTCCACCCCGGTCTATCGCCAGGCCAACATCAAGCCGCTGCGCCTTCAGCTCGGCGCCCAGCACTGGGCCTCGCCCGAAATTGAGGGGCGCTGGTGCGTGCGGCCCGGCGACGTGGTGCTGAACAAGCTCGCGCCGGTGCGCGCAGCCTTCGTCTCCCCGGCCGCCAAGCGCCACCCGGTCGACGGCAACACGCTCATCGTCCGCGACCTAACGCGCGCGGAGGCGGCGTGGTTCGCGCTGTGCCTCAACCACTCGGGCTACGAGCGGCTCCTGCTCCTCGACTCCGGCGTGCTCGATCGTGTCGGGATGAAAGCGCTCGCCGCGCTACGCGTGCCGCCGGTTCCGCCGGAGATGGACGGCCTCTCTGCCCGCCTGCGCGACGCCCTCGACGAGCAGACGTTGGCGAGCGAGGCGATGCACCATGTCCGCACTGAGGCGAATGGGCTGACGAGCGCGGCCCCGACGACGACGCGCCCGCTGCGCAGCGGAGCGTTCTTCGCGCGCGACGCCGTGACCCATGAGAGCTGGCTGCCCACGGCCACCGCGCTGCGCGCCGAGCAGACCAGCCTCGCCGAGGATCTGGGGTGGGTCGCGATCGCCGAGCTGGCATCCTGGGAAGATCGCACCCGCCTCACGTGCGCTTCTGAGGGTGCACGGGCGCTGCGTCTCCGCGACGTTGGCGAAGACCTCTTCGTCGCCCCCACCGACGATGCGAAGGAAGATCTCGTCCCGAGCCGCACGCTCGCGAGGCCCCTCGTCCCCGGCGAGGTGCTGCTCTCGACGCTCGGCAGCAGCTTCCGCACCGCCTACGTCGACGATGACGTCCCGCAGAACACCTTTCCGGCCGACGGCTGGGTGCGCGTGCGCTTCCGCGAGACGCCGGCCGCGTGGGCGCTGTTGCTCTCGACCGACGCGCTCCGCTCGCAGGCCGCGCGGCTCGTGGTGGGATCGGTGCAGCAGTTCGTGCCGCCCGAGGCGCTGCGCTCGCTGCGCGTGCCGGTGCCGCCGCGCGAGGTGCGCGACCGCTGGCAGCGCGCCGTCGAGCGCCATCACGCGCAGCGCCGCTCGCAGGACCGCCAGTGGGCTGCGCTCGTGAGCGAGATGGCCGCCGTGTTCGAGGCTGCTCACCGGCCTTTCGCCGACACGCACCCGCGTGCGAAGGAGGCGATCCAATGACACCACGCCAGGCCGAAGAGCTGCTCTCTCATCTGAAGCTGAAGGCGCGCGGCCTCGACGAGCTGCACGAGCGCGTGCGCCTCTCCGGCAGCGCGTGGACGCGCGACCAGCTCGAACTTTTCCTGCTCTGCGCGCGCGGCGTCACGCGCGACAGTACGGGCGCGTTCCACGCCATCGCGGCCAGCGCCGACGATGACCTCGGAGCGGCCATCGTCGAGGCCGTGCGCTCGTTTGCGGGCAAGCCCGTGCCAGCCGCGCAGGTGCGCGCGCGCCTGCCTCAACACTTCGTGACGACCGACGAGCAGGTGCTCGCCGTTGCCCGACGCACCGCTGGGCTCGAAGTGTTCGGCCCGAAGCTCATCCGCATCGTCCCGTAAGCGCTCAGGAGACACGCATGGCCGCCAAGAAGAAGCAGCAGCAGAACGCAGAGCACGCGACGACGGTTGCCTCCGAAGAGAGCAACCTCCTCAAGTCGATGGTCCACCGGCTCTCGGGCGCGGGCTTCGATCAGTCGCTCGAGCTGAAGGCCAGCGAGCCGGGCATGTCGGCCGCCGTCGTCTGGGGCCGCCATGAGGGCGTCGAAACGCCGCGCATCCTGGCGCTCGTTCTGCCCACCGGCGCGTGGGGCCGCGCGAACGCCGACGAAGTGCAAGTGCTCTCGTACTCGCTGCCGCCGCCCGAGACGCAGGCCGACCAGTACCCGCAGTTCGCCGTCGTGAAGGACGCCGAGGGCAAGCTCGAGGCCTTCTTCGACCTCGCGTACCCGCCGCACCAGATCGACAAGCTGCCGAGCCTCTCGGAGATCAACGACTACAAGCGCATCAAGGCGGACCCGACCTACCGCTGGTCGATGCGCATGTACGACCGGCTGATGAAGGGCTTCAACGCCCTCCACGAGCGCATCTACCAGACGCACAAGGACCGGGTGAACGGTAAGAACGACATCATCGAAGAGGTGGCGAAGCTCCTCTTCCTCGAGTCTTTCCGGCTGCACCACGATCACGGAGCGGGCGCGCTCACCTTCGAGTACGACGGCAAGAAGCTGAACCTGAAGGACGTGTTCACCGCGGCGCACGTGAAGGCGAACGGCGCCAAGGCGGTCGCCGAGATCCAGTCGGCGTTCGAGCACTTCAAGCTGCACCCCGACTACGTCGTCACCGACGACGCCGGGGAGAAGCACGCCATCTTCGACAAGAACGCCCACCTGCGCCTGGCGCAGCCGGGCAACTACGAGGCGGTGCTCTCGCTCATCCAGGACCTTGGCCCGGTCACCGACAACCAGGGCAACGTGGTGAAGAAGCAGGGCACGCTCGCCGACATCGCCGCCGACGTGCTCGGCCGCGCCTTCGACGTCTTCCTGCGCGCGAACTTCGAGTCGAAGGGCGGGCTCGGCATCTACCTCACGCCGGCGCCCGTGAAGCAGGCGATGCTGGCGCTCGCCTTCCACGACATCAAGGAGAGCACCGAGGACGCCGCGCGCCTCGTAGCTCGCGACGGCAAGGGCCGCCCCGCCTTCCGCTTCTGCGATCCCGCCTGTGGTAGCGGCGGTTTCCTCTCCGTGGCGCTGAGCCACCTCCGGCGCACGCTCGACGAGCTCGGCGGAAAGGCCACGGCCACCGACGAGGCGAAGAAGAAGCTCTTCGCCGAGATGTGCGAGCACAGCTTCGTGGGCGCGGATTCGTCACCCCAGATGGTGATGCTCGCCCGCGTGAACATGGCGCTCCTCGGTGCGCCCAAGGCCCGCATTTTTTACACGCAGAACTCGCTCATCAGCCCGCAGCTCGAGCCTGGCACCTTCGACCTCATCTGCACCAACCCGCCCTTCGGCACGCCCAAGTTCAGCAAGGGACAGGACGCGAGCAAGAAGGACTACGAGGAGGGCATGCAGAAGATCCTCGCGACCTTCCGCTCCGACCTCACGGAGCGGACCGGGCGAGGCGGCGGCTTCGACTACTCGCCCACCGCAAAGGGCCTGGCGATGGGCGGCTCGCCGAACAGCAAGGGCGTGTGGAAGGAGGCGTCGACCAACACCGATCCGGCGGTGCTCTTCATCGACCGCTGCCTGCAGCTGCTCAAGCCGGGCGGGCGCCTGCTGATCGTCTTGCCCGACGGCGTGCTCTGCAACTCCGGCGACCGCTATGTGCGCGAGTACATCATGGGCACGAAAGACGAGGCGACCGGCGAGTTCCACGGAGGCAAGGCCATCGTGAAGGGCGTCATCAGCCTGCCCGCCGACGCCTTCAAGCTCTCGGGCACCGGCGCCAAGACCAGCGTGCTCTACGTGCAAAAGCGCCACGCGCGTAAGGACGACCCCGAGAAGTTCCAGGACGAGCCGCAGACCGACGTGTTCATGGCCGTGGCCGAAACCCTCGGCTACGTCGTGAAGAACAACGTCGAGGACTACAGCGCGGGCGTCCCCAACGACCTGGCCGCCATCGTCGGCGCGTACGTGCGGGGGGAGTGATGATCCACTCGCGAATCGACTCCGGCACGCTGAGAGACCGGCTCGACGCCTCGTATTACACACCGGAGGTCCTGGAGAACGAGGCGCAGCTGCGTTCCCGAGGGGCTACCGCGCTGCGAACCCTCATCGACACGGATGCCTCGAACTACGGCGTGCTTCCTCCGTCCGAGGACTACCTGCCGTCGGGTAGCGGCGTCCCCCTCATCCGTGGCGGTGACCTCGATGGCGGCACGATCCGGGACCCCGAGGTCGACGCTCCGTTGAGCTTCAAGAACGCGCGCGGCACGGCAAATGTCGGGGATGTTCTGCTCCTCATCAAAGGAGCCTGCATCGATAGCCCGGCCGGCGTCGCGTTGGTCTCGGAGCGACATGCAGGGAGTGTCTTCAATGGAAGCTGCTACCGCGTGAAGGTCGCCCCGGCCTGCGATGCTGGTTATCTCGTAGCATACTGCCAGACGCGACAGCTGCTCCTCCAGAAGAAGCGGGAGATTGCCAACACGGGCATCGCGTACAACGCTGAGGATTCGGTACTTGGATACTTGGTTCCGGCTCTCTCGCTCGATGCTCAGCGCTACATCGGCGACAAGGTCCGGCAGGCCGAGCGGCTGCGTGAGCGCGCGCGAGGACTCAGGCATTCAGTGCGGGCATCGTTCCTTGCTGCCGGTTTCGTTGCAGTACCCGAACCCGTGCAGAAGGTCGGCCGCGTTCGCTGGCAGGCCGTCGGCGACCGACTCGACGCGATTCACTACCGGGCCGATCTGCTCGGCAACCTGGAGAAGATTCAGCACCATCGCACCCTGTCGCTTGGCTCGCGGAAGGACTTCGGCGAGCTCGGCGACGGAGATCATGGCAACCCCATCTATGGGACCGGCCCCATCTACGTTCGAGCGACGGAGCTCAGCGGCGGTTTGCTTGATGGTGCCACTGACGTTCGGCTCGACGAGGCGTATGCCGCTCGATTGCCGGCCAGCGTTTGGGCCACCGAAGAAGACGTGATGTTCTCGATTGTTGCGACCTTGGGTGCCGTTGGCATCGTCGAGGATGGAACCCGGGCCGTAATGTCGCGTGGGGTGGCGAAGGTCAGACCGCTTTCGCTGCCGAAGCATTACGTCAAGGCGTTCATGCGAACGCCGACGTTCGGACTCGAACTCCTGCGTCGGTCTGTCGGGACGATTCAGCGTGGTGTCTACCTTGAGAGCCTTCAGGGACTTGAGATCCCGTTGTTGCCGCCCCGGGACATCGAGCTGATCGCGAAGGCGGAGGCTGATAGCGATGCATGTATCGCAGCTGCACGTCGTGTTGCAGCCGCCGCGAAACTTCTCGTCGGGCACCTCATCGACGCTCGCATGGCTGAGGCCGACCTCGTCGCCGCGCAGAAGGCGCTCGAGGCGGGTGACCGCAACGCGGATCGCGAGATCCTGAAGGGCCTTCGCCAGAGCGACGCGCCGGACGCCAAGCCGCTCATCGCCGACGTCGACGCGCTGTACGCGCTCCTCGATGGGCCGGAGGGGCAGGACGCATGACGCTCTCGGCTCTCCAGGGGCGGACGCTCACGCGCCTCGTCGAAGACGTGCGCACTCTGCTCGTACAGGGCGAGGCGCCGTCTTCGTCCTTGCGCGCCCTGGAGGCCGTGCGTACGACTGGGCTGTGGAGCGAGCATGGTGAGGTCGCCGTCGCGAGCCCCGCCGTGGTCACTCTCATCGACCGGCTCCCGAACCCGGGCGAGGCACTTCCCGCTGTGCTGTCGCTCGTACCCGAGGTGCGCGAGGCGTGGCTGCGCGTCGTACGCGCGCGCCTCGCCGAGATGGGCGAGCGCGGCGACATCGCGGCACTGACCGAGGCCATCACCTATTCGGGCGCGCTGGCGAGCGAGCTGGTGGGCGTGCAGACGCCGTCGCTGGCGGCGACCCCGTTTGGCGAGCTGGAGCGCGCGGTGCTGACGACGCCCGCACACGAAGCCGCTGCGTTCCCGGTGCTGCTCCGCGTGCTGGCCGCCACCGCCGCGCTCCCGGCCGACCCGACCACGGCGACGCTGCCGATTGCGTTGCCCGAGGTGGCGTTCGACGATCCCCAGGCGACATGGCGACCCGGTCGCCTGTTGCGTCTACCCGCGACGATCGAAGCCGCGACCACGACGCTGGTCCTGAGCGGCGCGCTCGACGGCAAGAGCGGGGACGCCGACCCGATGCGCTGGGCGTTGCACCACCCGTGGGCGTTCTTGCTGGCGCAGCTGACCTTCACCAAGGAGGCGTGGGAGGCCGAGCGCGTGTCGGGCGGCATCGCGTTCGAGCTGGAGCCCGCTCACGCCTCGCTGTTTCAGAGCCCGCCGCGCGTCGAGGTCGTGGTGACCTTGCCGAGCGGAGAGGAGATCCGCTGCGGCTCGCTCGGCGAGCTCTGCCAGCGCACCCTTGCCCAGCTCGGCGTGACGGTGCTTGGCCACCGCGTCGCCACGAGCACCCTCGACGACAGGCTCGCCCTCGTCATCGAGGCCGTGCAGCGCCGGGATGTGTGGCGCTTCGAGCACGGCTCGGGCGCGCGACGTCCGGCCTACACGATTCACCCGTCGTTCTCTGACGCCTGCTACCGCGCGCTGGGCAGCCGTGCGTTCTACCGGCTTGGCTCGCCGGTGACCGCCGCCATCCGCCGCGCCTCCGAGGGCTGGGCCAGGGAGCGGATCGCGCGCGCCGCTCCAGCAGAGGTAGGCAACGCATGACGCGCACGCTCCATCTCGACCGCCCGGCGTTCTGGACCGAGACCAGCGATCCCGAAGCGTGGTTCCGCGCGCTCGAGGTGCTCGCCGCGAAGCCCCCCGCAGCGGGATCGCCGCGTGCCTTAGCCGACCGCGCGCTCGTCGGCGTCATCTCGCGGCGCGGCGCTCTGGGCCTGTTCGGCCTGGTCGAGGATCTTCTGCCCGGCGTCGGGCTCGTCACGCGTGACGCCGAGGGGCGCTGGACCGTGAGCGATGAAGCGCAGGTACTGCTGCGCCGCTGGAAGGAAGCGCCGGCGCGCGGGACCGAACTGCTCGCGGCGTACCTCGTGCGCGAGAGCGTGTGGCTGCGCCTTCTGCTCCTGCGCCTCGAGCGCCACGACTGGGAGCTTCACGGCTGGTCTGAGGTGCGCAGCAGCCGCGCGGGCCTCAAGGCAGGCACGTCGCTGCTGCTGCGCGACCACGCCGAGCCCGCGCGCTGGTTCTTGGGGCTCGAGCAGCAGGCGGCGGCCCGCTGGCTCGCGCGCGCGCATTGTGACGCGCTCGCCTACGCGCCCGACTTGCTCTCGCGCAAGCCCAGCAAGGATAACCTGTCGCTTACGCCGCTCACCGCGCCGCTGCTCCTGCTCGAGTCGGTGGGCTGGCTGTCGCGCACGGGCGTGCTGGCGCTGCCCAACGAGCTCCTGGCCGACATCACCGGCACCGCGACCCCGGCGCAGGCGCTCACGGACCTGACCAGCGGCCACGCCGACGTGCGCGGCTTCGTCGCCGCCGAGCCGGTGCTGCGCGAGCTGCTCGCCACCTTTGGCGTGAGCCCCGGCGACGAGGCTTTCGCCCGCTGGATGGACGCGCTCGTCGACGAAGCCTCGAAGCGCGGCGCGCTGGAGCTGCTCGCCGTCGAGCCGGGCCAGGCCCGGCACGGCCGCGGCCTCTTCGCCGACCCGACGAAGAAGCTCGTGCGGTGGGTGGTCCACAGCGAGTTCAACGAGACCTTCCAGAACGCCTGGCGCGCGCTCGAGACACGACGGGAGCTGACACGATGACGACGACCAACAAAGCAAAGCACCAGTGGGCGGCGACCGGCGTCTCTTCGTACCCGCTCACGCACCCCATCGTAGGCCAAGGGCGCTTCTTCGAGGCGTTCAAGCACTTCATCCACCTCGTGGACGACGAGGCCGAGAAGTTCGCGCACGTCTTCGCGGTCATCGCGCAGTGGGGCGTCGGTAAGTCGCGACTCGGTTACGAGCTGGTGGCGCAGATCAACGACACCTCGCGCGGCTGGTGGGTGCGCGGCGACGATGGCTCGCTCGGAAAGGCGAGACTCTTTCACGACGACAAGGATCGCGACCAGTACCTCGGTCTCTACATCCGCTACAGCCAGGTCGCGAACGACTACAACAACGTCGACAACTGGTTCGCCTACGGGCTCTACAAGGCGCTCCTGCCACTGGCGCGCGGCAGCTTCGATGGCTCGATCCAGGGACAGATCGCCAAGGAGGCGAGCGATCGGCTGACGGTAGCCGGCTTCGACCCGAAGAAGCTCGCCGAAGCGCTGGAGGCGTCGAAGAACCACTCCGACGAAACGCTCTACGAAGATCCGGAGCTGGCGACGCGCCTGTGTCAGGCTGCCTACGCGTACCTCCAGTCGTTCGGCATCAAGTACGTGCTGGTGGTGCTCGACGAGCTCGAGACCGCCGCCGAGGCTGCGACCTACGGCCTCGACGCGACCGACATCAAGCACCTCGATGGCCGCGCCATCAAGCTGATGGGCAAGGCCATCAAGGAGGAGGATCCGCGCCGCAAGCTCCCGTGGCTGCGCTACGTCGCGCTCTGCTCGCCGGCCATCGGCGACGAGCTGCGCGAGATCCAGTCGACCGCGCGCCGCTTCGAGCTGGCCGAGCTCTCTTCGAACGCCTTCTCCGACGTGAGCGACTTCGTGCAGACGCTGTCGACCGATGGGCGGCTCGCGGAGGCCTACCCCCAGGGTTTGGTCGAGGCGGCGTACGCCATGAGTGCCGGCAACTTCGGCTGGTTCAACGTGGTCATGGCCAGCATCGACGAGCGGCTGCGCGACAAGCGCGCGCGCGGCGAGAAGGACGCGCCGACGGTGGGCGCGCTCTTCGACGAGCTGGTGCGAGTGTCGGGCCGCGTGCAGCAGCACGTGCTCGACCATCACGCGCTCGAGATGCTGAAGGTCGATAAGGCGCAGCTGCCGGTGGCGCGCGACCTGCTTTACGGCCAGCTCCCGGTCGCGCTCGACAGCTACGCGCCCGAGACGCGCACCGCGGTGCTCTCGGCGAAGAACGAGTACGACGAGCCCATCGCCACGCTGTTCCGCCGCGTCGAGTGGGACGAGCTGGAGGCGGCAGAGGCGCTGCGTGCCTCGAAGTTCACGCGCGACAAGGGCGTCTGGCGGCTGGGCGGCGTCGATCAACCGCTCGATCTGCGCCAGCTCCTATCGAACCTTGGCACCTACGCCATCCACGAGACCAAGGGACAGCGCCGTACAGATGGCAAGCACACGCTCGTGGTGCCGCTGCGTCAGAGCGACTTCGTCCACCTCGTGTCGCTCCTCTATCCGCACGCCGCCGCCGAGGACGCCGCCCGCGCGTTGTGGCGTCGCTTCCTGGGCGCCGACGACCTGACCGCCGACACCGCGACCCACGTCGGCCCGAGCGTCGAGATGATCGCGCGCCTCGACCTGCGCCACAGGAAGCAAGGTCAGACCTCGCTCATCTTCCGCGACCCGGACCAGAACGGCGCGCACGAGAAGGCGCTCTCGGCCCTGCGCACCCAGGCCGAGCGGCAGCGTGCCCAGCAGGTGCTGGTCGGCGCGATGCGCGTCATCGACCAGCACTGGGGCTACGACGCGGCGCCTTCGGGCATTCGCGACGACTCGCTGACCGTCATCGCCACCTCGCCGCTCGCCAAGGGCAAGCAGCCCGGGGGGCTCGTCACCTTCGACGGCCTCAAGCTGCACCCCAAGGGTCGAGTGCTCTTCGCCTGGGTGAAGAACGACGAGGAACTGGAGCGCCTGTGCAAGGCGGCGAGCGCGCAGTTCGGCGAGGAGGGCCGCACGCCCGTCGTCGCGTTTACGTCTTCGCGCGCGCTGGTTGACCGCATGGCGAACCCGTCGAGCGACACGCTCAAGGGCGCCAAGAGTTACCTCTTGCTCTACCAGCTCACGTCGACCGAGGAGCACATCCTCCATCAGATCGGAGTGCCGACGCAGGCGAGTGTGGGCTTCCGGCTCGACGGCCACGGCTTCACCACGGCCTTCAACAACCGGCTGCAGAGCCTCGTTCGCCCGTTCTCCGAGGAGGTCGGTCGTTTCCGACAGCAGCTCAACGAGCTCGGCCGGATCGCGTGGCCGCTCCGTTCGTCGGGAAAGCTGAAGGAGACCGAGCAGGAGCTGCTCATCCATGCCTGGCGCATCCTCGCCATCGACAAGCCCGCGCCGGCGACGCTAGCGCACCTCGACGACAAGTCCGGCGTCGACGTGGAAGCACTCAAGACGCTGCTCGCCAAGCTCGGCGTCACGCCGAAAGCTCGCGCGGCGGGCTACGTCGACGGTGAGCGCGCGGGCCTGTTCTCGCGGGTCGATGACGCGGCCGAGGCCCAGTTCCCGCCCTTCCTCGTCGAGGCCGTCTCTCGCTTGCTGAGCGGCGACTGGACCTTCGCGCGCGCCGAGCGTGAGTGGTTCTGGGGCTACACGTGGGAGGGCATCAAGCCGAAAGACACCTACTTCGAGTGGATGTCGATCTTGCGCGAGCTGGGCTTCGCGAAGCCGCAGCCGGGCGCCAAGAGCGCCGATGTGTACACCGCGACGACGCGCGCCGAGCTGCGCGGGGCCCTTCATGAGGCCGACAACTGGCTCAAGAAGGACTACGCGGCGCTGGTCGCTGAGATGGAGGCCGTGTTCGGCGTCGGCCGCGTGAAGGAGCTGTTCGCGCCCGAGGCTGGCGCGCCGGGGACCAAGACGCTCACGGCACGCAAGAGGCTCACTGACAGCACCGCCGACCTCGATGCGCTCGACAAGTCCGAGACGCAGGCAGCGAGCGCCGATAGCTTCCGTGCATCCGCGCAGCGGCGACGCCGGGTCATCGCCAACATCGACTGGGTCTACCGCCGCGAGGAGTTCAACGCGATCCAGCAGGACCAGAACGTCAAGACGCTCGACTTCGAGTCCGACACTGTGCCGCTCTGGCAGCGCATCCGGCGCGCGTCGCTGTTCGTGGAGTTCGTCCGCAAGGCAGAACGCCGCATCCGCGCCCGCACCGTCTCGCTTGCGGAGGAGATGCGCCTTGATGTGGTCTCGCTGCACGGCTTCCCGATCGCGCTGTTCACGCTCTCGCTCGAGAAGATCGCTCACATCCTCGACGGTACGCTCGCGCCTGCCGCAACACCAGGCCAGACCGAGGTGGTCCAGGCGAACGAGCCGGGCACGCTGCGGCAGAACCTGCGCGACCTGAAGGTCGCCGACGCCACCGTGCAACTCGAGAACCTCGCGCGTGAGGTCGGTATCGACCTGACGACGTGGATCGAGCAGGCGCTCGCGCAGTGCGAAGGGCAGATCGTCAGCGCCTTCCGCGAGCTCAAGTCGGTGTACGAGAAGCTGCGGAGCGACCTGCTCGGTGCGGCCGAGCGCATCTCGACCCTTCAGACCGTGCTGAAGGCGGCGCCCGCAGACTTCCACTACCCCAAGAGCGCCCTCGCGCTCGACAAGCTCCAGGGGCGGCCGGCGCTCATCGAGAACACGCTGGAGGACGCCCGCGGTGAGGAAGTGGACCGGCTCCGCTCGGAGTTCGACGGTCCGGCCCGGCTCGGCAACTTCCAGCCCTTGATGTCGCGCGCGCGGGACTTGCTCGACGAACCGCGCGGTGCGCTCACGCAGCTGCTCGGTCACGTCATCTCCGTGGAGAACGCGATCGCCGAGTACCGAAAGAAGCTCGTAGAGAACCTGGAGGTGCAGAAGGCGCATCGCGGTCTCGAAGCGCTGGCACGGGCGACGGGAGCGGCGGCGCCTCGAGCCCTCACGCTCAAGGAGGTCGAGGACGTCGGGGCGCTCTCTGAGGCGCAGAAGCTGGTCAGCACTCGTGTGCAGGAGCACACAGTCGCGGGCGGCAAGCTGCTCGCCGTGACCGGGATCAGCTTCGACCGGTGGTGCGCCATCGTGGGCGCGCTCGACGCAGGGCGCGACCCCGCGCTCGAGCCGCAAGAAGCCGATGCGCTCGTAAAGCGGAACCTCGTGCAGCGCACCTACCGGCTCGGGGTGAAGTCGTGACCGTTCCGGTCCTTCTCCACGGCGGGCTCGCCACACATCGGCGCGGGAGGATCCTGCGCGAGGCACTTTCTGCCGAGGCGACGACGACTCTGCCCGAGAGCGGCGCGGTGATCATGGCGTTCGCCGACGCGTTTCAAGGAGCCGACGAGGGTGAACAGGTGTGTCTCGTCGAGTGGACGCGCGCAGCCGGGCACGTGCTCTTGCTCGTGCCGCCGTTCGCCGCGGGGACCTGTGAACACCCCGTGCCGTGGCGAGCTGAGCGCATGGAGGGCGGACCGCGAGGTGGGGAGGGGCTCGCCAAAGTGCTCGCCGGTGAAGTTACGCACCGCCTCGAGGGCAAGCTGCAAACCCCACCGCTGCCGGGCGCAACATGGAGCGACCTCAGCGTGTGCGTGGGAACGTACCGTCTGCACCCCGCGGCCGGGCTGTTCGCGATCACGTGCCTTCCCCTCTGGTCGCTGGCGCTGCTTGATGCTCCCGAAGAGACGCAGCGCTGGCTCGCCAGCCTCGTCGCGCTCGCGGGTGAGGCCAAGCCCGTCGCCGCGCCCGCGCAGATGCCGCTCTCGGCCGACCACTACGGCCTCCTGGTGTTCCTGCTGAGCAGGAGCTTCGAAGGTGAAGAGCAGGCCATCGCGTCGCTGCAAGCGTCGTCGATCTTCCGCATCGGCCCCGAGCGCGCGCGAGCGCTCTTGAACGATCTGCGCGCTCGAGGCCTGGTCACGGGCGCCATGCCGACAACCGAAGCCACCGAACTCGTAATGCAGAGCCCCTACGCGCCGTACGTGAGCGCGCTCCGCGAGGTAACCACGCCATGACCACCAATCGAACCCTGGCTCAGACGCTCGCGGTGCAGTCGCAAGTCCACCTGCCGGGCACTGTCGGGAGGCTCCTCAAGCAGATACGCGACCTCGAGCGCGTGGCGCCGCTCTTCGTGAAGGCAGGCCTCGTGCGCGCGGTCGAGCGGCCAAACCCGATCGACACGCGTGCTTCGGGCATCGCCACACACGCCTCGACGACAAAGACGATCGGCGGGTTCCTCTACGGCGCGGCGGCCGCGCGGTGCGACCTGCACGTCGAGCACAACGCTGTGTCGACGGCAGGCCAGGACAGCGCCTGCGAGATCGACGACATCAACTACGAGAACCAGTCGATGCGCCTTGCGCTCGCCGCGATGAGGCAGGCGTACGAGCTTGCCGACCGTGCCGTCGTCGAAGAGCGCTCGCGGCTCATCTTCCTCGACACGGCGCTGGTAATGGACCGGAGCATGGTGCCGACGGCGAGCCGCGCCGGAGAGCCGGGCTATCCAGCTGCCTATGCCGCCACGCGCGAGACCATCGAGTCGTTCTGGGCGCGCCACCGAGAGCGTCTCTTCCCGTGGAACCCGAGCGGTCCGGTCATCGTCGGCCTCGCATCGCAGCGCTTCGGCGCGATCATCCAGTCGGCGCAGCAAGACCTGCGGCTTCAGGACGGGCGCAGCCAGATCTTGCCGACCGAGACGGTGAACCGCGAGGCGCTCACCGCCCTCGACGGCGTGCGCGACGCGATCCTCGGCGTGGGAGAGCGACGCTTCGTCCACGGCATCCTCGGCAGCTTCACGAGGACCGCCGCCTTCCGCATGAACGTTCACGCGCCGCGCATGGAGCCGGGCAACGTCGTCGAACTCGGCGTCGTAGGCCTTCACTTCCGCGCCGGCCAGACGACGGAGCCGCGCCTGATGCAGCTCGTAGGCGACGCGCCCGCGTGGACCGCCGAGGCCATCGACGAGATCGTCGGGCTGACCATGGCTCTCACTGCAGTGGGCGGTACCGCGGCGACCCCGCTGCCGGTGCAGCTCGCCGAGCGCGAGCTGACCGCGCTCGGACCCTTCCTCGAACACTACAGCCGAAGCGTCGCCGGTGAGCTGAAGCGGCGCGAGATCGAGAGCATCTGGCTCTCGGACTTCGACCTCGCGACGTAAAGGAGAACGATCGATGCCCCCCCATGTCCTTGGCCGACTCGTCGGCAACACCGGCGACCCGACGAACCTCTCGATGGTCCTCAACTCCTCCTTTGCAGGCAGGCGCGGCGAGTTCGTGCGCGTGCGGCACCGCGAAGAAGAAGGTGCGCCTCAGACGGACGTGCTCGCACGCATCGTCAGCATCAGCCGCAGCAATGTCCTCTATAACTCCGGCCTGGGGCAGGCGGTGACCGAGCTCGAGCTGCTGCCCGGCGCGCACGTCACCGGCGAGCAGATCCTCGGGAAGCTCGAGGCCATCGGCTACCGCGACCCGGAGAGCGGACAGATCAAGATGCCCCGCCGCGCTCTCGATCCGGGCTCACCGGTCGAGCCGGTGGACTTTCAGTTCCTGAGCGCGTTCTACGAGTTTCAGGAGCACTCAAGCCTGCACATCGGCAACCTCGTCGGCTACGAGCGTGGCGCCTCGGCGGTTCCGGTGTACCTGGATGTGAATCGCCTCGTCACTGAGCATCTAGCGGTCCTGGCGATGACCGGCTCGGGCAAGTCGTACACCGTGGGCCGCGTCATCGAGCGGCTCGTCGCGATCAACAACGGCACCGTCGTCGTCTTCGACCCCCACGGCGAGTATGGACGCGCGTTGGCGGGTGGGCAGCTCCGCTTCAACGAGCGGCCCGACGAGCTGGACGACCAGCGCGATCGCGCGGCCCTGCCTGCCATCCGCGACTCCTTCGCGAGGCTGCGCGAGGCGGGCGCTGGCATCACCGTGTACAGCCCGCAGAACCCGTCCTTCCGGCAGAAGTACGCTGGCGCGAACCAGGAGCTGGCGCTGCAGTTCGACCACTTCGAGATGGACGACCTGAGCGAGATCCTCCCGGGCCTCACCGAGCCGCAGCAGCGCGTGCTGGACGTCGCCATTCGCTACTGGATTGCCCACGAGCGCACGACGCCGCGGGACATCAACCGGCTTCGCCACTACCTAGGCGACGGCATCGACGACGTGCGGCAGTGGGACGAGCTGAGCCAAGCCGAGGCGACGGCTCTCAACGGTCGAAGCGCGGCCGTCGCGTCGATGAAGCTCTCACGCGTCCTTCAGGAGGCGCAGAGCTTCTACCACTCGGGTCTGCCTGCAGCGACCGACATCTACGAGATGATCGGCAGGCCGACCGACCGCAAGGGCCGTCTCGTCATCGTCGACTTGCAGGGCCTGAGCGATACCGCGAAGCAGGTCATCACCGCGCTCATCTCGAGCGAGATTCTCCGCGCCGCGTCGAGCAAGACCGACCGGATCCGCCCTTGCTTCCTGGTCTACGAGGAGGCGCACAACTTTGCCCCTGCGGGGGAGCCCGCGGTGAGTCACCGCATTATCAAGAAGATCGCGGGTGAGGGCCGCAAGTTCGGCGTTGGCTTCGCCGTCGTGAGCCAGCGTCCGTCGAAGCTCGACCCCGATGTGACCTCGCAGTGCAACACGCTGATCGCGATGCGCCTCAAGAACCCCGACGACCAGCGCTTCATTGCGAAGACCTCCGACATGGTGAGCGCGGCTGACCTCGATCAGCTGCCTGGGCTTTCGACCGGCGAGGCGCTCATCTGCGGGCGGTCGATCCCCGCGCCGCTCCTGGTGCATGTCGGCACGAAGGCGCTGGTCCACGGCGGCGAGTCGCCCGAGGTGCTCAACGTCTGGGGAAGGTTCGGTGGCTGAGCATATGGACCCCGGTAGCCGGCTCACGCTCGATGCCTGCGCGTCCCATCTGCCGATGTGGACCGAGTGGGGCGTCCGCGACGCAGGTCACCTGGTCCACAGTATTGGCTGCACGCTCTTGACGGCGGTAGGGCGTGACCTTGGCTTCGCGGCGGTGTCCGAGGTGCCGGCACCGCGGCTGGGGATCCTCGGCAACGTCGACCAGGATGTCCGGTCCGACTCGGTGTGGTTCGATCGCTCGACGCGGCAACCGGCGCTCATCGCCGAGTTCGAGCGCTACTCGGGCAAGCAGAAGGATCTCAGCCCGAAGGTCGAGACGCTGCTTCTCGCGCAGCAGCGGTGGGAGTGCCCGAGCGCGACGCTGGTTTTGGCGTACTGGACCGTGGGGCTCGTCACGGTGCCGGACCACGACGGACTTCGGAGCATCGTGCGAGGTGGCTTTCAGGCGATGACCGGCGTGCGCATCCCCGGCAATCCGAACGCGCGGATCCTGTTCTACCAGTTCGTTGTTCGCGCCGGGCAGGATGGCCTGCTCCGGCTCGAAAACATCCTTCGACGAGGCGACTCATGACGACCAAGTTCTTCGTGCCACGAGCAGACCGGCGCCTCGGCGAGCGCTACGAGTTGGTCGAATGCCTCGGCGATGGCTCGTACGGCTGGGTGTGGCGTGCACAGCGCCTCTCCGACGGCGCCATCGTCGCAGTGAAGATTCCGAAGGCGCAAAGCAAGCGCAACGAGGAGCTCGCCGAGGGTTCGCCGCTGGTTGGGCAATCGCCGCACCCATGCGTGATCGACGTCTACTGGATGGGCCGCGTCCCGCCGGAGCGCGAATGGTACGCGATCGAGATGGAGTACTTCCCCTCCATCACGCTGGCTCAGCTGCTCGACAAGGGTGAAGAGGGCTTCGTCGCCAGCTACGACAAGCTGCTCGGTGTCTTTGAGCAGGTGCTCGAAGGCTGCGGGCATCTGCACCGACTGGGCATGTCCCACGGTGACATCAAGCCGCAAAACATCCTGGTCTCCGCCGACCGCGTGAAGCTGACCGACTTCGGCTCGAGTGTGCTGCCCGAGGACATGTACGCCCGAACCCGGGAGAACGGCGGCACCATCCTCTACTCCGCACCCGAGATCGTCGGGGCGACGATGTCGACGCGCGACAACAACGCACGCTTCCTAAGCGACATCTACAGCCTCGGCGTGCTGCTCTACCACCTCGTGACGGCGCGGCTCCCGCACGACACCTTGAGCCAGGTCGCCCGCCATGTGCCGTTCCCCCACGCGCGCGAGGTCAACTCGTCGGTCTCGCAGCCGCTCGACGAGTTCGTCGACCGCTGTCTGAAGCTCGCGCCCGAAGAGCGCTGGCCGAGCGTCGACGCCATGCTGGAGGCGTTCAGCGCCGTGCGACGCGCGCAGCTCCAGTTCACGCCCACCCGAACCCTGGCGGTGCCGCGCGCTCCGCACGAGGACTGGTCGTCGCAGGCGGTCCGCCTCGTCGAAGCCGGCGACTACCGCGACGCAGAGTTGGTTGCGCGTGCCGAGTTCGAGTCGACCCGCGACGCGCAGGCGTTCCTCCTCATGGTGCAGGCGTCGTATCGAGAGGGGCGGTACTTCGACTGCATTCGCGATCTCGAAGCACGGCCGGACGTCGTCGATGCACCAACGCCCACCGGCGCTGAGCTTCGACGCCTCGCGCTCTCGGCCCACCTCGAGGTGCGCCAGGTGGATCGCGCCCGCGCATTCGTCGAGCGGTGCTTGGCCGAGACACCTGAAGCGCCCGACCTCCTCCTCAAGCACGCATCGATCCTCGCGCTCGACGCCAAGTACGAGGACGCCGCAGAGCAGCTGATGGCGCTCAACCGACGACTGCCTGGGAAGCCTGCGATCCTTCGACGTCTCGTCGCCGTGTACGAGCAGATGCGCGACACCGGCAAGGCGGCGGCGTTCCTGCGTGCGTACCAGAAGGCGATGCCCGACGACCCGTGGGCGGCCTCGAAGGCCGAACAGTTTAGGGCATTGGGGCTCGCGTGACGTCGCCACTCACACCAAGTGGGTACGACCCTGTGACGCTGGTCCACTGGTTGTGGTGGAAGCTGCGCTGCCACGAGGGATCGGCCGAGGACTTCCAGAAGCTGTTCGAGAACGTCGTCAAGCGGGCGCAGCCGGAGTTCATGTCGATCCGGCCGTACGGCAACATCGGGGACCGGAAATGTGACGGCCTTTTCTTCGAGGCTGGGACCGTTTTCCAAGTCTACTCTCCGGATGAGCTGAAGCAGGCGGAAGTCCAAGCGAAGATCGAAGAAGACCTTGCGGGCGCGGTCGACCACTGGCGCGACAAGGGGCTGAAGCGGTGGGTCTTCGTCTACAACTGCCGACGTGGCCTCGCGCCTGACATTCCGGCGACGCTGAAGGCCCAGCAGGCGAAGTACCCGAACGTCACGCTCGATCACATGAGCAGCGAAGCGCTCTGGGAGATGGCACGCGCGCTCACCGTGCAGCAGCGTAGCGAGATCCTGGGTGCGCCGTTCGGGTATGAGCACTTGTTCCTCCTGCCGGACGGCACCACCGGAGACGCTGCGGAGAGGATCCGTCGCGGCCACTTCGTCGTGGTTCACGACGTGATGTCGCCCATCAACTTGCAGGCGGCGGTGAACGCGATGTGCCCCGACGTTCCACTGGGGCCGGCGCTTCACGTGCGTCCTAGCGGCGCGGGGTGGAAGGGGGAGCTGCCCGACGAGTGGCGTTTGGCCGCCGACCAGCAGAGGTTGGTCGTCCGCGAGGCGCTCGAGAAGAGCCGCGACCTGCTTCCGAGGTTCGCTGTCTTCAGCCTTGCGCCCATCCCGCTGGCAACGCATCTCGGCTTCCTGTTCAGCGACCGCGTCGAGGTCCGCGCGTTCCAGTTCGACCGCGACCGCTCCGAGTGGAGCTGGCCGACGAACCACGACAACGAGACCGTGCAGATCTCCACTGCCGGCATTCCCTCCGCAACGGTTCAGGATGCGTGCGAAGTCACGCTGCGCATCTCCATAAGCGCGCGTGTCTCCGAGGCCGACGCGAAAGCGGGGGCACCGACTGCAGAGCATCACGTGGAACTTCACGTGCCCGAACCCAGCAAGACGTGGCTCAGCTCCGGCCCTCGGCTGCGGGCCATCACGAAGCAGATCCGGGAGACGCTAGCGGCGCTCCGGGACCGCTTCCCGGAGTGCTCGAAGGTCCATGTCTTCGCGGCGGTGCCAACGCCGGTTGCGATCGCTCTCGGGCAGGCCGTGAACCCTCGTATGGATCCGCCGATCGCGCTGTATGAGTACTCGCGCCAGAGATCTCCTCGGTATCGGTTCGCGCTGACATTGGAGGAGGCATCGTGAGTACCACCCCCGAAGACTTCCTGAGCGCCGTTCTCAATGAGCAGACGCTGAAGGACGACTCGCCCGAGCGCGCGGCGCTGCTCGCGGAGCACGAGCAGGTTCGCAGCCTTCTCGTTTCGAGCCTCACGGAGGCGACGCCCGTCATCGAAGTCGGCGGGTCGATGGCCAAAGGCACCCTGGTCCGTGCGGGATATGACCTCGACACAATCTGCTACTTCGCCAACAACGACGACGGCGCCGGGCAGACGCTGCGGGAGATCCGCGACAGCGTCGAAGAGGCGCTGAAGAAGGAGTACGTCGTGAAGTCGAGGCGCTCGGCGCTCCGGCTCACGGGGCGGAAGAAGGGCTCGTTGGACTTCACGGTCGACGTCGTCCCCGGTCGCTACGTCGACAACTCAAAGCAGGACGTCTTCCTGTTCCAAGAAGGAGGCGACAAGGAACGTCTGAAGACGAACCTCCGCAAGCACATCGACCACATCAAGGGCAGCGGGCACACCGACATCATCCGGCTCGTGAAGGTGTGGAAGCTCCGCGCAGACCTCGACATCAAGACCTTCGTGCTCGAGTTGCTCGTCATCGAAGCGCTCAAGAGCGGGACGGCCTTCGGCATCGAAGGCCGTCTCGTGGCGTTCTGGAAGGCGCTGCGTGACGACATCGATGACCTGAAGATCGAAGACCCAGCGAACCCGACGGGAAACGACCTCGCCACCATCTTCGGTGACGATGAACGCGAGACACTCTCAGCTGCGGCAACCGTCGCCCTCGATCTCGTCGACGCGGGGGACTGGGAGGCGCTCTTTGGGAAACTCGGCACGGTGGAGAAGCCCGAGAACCGCGCGATCGTCTCGCCGCGAGCGCTCCTCGCGCTCGGGGACACGTCGCACGCGCAGCAGCATTCGTGGCCTGTGCATCGAGGCCAGCAGTACACGGCGAGCGTAAAGTGCCGCGCGTCCTCGCGCCGAGGTAAGAGCTTCGAGTTGAGCAGCGATGGGTGGCCCGTCACCGAGGACACGAACTTCCGGTTCGAGGCGACGACGAACGTACCCGCCCCGTTTCAGGTGCGATGGCAGGTGGTGAACACCGGAGCGCACGCCAAGGAGGTCGGGGGACTTCGCGGCGGGTTCATCGAGGCGAGGACGAATGCCGGTGATCCGTCATCGGGTCTCGTTCACCGCGAGTCGGCGTCATATACGGGCAAGCACTGGGTCGAGGCATTCATCCTGAAGGACGGCGTGCTCTGGGCGCGCAGCGGACGCTTCTTCGTGAACATCGTCAGCCGAAAGCGCCGCCGATCCTTCTGGGGATGGGGGCGCGCCGCATGAGCTTCGTGTTCAACCGAGTGAGGTACGAGGAGCTGAACGCAAGGCAGCAGGAGGCCTTCAACTTTCAGAAGGTCTCTGCAGTGCTCGCGGACTACGGGTTCGTGACCTTGCGGTTGTCGAGCGACTGGCAGGGCGCTGACTTCATCGCGCAGCATCGCGATGGCGAGTTCTTGAAGGTGCAGCTGAAGGGCCGCCTGTCGTTCTTCAAGAAGTACATGGGGCGCGACCTCTACGTCTGCTTTCCGAACGAAGGTGACTGGTTCATCTACCCGCACGACGAGCTGCTGGCCCGAGTCCTCAGCGAGACGAAGATGGGGGAGTCGGACTCTTGGCAGCAGAAGGGCGGGTACAGCTACCCGGGCCTCTCGAGGACGATGCGCGAGATCCTGGAGCCGTACCGAATGCAGGTTGGCGAAGCGCGAGGCATGCCCGTCGCGGAAGAGCCGGCTCCGTGATGAGACGCACGCGCGGCCTGGTCACGCTCGCCACGTCCGAGGCATGGAGAAGGCCAGGACCCATCGCGTGCCTCGACCTTGGCCACAGATCGCTGCACCCCGTCATGGACGCGAAGGCCGAACCTACGCGAGGGGGCCTCGCGCGGGACAGCGCCCCGATGATCAACAGTCCCAGCCCGCGCTGGACAGTTGATTGCCGGGTCACGGTCCCGGAAACCGAGGGTCGCCTGTTAACCGCGTCTCGGCTTCTCTCTCCCCACGGGACCGAGATGAGAGCGCGAACGCCGTCCCGCGCGCGCTCGACGCGCCCGTCGTCGCGCTCGCGGCGCTCTCAGCGCGATCGAGATCCCGGCGCACGCCACGCTCGCCGACAAGCAAACCCTCGGGGAATCAGGGGAGAAAAGACAACGGCCCCGGAGATCGCTCTCAGGGGCCGCTGTTAAAAGGTGCGGGGTCGCGTTTCCGCGACCCCGCATGAATGGCTCCGCACGCCGGACCCCAACCCGCGACCCGGCGCTTAACACCAACCGCCACTCATAACGATCCTCACCGAACCGGCTGTCGATTCCGAAACCCTCCGCTGAAGTCCCTGTCCCCACCCGCAACACCACACCCTCTGTCGGGTCATGGAAACAACAATCCCCGACCCGCAGTCGGCTCCCCCGACTGCCACGCAAGACTCACCCATCATGACCATCGACGAGGTCGCCGCGCTCCTACGACTCAATCGTAAGACCGTGTATGAACTCGCGCGCAACGGGGAAATTCCCGTGCGCCGCGTGGGAAGAAGCCTACGAGCTCACCGGGAAACGGTGCTAAAGTGGCTGTCGGAAAGCCAAGTGCCTGTCTCGCGCAAACGGAGGAATCCATGAGTGTGAGGCAAGCGAAGTACAAGAACCCGGTATCGGGCGTCATCACCAACCCCACGGGAGCCCCAAATCCAATACGAAAGGGTCCCCTGCAAGAGCTGTTGGAGACAAAGGGATCCATAAGAACGGGCCCCCCACGTGAGGTGGATGTTTGCAACAAGGAGAA
>Ga0255346_1002499_pt1 | contig 23048 bp, 18 predicted proteins | sample wastewater_treat_FD_194410 | JGI IMG/M metagenome (GOLD analysis project Ga0255346, IMG submission 194410) | Wastewater microbial communities from Lulu Island WWTP, Vancouver, Canada - plant22 | ecosystem: Engineered > WWTP > Wastewater > Unclassified | place: Canada: Vancouver, British Columbia... | reverse complement strand
GAAACTGACATCAACAGATAAGCACAAACACATGAACCTCGAGTTCGCGGATGAAATTTTAACTCCTTATCTGTTTTTCAATATGCTGATATTGTTTAACTTAATAATTATTTACGGATGAAAAAATTATTACATTTATGGATTAATTACTTTTTTCTTTTTTTGCCTTAGTCTTGATGATCAGGCGTATAGTTTTCCTAACAGAAAACACAGACAACATAATTAATTAGTTTAAGCATGAGGTGTTATAAAATTTTCTTACTTCTTCTAATTTCGTCTGTCTCTCTTGGTCAGATCAATGAAAAGGGTCTTCCCTTTGTCCGTACATTTACCCCCGAAGAGTACGATGCCAGCGATCAGAATTGGGTTGTCGTGCAGGATCATAGAGGGATAATGTACTTTGGCAACAACGACAGGGGGGTGCTTGAGTACGACGGGAAAACATGGCGAAAAATTGCTGTTCCCAATAATGCTCCGGTACGTTCGCTTGCCGTCGATTCGCTGGGGAAAGTGTATGTAGGGGCCTCTGGAGAATTCGGCTACCTTTCTCCAAATCAAAGGGGAAAACTGGAATACCAATCGCTTACGCAGCTTATCAAGGATTCCCTTGTAAACATATTAGATGTTTACCAAATACATTTTCATAGGGGTTACGTCTATTTTTACACCGTTTTCAACCTTTTTCAATATGATGGCACCGGCATAAAAATATTCAACATCAACCCAAATCAACAATTCTACAACTATTTTTCATTCAATATAAACAATCATCTGTACATTGGTTCATTCACATCAGGGCTAAGGGAGTTTATTGATACCTGTGCGGTTGTTGCACCCAACGGGGATTTCTTTAAGCATGCCAACATATACTCCATGACCCCCTACAATCGGCAATGGGCCAACATGGTCACTTCAAAAGGTATTTTCAGATACAATCAGACATCGGGAGAGATTGTCAGGGTGAAGTCGTGGAATGACTTTTACAAAGGGGCCCCCGAAGAGGGAGCTGTTCCTTACAACCATATTGTTACTGACAAGAACGGGCTCGGCCTATCCTTTATCTACGGAAGAAACTACAGCTTTGCCCAAACCGATTCGCTTGGCAACGCCTTCACGGTGGTCAACACAAGCAACGGACTGCAGGATGATATGATATTCAACCTTTATCAAAACCAAAATGGCAACTCCCCCGTTTGGCTGTGCCTCAATATTGGCATATCGCGCCTTGATATTCACTCACAAATCAGAAGATTTTCCGAGGAATCGGGATTGAAAGGCAGTATCAACTTCATTACCCAATACAATAAAACACTTTTTGTGGGAACCATGTCGGGCGTGTTTTACAAAACCATCGACCCCAATGGATTTTCCATCTTTAAACAGCTCAACGAGATAAATACTACGGCCTGGTCATACCTTCATTTCAAAGATCCGGCAACAGGAAAAAAACGGTTGCTAATCGGCGGAACGGGGGCAGTTTACGAAGTGAAAGAGAATTTGAAGGTTATCAACATTAGCGAACTGCCCGATTTTAAAGGAAAAATTGGGCACGTAGGTTACTCTCTACACCAAAGCGATTGTCAGCCCAGTATTGTTTTCATTGGCGGATCATCATTGGCTGCCATGAAATGGGAAAGGGGGCAATGGAAAAACTTAAGCTGGATTAAGCGTGATCTGTTGCAGAATGAGTTCAGAAGCATTAACTCCTATAGGAAAAATGAATTGTGGCTTGCAACAAATCTCAATGGTGTCACAAGGGTTACCTTCACCGATAACGATACCATTGTACAAAACTACGGGCTGGAAGATGGGCTCCCCGGATTGAAGGATAATCTTATCACCAAGATTGGCAACATGCTTTACTTTGCCACAGAGAAGGGGATGTATCAATTCAATGATAAAACCAACCGGTTCGAGGTTGCCCGGCTTCCTAAGATTAAGGGAACCATTGACGGGTATGGAGTTAATCGCGTTACGGAGTATCAGAACGGATACGCCATGGCATGTTATGCCAAGGATGCCTCGAGGTGGGTAGAAATCGTTGAACTTCGGAGCGACAGTTCCTTCAACATAAATCGTAAACCCTTCAGCTCACTGCCCCAGCGATGGGCCGATGCTATATACGCCGATGATGACGGTACGTTTTGGATAGCCATTTCTACCGAACTGTTCAGCTACAATAGTACCATTAACAGGAATTACGATGAACCCTTCGATGCGCTTATCAGGAAGGTAACCACCAAAGGCGATTCAATCCTGTTTGAAGGTGCTTTCATCGGCGAACTCCCCAATGGAAACCCCATCGTTTCCATCTCGCAGGAGCAAAAGCAAATGCCAACACTCCCCTACCGTTTCAACAGCTTTATCTTCGATGTGGCCTCAAACTTTTACGAAAAGGAAGAGCAAACCGAATACAGTTTTATTCTTGAAGGGTTGGATAAGGAGTGGTCGAAATGGAGCGCTGATCCAAAGCCCATTTACACCAACCTTTCTGAAGGAAAATACACTTTTAGGGTGAAAGCCAAGAATATTTATGGCGACGAGAGCAGCATTGCTACCTACAGTTTCTCCATAACCCCGCCCTGGTACAGGTCTATCGTTGCCTATATTGCTTACGTAGTGCTTATGGCCCTGTTTATATGGGGAATCGTGGTGCTGAATACGCGCAGGCTTATAGCCGAGAAGGAGAGGTTGGAACAGATAGTTCGTGAACGGACTGCCGAGGTGGTGGCACAGAAGGAAGAGATTGAACACCAGCGCGATAAAATCTTTGAACAGAATGAGGAGATTAAGAGCAGCATAAGCTATGCCAGCCGAATACAAGGTGCTATTCTTACTCCCGTCGAAACCATTAACACAATTTTCGACGACTACTTCATTCTTTTCCTCCCTCGTGATATTGTGAGCGGAGACTTTTACTGGTTGACACAAGTTGGGAATCGAAAAATTTGCGCCATTGCCGACTGTACCGGGCACGGCGTTCCGGGAGGATTTATGAGCATGTTGGGCATGGGTTATTTAACCCAGATTGTATCAAAAGACCACAACCTCACCGCTTCACAGATTTTGGACCAACTACGTGCCATGATCATTACATCGTTGCACCAAACGGGGAAAATCGGCGAGAGCAAGGATGGTATGGACATCGCACTCTATATCATTGATACCGCCACAGGAATGCTCGAATTTGCCGGGGCAAACAACCCATTGGTGCTGATTCGCGATAACGAAGTAATCCAGGTTAAAGGCGACAAAATGCCCATCGGCATCCACATGCGCTCCGATGTACCCTTCACCAATAACGTGATGGAGTATAAGAAAGGCGATGTACTCTACACATTCTCCGACGGATACGCCGACCAATTTGGCGGACCCGACCTGCGCAAGTTTATGATTAAAAACCTGAGAGACCTTATGCTTGAGGTACACAAAAAGCCTATGGCCGAGCAACGGGAGATTTTCAATACAACTCTGGAGGAGTGGCACGGCGATTCGCCCAGGATTGATGACGTGGTACTAATGGGACTCCGGTTATAATTGACAAAACGCTTAAATTTAGATGCAACACGTGAACACAAACTGTTGCATCTTTTTTATTTATTAAAGGGATATTGAAAAATGGTAGATATAACCAAACTTAACGGCGATCCCGCAGTTTACCAAACTTTAAACAAGTTGAATATTCCATTCGACTACTATCAACACCCACCAGCCCCCACCGTAGAAGAGGCGTCGAAGTACTGGGTGGATATCGAGGCTGCCCATTGCAAAAACCTCTTCTTCCGAAATCACAAGGGGAACAGACACTACCTTGTAGTATTCCATTACCTTCAGAATCTAAAAATCCGCGATTTGGAACTACGACTCAAGCAGGGTAAGCTAACATTCGCTTCACCCCAAAGAATGATGAAATATTTGGGCATTGAGCCGGGCTCCGTTTCGCCCTTCGGACTGATTCACGACAAGGATCACCACGTACACCTTTTTATCGACCATCATCTTCAACAGGCCGAACGCATCAGCTTTCACCCCAACCTCAACACCGCTTCGCTGGTAATTTCTATGGACAACTTCATGAAATACCTGAAGTATGTGGGCAACTCGTACGAGTTTTTGGAATTGTATTAGAAAAGGCTAAAAGATACGATTGACACGTATCCTACCGATTAAACCGAAAGTTGGCCGACACTCCGCCAAAACTCATATACACTCCAAGGCTTGTAAGTTCTTTAAGAGGAACTTGCACAAATGGCTCTATGCTTAGTTCACCCATATTAAACAACAAAAACGAGTATCCTATTGAAAGATTAGCAAGCCCAAAGAAGTCAGTATGGCTAAAAGCATCAAATCGGTCTTCCGTTTTATCGACTTGATAAACGATTTCGGGGAATCCATTGCTTATATCATTGTTGACATATACATTATTGTACATCCCCCTGTAGCGCTGATCTAGATATACCAGGGTCGTTGTTCCCATGGTAATGAAAATATTATTATAAGGCCGTTTTACTACATCCAACACAATGTTTATGGGAATTTCCATGGCCACAATATCCATGTTTGTTTTGTAGAAGTCAGTACTACCAGTGAAATTATCCATTGATGGAGTTAGATAATCGGCTTTTGGGGAAAAATCGACCATGCTATAGCTGTGTTTTGCCAAGGCAAGCCCGGGTTGGATAGAAAGGTTGTTTGTTATTCTATGATTTGCATAGAACTCAATGGCAATGCCTGGGTAATCGGAAATTGCCGTTTTGGTAACTGCGTACATCCCCGACAAGCGGGCTCCCAAACTAGTTTTCGGCTGCTTTGACAGCTCGTGGCCAGCATCTGGGAGAGCAAGGGGGAGCAAAGGACGCTCATTGTCCCCCTCTATCTCAACAATGGCAACTGCAATGGGGTCTTGGTCATCATCAGTCGATACCTCTTGGACACTCTCCCGAGGAGAGACTGCCTGGGTCAACATTATGGTATCGGCATGTTCTGATTTATAGTCTTCGGTTACTGCCACGGATACCGTTTCTGAGGTATCCGACAAATCATTATTAAGGGTTTTTATTGCCCTCTGCTTTTGATTAATATTAACCATTTGAGGCTCTTGGACAAGAGGCTTCTTCTCGGAAGGGAAAGGTTTTTCGATTGCTTTCTCAATCTCCTCGCGAACCGTACCGGGTTCCGATTCAACTTTTGTGGCCTCGGCCATTGGCGTTTCATCAACCACTTGGGTAAGCCTGTATGTTATTAAACTGCCAATAGCAAGCAGTATGCCTATAGTGGCCGCCTTGGCCCAAAGGGGGAAAACAAATCCTGCCCTTTTTTTCCCTTCCAATTTTTTCTGAAAAGAATGCCATCCCGCTTCGACCAGATGATCGGCGTTGTAATTGTCAAAGGCTTCCTTGACTTTTCGGCTAAAATCCTTTTCAAAACTATCCATTGCAACTCATTTTCACCTTGTTATATATCTCATACTGTTCTCTAAGCATCCTTTTTGCCCGGGTTAGTGCCGCCCTGGATGACGATTCTGCAATCCCCAGCATTTCGCCAATTTCATTATGCGAGTATCCCTCAATCTCATACAGGTTAAAGATTACTCTGTAAGTATGCGGCAGCTTATCAAACATCCTTAGTATATCCTCTGCTGCCAATTGGACCTCTGCCATTGGCTCCCTCTCGTTCCATTGATGTACGCCATCCTCTAAATCTGTAATGCCATGGTCGTGTTTAAGGTTTTTCCGGTAGCTGTCAATGGCCGTGTTCACCACTATCCTTGCAAACCATGCTTTGAACGGCTTCGAAGTATCGAACTCACTCAAATTATCGAAAACCTTAAGAAAACTGTCGTTAACAACCTCAATGGCATCCTCACTGTTACCGATATACCTTACCGCTATGGACATGGCATATGAGAAGAAGCGTCTGTAGAGCAACTCCTCATACTTGGCCACACCCTCTTTGCAACCGCTGATTACTTGCAGATCGGAAAACTCATTCTTCGGGCTATGTTTCAATGCCATTATTCTTCATCAAATCAACTAGTAAAGATAACGCAATTTGATTTGATCTAATATTAAACTGCTCCCACACTATATAAAGAACGTGTATTAAAGCCTGTAGCTGATTCCAAATTGTATCCCCGATTCCAATAGCCTTTCATGATAATTCCCCATGGTAAACGGGATAAGCGAATGCATCCTAATGCATGGCATTGCAAAAATACCTATGCCATTGTCGAAACGGTAGATCGCACCGGCACCCAGTGAAGCGCCAATGCCACTCTGATCGTCAAGATGATTAGACGATGTAAAGTCTATGTCAACCAATGTTCCGGCATTGACAAAAAAATACCTGAGAAAATTAAATTTTACCCCTATGGGTATTGAGGCTAAGTACATTTCCTCTTTGATGGGAAGAATATCATATATGGAGAGTGGTTCAACAACAACGCTATGGTACGCAAAAGCCAATCCGCTTTCAAAATCAAGCCATTCTTTGATTGGCTTCCGGTAATGCATATTCAGGGCAAAAAAGCCCTCACCCCTGTGTGTGGCCGCTCCGTCTAAAGCATGGAACATTATCATCTCGTTTTCGCCCGTGGTAACCGAAAAGGAGAGTTCGCTCTTACCCTGCGACAAGGCCAACACGCTGTTCAGCAGCAAAATACCTAATATTATTCTCTTCATGCTATTGATTTGTATTAATTTAACTTGTAAAACTTTCCCTTACAAATGCAGGTTCATTCCCATCCAAAATTGGATACCGCTACGATACTCATTTGTCAAAGAGTTTTTCTCGAAGCCGGGCGCAACCAGCAGCTGTATGTTAAACCTTTTTGAGGGCGAAATGGTAACCCCTCCCAGCAACTTTGTATTCACCACGCTATACCGCTCATCGGGCTCTTTTATCCTTTCGCCGGTCTTCTGCTCAATTAGGGTTACCCCGTTATTTACCCTTTCTCTATAGTCGTACAGGATTAACGTTGAATTCTCAATAAACCAGAAATTCATGGTTCTATTCATACCCAAAAGGATTTCGATACGATCACTAATTTCCGATTCATACACTATGGGAATATGAATCGACCTTAATCGCGAGGAGAACTTCCAGTTTATACTCTTGTCTTCCACCGTCTTGTAATAGTGTTCCGATGTATTCGAATTATTGCCATCATCGTAAAACCAATAGTGGTAGGATTCCGAAAAAGCATCGGCCCTTTCTTTGGTATCAGTCAATTGTTTATGGTATCCAAAAATGGCCCCCAATCGAAGGTGTTGGCCAGATCCAAATCTCCACGTAAGGGCTGAGTTTACGTTATGGCTAAGCATTTCCCTTTTCCCGGCTCCGTCTCTGAAATCATGCATTTTACCGTTTCCTTCGCTTTCGCTCGTATAGTTACCGGACGAGTAGCGGTATTCGTTGCTCGACTCACTCTCAATGGATGATTTTAGATCAATATCCTGAACTCCTTTGGCCAATCGGTACATAAACCTAAAGGATAGATCATCCCTAATTTTTCTATCCCACTGTATTCCGCCGTGGTAGTTCATCCCCTTGTGATTCCACGATTGATCCGAGACGTACCAACTTTGGTAATCGCTGTAGTTGCTCGAATTTGACTGCCCGCTTTTCGACATGGACTCATCGTTGCGCGAAAGTTGCTGGGTAACATCTCCCGTAAGCAACCCTGCGTTTAATCCAAACCTATTGTCCCCTGTGGTGTAAATTAATCCCAGGGTATAATCCCAATGATTGTACTCCTGTGTTCTCCCCTCAAAACTTTTCCAGTACGACAGGTAGTTGACCTGCGAGTTCCAGAGGTTATCGCTACCAAAACTGCCATCGCGGTCGAAAATAAATCGGCTCACATTCACGCCCAGCGTCCAGGCGTCATTCAGTTCGAACGACATAAATGTGTTTATGGCATGCCCCTCGTGATACATGTAATCCGATCCCGAAAAGCGATCCGTAATTTGGTAGCCTTCCGTGCCTGCATAATTTGTTCCCATCAAATCCTTTCCGGCAACATTCCTGTAAATGTCAAAGGGTATGGCGTAGTAGCTCTCGCCCTGAGTGATTACCTGATAGGTGGCACCTAAGGTTATAGATTTTCTGAAAATCGGCAACCGGGTAAGGTAGGCTGCACTCATCAATGGTGATAATTCGGCCCGTTCATTTGAATAGTAATATCCCCAGGATGGCATACAATCGTAAAGGCAGGGGAAAATACCATACCTGTTGTTAACCACCCTGCGCGAATTCCTCATATCCAGATAAAGGTAATTTGATGGGATTGAGTCGCCATCAAAACGGGAGAGGTTGGCAGGGTTGCGTTCGATTCCCGTCAGGGGATCATCGAAGAGCAGCAACGAAGAACCGGCAAAGCCTGACACGCCTAAGGGGTTGACGTAAAGGGGCGTGAAGAAAAAATCGGACTGCTCAAAGGTCATCTCCAGGGGACGATCACCGTAGTACTGAGCCTGTATTAATATTGGCCATGCCAAGAGTAATAAAAGCGGGAGTAGTTTTTGCCTTTTCATTGTTTTAACGTTTAGGGTTTTCTATTAACCAATACGAAGCCCACCTGCAAAACGCTGCACAAGAAAAAGGGGTGCTGACTGATTTTGCTGCACCCCTCGACAAATGGCTAATTAGAAACCCAATCGGGTTAACGTTTTAACTTTTTGACAACATTTTCTGCCGCTTTGATAAGCGGGTAGGCAGCCGGCGATCCTGTGAGCAGCGTATGGGTTCCAATCTGCGCCGACAGCAATGTCTTGATATTGGTGTGGGTTTGTATTAAAAAGCCAATGGCATTTGTCAGCTCACCCACGCTATATCCACCATACACCTCTCCGCCGATAATCATTCCGCAATCTGCAGCCACAAGCAGTTTGACTGTTTGCTCGTGCATCCCTTCAAGTGACCCGGGGTGCTTATCCATTCCCGTGAAACTTCCTACCACATTAAACTTCTCCTCTTTGACCAACTCCGGATTGGGGATATAGCCCATGGGAAGGATTGCAGCATCACTGGCGATTTATATGGGCAACTTTTTTAAGAAATACCTGAAATACGTGGGAAATACTTATGAGTTTTTGGAGCTGTACTAATGATTTTTAAAAAGCGATAAGCCTTTAATTATTACGCTATCTCACTTCACTTCCGAACCATTATTGACTTTCTCGTTTGGCATAACCAGCCTCAATTTACCCCCCTCGTCCTGTGCCATGAGTATCATGCCATTGGACTCAACCCCCCTGATCTTCCTTGGCTCGAGATTGACGAGGAATGCGGCCTGTTTTCCCACCAACTCCTCGGGCTTGAAACACTCCGCTATACCCGACACAACGGTGCGCCTGTCAATACCGGTATCCACCTCCAACTTGAGAAGTTTTTGGGTTTTGGGTACAATCTCGGCACTCAGGATAGTACCGATACGAATATCCATTTTGGAAAAATCTTCGTAGGTTATGGTATCCTTTTGCGGCGTAGTCTTGATTTTGCTATTTTTATTCTGCTCCTTTGTTGCCGCCAACTTTGCCAGCTGTTTTTCAATGGCTTCGTCTTCAATCTTTTCAAATAGCAACTCCGGTTGATTTACTTGATGCCCAACGGGCAAAATATAGCTTTTACCGCCATCTTCCCACCTCAGCGCCTCGAGGTTGAGCATTGCCATTAGCTTTTGGGTAGTAAACGGCAGGAATGGATTGGCCAGAATGGCAACATTGGCCAATATTTGCAGCGATATGTTGAGAATGGTTTCCACCCGCTGTGGTTCCGTTTTGATTAACTTCCAAGGCTCCGTGTCGGCCAGATACTTGTTGCCCAAGCGGGCTATGTTCATGGCCTCGCGCAGAGCATCGCGGAAGCGGAAACCCTCCAGGTTTTTCTCAATGGCCTCCTTCAGTTTGGGCAGTTCCTCCAGGGTTTCACGGTCGTATTGGGTCAGAATGCCCACCTCCGGTACTTGCCCCCGGAAATACTTATGGGTGAGCACCAGAGCGCGGTTGGCAAAATTGCCAAGGATGGCCACCAGCTCGTTGTTGTTGCGTGCCTGAAAATCGCGCCATGTAAAATCGTTGTCCTTGGTTTCGGGCATATTGGCAGCCAGCGTGTAGCGAAGCACATCCTGCTTACCGGGAAACTCCTGTAGGTACTCGTGCAGCCAAACGGCCCAATTCTTCGACGTGGAGATCTTATCGCCCTCCAGATTTAGAAACTCATTGGCCGGAACGTTATCGGGCAATATGTAACTCCCCTCGGCCTTAAGCATACTGGGGAAAATAATGCAGTGAAAAACAATGTTGTCCTTCCCAATGAAGTGAATCATGCGCGTATCGTCGCTTTTCCAATACTTCTCCCACTCCGGTGTCAGTTCCTTGGTGGCCGATATGTAGCCTATGGGGGCATCGAACCACACGTAAAGCACTTTCCCCTCGGCCCCTTCAACCGGTACGGGAACCCCCCAGTCCAAATCGCGGCTTACGGCGCGGGGCTGAAGCCCGCTATCGAGCCAACTCTTGCACTGCCCGTAAACATTCACCTTCCACTCCTTGTGTCCCTCAAGGATCCATTTTTCAAGAAAACCCTGATACTGTTCCAACGGTAGGAACCAGTGCTTTGTGGGTTTTAGTATTGGCTTCACCCCGCTTAAGGTCGATTTGGGATTTATCAGATCGGTGGCATTGAGGCTGGTTCCGCATTTCTCGCACTGATCGCCATAGGCATTCTCGTTGGAACAACGGGGGCATGTCCCGGTGATGTACCTATCGGCCAAAAACTGACCTACCTCAGGATCGAAATACTGTTCCGTGGTTCTCTCAATGAATTTGCCATCGTCGTAAAGCTTGCGAAAGAATTCCGATGAGGTTTGATGGTGCACGGGCGACGAAGTACGGGCATAGATATCGAAGGCTATGCCAAATTCCTCGAACGACTTTTTAATGATGGCATGGTACTTATCCACAATGGCTTGCGGTGTAACGCCCTCCTGTCTGGCCTTAATGGTTATGGGAACACCGTGTTCATCAGAGCCGCATATGGAAACCACATCGATACCCTTCATTCGGAGATAGCGCGTATAGATGTCCGAGGGAACATAAACTCCTGCCAAATGCCCTATGTGGATGGGGCCATTGGCATACGGCAGCGCCGAAGTTATCAGGTATCGTTTGTATGCTTTCATAACCAATTAAATGATTTTTGTCAAAAAGTTGCTCGAAAAAGCCTCCTATCACATTATGAATAGTAACTTAGTTGAGTTTTTCAGTGTAAAACAAGGCAACAAATATAGAATATTTTTTCCCTTTTATGGAGTTCATATCCCCACCTTTTCTCAAAAAGGGCGATACCGTTGGCATAGTAGCCCCCGCCCGTAAAGTTGTTCCTGAGCAAATAGAACCTGCCATCCGCCTTATCAAAAGCTGGGGGCTAAACGTAATTACCGGGAAAAACCTCTACAACCAATACCACCAGTTCTCAGGGACAGATGTACAAAGGGCTTCGGATTTGAATGAGATGATATCGAACCCTGAGGTATCGGCTATTCTCTGCGCCAGGGGAGGCTATGGCACGCTTCGGTTGCTGGACCTAATTAATCTTAGAGAAGTTCAGCTAAATCCGAAATGGATTGTGGGTTTCAGCGACATTACCGTGCTTCACGGGATGCTCAACTCGTGGTTCATGGTTGAAACCATCCACGGGGCTATGCCCTTTACCTTCCCTCCCGATGGTAACGACAACGAATCAACCACCAGCATGAAGAAAGTGCTTTTCGGTGAAGCACCAACATACGCCATCCCTCCTCATCCTCTCAACAGGCAAGGAAAAGCACAGGGCCGCTTAATCGGCGGGAACCTTTCGATTATACACAGCATCTGCCGAACCAATGCCGATATCACAACCGATGGAAAAATACTTTTCATCGAGGACTTAGATGAGTATCTCTACCACATTGACAGGATGATTATGAGCCTGAAGATGGGCAGGAAGTTAAAGAATTTGGCCGGCTTGGTGGTTGGCAGCATGAACGATATGCACGACAATGAAGTGCCCTTTGGGAAAAATGCGCAGGAAATCATTCTGGATGCAGTTAAAGAGTATGGCTATCCCGTTTGTTTCGATTTCCCTGCCGGGCATGGCGATCGGAATTTGGCCTTAATTATGGGTCGGGAGGTAACGCTTCAGGTGAATGAGCAAGGATCAACCCTCTCTTTCAAATCATCAAAACTGGTGTCAAAGTAGGGTTATTGCCTGTTTGGCAACTACATTCGTGATACAGAGTTGTAACCTTTCGGTATCTCGAAAACCTGTGAACTAACGGGTACCTCTTTAATTTCAACCACCGATATGCGCACCTTTTCCTTTCTCAGCAGGGTTCTCTCTTCGGTTAAAAGGGGGAAAAACTCATTACTGTCGGGAATACTTGCATACAGCCTTAGGCTATAGGCCGTATTATCCATAAACTTCAGAAGCGTTTCAAGGAATTCAAACTTCTCTTCGGCAACCCAGTAGGCGATTTCGGTATTACGTTGTACGTCCTTAACTCGCCACTGGTAGCATTTGTATCCGTGAATCTCCTTGTAATTTCCCGTTTTCATCCCCATTACCGGTTTCGAAACCTTCTCGCTCTGCCCCGTAACGGGTATCCCCATGTACTGCTTACGGGAATGTGAGATAGCAATGGCCTCCTCTTCGGGAAGGTTAATGATTTTGCTAATATCCAGATGCCGGTTATTGTCGTATTCATCCACCCTCACCATATCGCCTTTGATCGAAAGGTTTAAATAGGTGGTATCGAAAATGGTTTCGCAAACTATGCGGATATTCCCTTCGAAGCCTTCGGCTTTTATCCGAATAGGTTCAAATAAGGCTAAAAAAAAGAGGGCAATAAGGAAAAAAAGACGATACATTGTCCCGCGTTTTACAACATTTTTTTATATTGCAAATATCCTTATTTGTTTCGTTACAGCATGAGCAAAGTCGATGATATGCCTCACCATCAAAGAGTGGGAAAGGAGGGAGAAATTTTTGCACGGGAGTGGGTATTGCGCAACGGATACAAGGTGCTCCACACCAACTGGCATTTTGGGAAAAAGGAGTTGGATATCGTTGCGTTAAAGGATAATACCATTGTGGTTTTTGAAGTGAAAACCCGCTTAAGCGACCACTGGGAAGAGCCCAAAGATGCCGTTAAGCGGCGTAAACAGAAGAATATTATTGAGGCAGCCGATGCGTATGTTAACCAGTATGGTTACGAACAGGAGGTGCAATTCGATATCATCAGCCTGCTTCGAAAGGGCAATGGATTTGAGTTGGAACATATTACCGATGCCTTTTATCCAACCCTTTAAACTTATATTCCACATCCTATGAACATTGAAGAGTTGAGAGAATTCTGTCTTTCGTTGGAGGGGTCCACGGAGAGTTTCCCGTTCGACGAGGTAACCATTGTATTCAAAGTGGGAGGCAAAATATTTGCCATGGCCAATCTCGATGGGCCGCTTAGCGTTAATCTTAAGTGTCATCCCGAAGAGGCACTGGAATTGCGCGAGAGGTACAACAGTGTCAGGCCGGGCTATCACATGAATAAAAAGCATTGGAATACCGTTATGATCGACGGAACAATACCCGATTCAATCATTGCCCAATGGATATCAAGCTCATATTCGATTGTTCTACATTCATTACCACGAAAATTACGAGAAAATATAGTCGGTGGCAACAAAAATGAATAAGTTTGGTATAAGAGTTGTATAGCTCATTATTGTAAATGTTAAAAAAATTACAGACATGAAATCATTTTCATTCACATTGATAATCCTTCTTTTTGTAGGATTTGGAGTCAAAGCGCAGGAGGTGTACCATGTTACCCGAGTAAGCGGGAACATCACCAATTTAACCACGGGACAACCCATCGTGGCAGGCGTTGCCCTGAGTCCTGACGACCGGCTGCTGTTCGAAAGCCTCGAAAGCTATGCCATTACCATTGGCGATAATATGAACCGTTTTCTTATCAAGTTGCCCGAAACCGAGGGGAATCTCGAAAACAGGGTGTTAACCGCATCGGTCAAAGAAGTGGCATCGCCAACCAAAATGCGCAACCTTATGCTTGCCCGCTTCGATCCCAAGCAAGCCGAAGTGAACGACCTTAGGCAGTATTTCGGCAACGATAAGTTCTCAATCATCGGCAATGCCGTTGACATCCAGTTAGACAAGCAGAAATATCCGTTGTCGGATGACAAATTCATCGTATTCTACTACCGCGTGGACAACAATCCCATTTCGAAAAAGATCGGCCATCAGGATCAAACCCTCGTGCTGGAGAAAGATAAGCTGGTTACCAGCAGTGCCGGGTTTATTACGGGCAATGAGATTTCCAATCTGGCCGTTTACGAGTACGAAAGGTCAACAAACCGTAGTCAGGAGATTACAAAGTTCACTCTGGTTTTTGTTGACAAAGACGAACTGCAGAACGAGTTTTTCACCATTATCCCCATTCTGAAAAGGCAAAAGATGGCCGATGATGACATTAAGAAATATCTGATTGAGTACTACTACGACTTTTATGGGGCCACCGATTCGAAAACCATCGATCAGTTTGCCGATAGAATCGTTAAAAATTATCCGCAGTAACCATTTCCACCTTATATAATATAATGCCAAGGGGCTGCCCAAAAAACGGACAGCCCCTTTTCTGCTATGTTCAGCATAATATCTTAGTTAATTGGTGGAAGGCAATTTTTAAACTCCTGATACCTCTCAGGGAAAGTTTGCCCCACCTTGCCTCCCAGACTTTGCCACACCTTGTTAATGGCCTCAATCCTATTCTCGGGCGAAGGGTGTGTACTGAGAAATTCAGGGGGAGTAGGTGATCCTTCAAGCTTCTGAAAAAAGCCTGCCACCCCAAGGGGGTGATAATCTGTATCGTAAAGATATTTGACGGCATACTCATCAGCCTCGTACTCGTTGTTCCGGCTATACTTGAGGGTGCCCAAGCCTAAGGCCAAATCGGCAATAATGGTCTCCAGAACAGTAGGGTTGTCTCCTAAAATAATTCCGGCTAACATGCTAAAACCATACTGTTTGGTAAGCATCTCCGTAGAGTGGCGCCTATCGGCATGCGCCATCTCGTGACCCACCACACCGGCAAATTGCGACTCGTCGTCCAAAAAGCGGATAAGACCTGTGTAGAAATACATATATCCGCCCGGTGCAGCAAAAGCATTCAGCACATCATCCTTGTGAATGATCTTGACTTCCCAATCGAAACGTTGAGCATAGCGAAACTTTTCCGATTCCAGAATCTTATCGCGAATGCGATACATATGTTCATAGGCATCAGGGTACATTTCGGGGCTGAGTATGGGATAGTTCACAGGGTCGGCAAGAATGGCCGAATCGAGCTGCTTGCCAAATTGTATGTCCTGATCAACAGTAAAAAAATTCACCTTCCCTTCATCGCATCCATGAAACGACAGTAGGGCAAAGGGAATGGCTAAAATCAACAACCTTTTCATAATCATCATGTTTTTTTTACAAATATATAGCAGATTTCTATTACTACGAACCGTTGGGTAACCAAAATCACCTTATTTAAACAATCTAAAATTTGACCCACTCCACTCCTGCTGCCCCGGGCATTGCGCATTCCGTTTTTTTAATCCATTCACGTCGGCTATGACATCTAAAAAAAAGGTAATAGTCCGAAAGTATTAATGAAATAATTCGCAAACTGTTTCAATAACCTTTCTCCAAATAAAAAAAATTGTAACTTTGAGTTTGCTAATTAAATAGTATTATCATGATCAGGTACATACTGTGCATAATCCTGTCAACTGTTACACTGGCTAACCACGCTCAACCATTGGTAAGCTACTTTTTAACGAGCCGTTCGGAGGTAAGCCGGGGGCAAATTTTTAAAACCATCGAGGAGTCATCCGAGGTTGTCATTAAGGGGGTTAACCCCCTGCCCGTCAAAACGGTTAAAGAGTTCAATCCGCAAGGAAGCATCACCTCGTCGATATCATACAATGCCGCCGGAGGCAAAACCGCAGAAACCTTTTGGGAGTACACCAACGGGGAAAGGCTAACAAAAAAGACACACCGCTACTTTGCCAATATGGCAGGATGGCGCGAAGAAACCGTGATCATCAACTACGACGAGGAATCTCAACTTCCCAAGGGTATTGAGTTTTTAAAAGAAGGGAAAATATTCCAGAGTGCCTCTCTCTCCACCGACTCGCTGGGGAGGATAAAATCGGCCGAGGTGTACGGAAGCACAGGAGCACATCTCACCACCGAAAAGTTGATCTACATTGAGCAGAACAATATGGTTAAGGTGATGGTTTACCGTGCCAACGGGCAATACCACGGGAATTGGACATACCCCATGGATCCTAATAAGGAGTTCAGCTTCGAATCGGTGAAGCGAAAACTCTACCCCAACGGCGAGGTTATGGTGGAAACGCTATCCTCATCGTCGAAAGGCGACCAGGCTTACTACTACGAATATCAGTACGACCCCAAGGGAAACTGGATTTTAAAGGAGACCTACCAGGTAAACCTGGGTAAAAACTTCAGCATTAAAAATAAAAAGCTCGAGCATCGCATTACCCGCAAGATTACCTACTACTAACCATCCATTACGTTTATTTTGATAGTGCTTTTTTTTAACTGCTAATTTGCTAATTCGGTTATTCGCAAATTCGATTAACCTTGTTTACCGCAGAGTTTTTGTTCTTTTCGGTTCTTTGCGCTTACTTAGCGTTTCTTTGCGGTATAGCTTTAGTACCACAGAGGTACGCAGAGATATCGCTAAGTTGCGCAGAGAATTTCCTTAGCGGTTAAGCGGGTTACGGGATACGGGGTACGGGGTACGAGTTCATTGTTCCTAGTTCGTGGTTCATGAGGTTCAGAGTTTCAGAGTCTTAGCGGTTCTTTGCTTCTTTGCGTTTCTTTGCGTTACTTCTATTTTAGTACCGCAGAGGTGCGCCAAGTATCGCTATCCCGATGCATCGGGATCGCAGAGAATTTCCTTAGCGGTTAAGCGGGTTACGGGATACGGGGTACGGGTTACGCTTCACGATTCACGATTAACGATTCACGAATTCCCCCCAAATATTGCTGGTAAAAACCACTCCTTTTTGTACCTTTACAAAGCTTTGTAGCCGAATGTAGAAGTCGCTTAACAATCGATGATTGAACAACTTACCATAGATAGGATTATTGCCGCTGCCGATGTGGTGGAGGTGATTAAGGATTTCGTTTCGCTTAAGAAAAGGGGAACAAATTACCTGGGTCTTTGCCCGTTTCACAACGAGAAAACCCCCTCTTTCTCCGTTAGCCCATCCAAAGGGATATACAAATGCTTCGGATGCGGCAAGGGAGGCAACGTGGTGAACTTCATCATGGAGCACGAGCAGCTGAGCTATATCGAAGCCCTGAAATACCTTGCTAAAAAGTACAACATCGAGATTGAGGAGCGCGAGGTTACCGCCGAAGACATCAGGCTGCGCAACGAACGGGAGAGCCTGATGGTGGTTACCGCCTGGGCACAGCGCTATTTTACCAACAACCTGCACAGGCATACCGAGGGCAAAACCGTAGGATTAACCTATTTCAAAGAGCGCGGATTCCGCGACGACACCATCGAGAAGTTCCAACTGGGGTACTGCCTCGACGATTTTCGCGCCTTTACCGGCGCAGCCCTTCGCGAGGGCTATAAATTAGAGTATCTGGTTAAATCGGGTCTGAGCATCGACCGCGGGGGCGACGATGCCATCGATCGCTTTCAGGGAAGGGTTATCTTTCCCATCCACTCCATCAGCGGAAGGGTGATTGGTTTTGGGGGAAGGGTGATGAAATCCGATGCCAAGCTGGCAAAATATATCAACAGCCCTGAAAGCGAAATATACCACAAGAGCCGTGAACTCTACGGGATTTTCTTTGCCAAACAGGCCATCACCAGAGCCGATAAGTGCTTCCTGGTGGAAGGCTACACCGATGTGATCTCCATGCACCAGGCCGGCATTGAGAACGTTGTGGCCAGCTCGGGAACAGCCCTCACCCCCGACCAGATACGCCTTATCAAGCGTTTTACTTCAAATATCACGGTGATTTACGATGGCGACACGGCCGGAATCATGGCATCGCTCAGGGGGATCGACCTAATCCTCGAGGAGGGGCTTAACGTGAAGGCTATTCTGCTGCCGCAGGACGACGACCCCGATAGCTTTGCCCGCAAAAACAGCTCGAGCCATGTGATGGAGTACATCGAGCAGAACGAGAGCGACTTCATACATTTCAAGGCTAAGCTGCTGCAGGAAGAGGCCAAGAACGACCCGGTGAAACGCGCCGGCCTTGTCCGCGACGTGGTGAAATCCATAGCCATGATCCCCGAGAGCATCACCAGGGCCATATACATCAAGGAGTGCATGCGCATATTCGACGTGGAGGAGGCAGTGCTATACTCCGAGGTGGCAGCACAGCGAAGGGCAAGGATGGAAAAGGTGTACGGCAGGCTTGAGGCAACCGCTGGGGTTGAACCCAAACCCAAAACCCCTTCGATGCCCGGGTTTGTCCACCGGGTATTCTGCGAGGAGCAGGAAAAGGAGCTGCTGATTTTCCTGCTCAAGCACGGAATGCAGCCATTCTATACGGTGGAAACCGATGATGGCGAGAGCGAGAGTGCAACGGTTTCCGTGGGCAAATACATAATTGACGAAATTCTGAACGACGACCTGGAGTTTACCAATCTGGTATATAAAAAGGTCTTCGACGAATACCACAAGCTCATCGCCTCGGGTAGCGATATCGACAGCCGGTTTTTTTTGAACCACCCCGATAGCGACATCAGCCGGCTGGCCGTTGACCTGCTCACAAGCCCACACAAGCTGAGCAAGATATGGGAGAAGTACCACGCCAACATCGACGAAGACGAAGATTTCCTGCATAAGGCTGTACCCAAAGCCATTCTGGCCTATAAGGGAAAAATAATGCAGATAGCTATTAAAGAGGTGAGCGATAGGCTGAAAAGCTTAGATTCACAGGCACAACCCGAAGAGGTGAACGATCTGCTGATGAGAATAAAAACCCTCACCGACCTGAAGAAGCAGATATCGAAAGAGTTGGAAAGGATAGTGCTTTAGCAATGAGCAAATTCGCTAATTCGGTTATTCGTAATCCCGACAAGTCGGGACGGTTATTCGTAATCCCGACAAGTCGGGACGGTTATTCGCAGATTTGTGAATTCGTTGATTCGTTGATTAGCGTCTCTGCGCCTTAGCGGTTAAACGGGGTGCGGGATACGGGGTGCGGGGTACGGGATACGGGGTACGGGGTACGAGTTCATTGTTCCTGGTTCGTTGTTCTTGGTTCCTAGTTCCTGGTTCGTTGTTCTTGGTTCCTAGTTCTTGGTTCCTTGTTCTTGGTTCCTAGTTCTTAACTCTTTGTGTTCTCTGCGGCTTCTTCGCGTCCTCTGCGGTTAATACGGGTTACGGGATCGGGGTACGCTTCACGATTAACGATTCACGATTTACGTTTCACGAATTCCCCCTGCCCGAAAACGGGCTTGCAGAAAATAACCCTGCACAATACAAACCACATATACAATAACTTACGACATTTGGCACTGATGTTGCACATCTAACCCCAATGGCAGGAATACGTCCGAAAACGGGCGATGCCATGCGTGGTGCTCTTTGCAAACCTATGACCAACGGACGTGCAAGGTAAGGCTGTTCACCTTTTTTCTTTCTGACCATCGCTTTACCCCCTTCAACACCAAAAAAGTTCCGTTAATCATAAAAATGCAGCGGATGCCGTAAATAGCTGTAAACAAAACGGCGAACTTACGTAACAACGTTTAATAACTGAAAAATAATAGCTAAACTTGCAAACTATTTTAGCGCAGAAACAGAACTAAAAAAACAAGAAACCAAATATTAACCAAACCTTTTTTTGAACTTGAAAACAAATTTTTTTAATCACTTAATCCTTAATTTAACAATTAAAGCTATGAGAACAAAAAATTTACTGAAAGTGGCCCTCACCATGATGGCCCTGTTTGTATTTATGGGTGTGCAGGCGCAGACCATTAACCACGACAACGACCCTGCACATGGAACAAACTACGTAAAAGCAGCAGCTAATACTTACCAAACCGTAGGTATAGGTTTTAGGCTTTACGTATGGCCAGACGTTGTGTATAGCCCCAACTACGATGGAACAGGTAATGTTGGCACTAACATTAACGCAAACTCTCGCTGGGCATGGAGAACAGGAGCAGATTGGGCAACTGGAGACGAGGTAAAAGCAGCAGCTAATGAGAACTTTATTGCTGTTACCCCTGCCATGCTGCCTGCAGCCAACAACTCTCGTACTTTCTGGGTACTTGAAACACACAGCCTTATCTCCTGCGAGGGTGCTGCAACCAGTCATGAAGTAACTGTAGTTGACAAGCCCAATGTTACCGCCTACGCTGGTGCCGGTGGAGCAGGCTGGACTGCAATAACTCCTGGTACTGAATTTAGACGTTGCGCTACTGGTGCCGATATAGGTGACCAGCTTAATATTACCATTGCCGAGGCAGGCGCACCCGCAGCAGCCAATAGCTACACATTTGGTATCACTGTTGAACAACAAGCACTAGATGCTAACCTAAATCCATATGGAGCCCCTAGTGATGTTACTGCCGCCTTTGGTACATCAGCTACTCCAGCTGTGCTTACTGCTGGGTTAAACCAAAGCCATATTATACCTGCTTTGCCACTAATTGCAGCTAATACCCCAACCCGTTATACATTTACTATGACGGCCAATTCGCTGTACTCAATGATTTCCATTAGGTCGCAGCTAAGGGCAAATGTGGCAACAGCTGGCTTTGCAGTACCTGCTACAACAGTTACCTATACCATTCTGCCTACCCCCTCCACTGGTCCAATCTATCATATTCCCAACGCTTTCTAATGGTAGGCGTAGTATAGCATATCATTATCCCCGTGGGGCTTGCGCTCCGCGGGGGTTCAAGAAGGGGGAAACCCTTGAAGACGTTCTTTAAAAGAGTGTGCAAATTCGTAAATGCGCTATCCCGACAAGTCGGGACGGTTATTCGCAGATTTGTGAATGCGTAAATGCGTAAATTCGTTGATTCGCAGATTTGGTTATTCGCTAATTCGATTAACGTTTAACGTTTTTGTTCTCTGCGCTCCGAGCCTTCGGAGCTTTGCTTCCCGATACATCGGGATTGCGGCTCTTTGCGGTATTGCTTTAGTACCGCAGAGTTGCGCTAAGGAGCGCCAAGTTGCGCAGAGTTTTTACTCTTGGCGGTTCTTTGCGGTTCTTTGCTTCCCGATACATCGGGATTGCGGTTCTTTGCGGTATAATAAATTAGCAGATTTGTGAATGCGTTAATTTGTTGATTCGGTTATTCGCTAATTCGATTAACGATTAACGATTCACGATTAACGTTTTTGTTCTTTGCGGTTCTTTGCTTCTTTGCGGCTCTTTGCGGTATAGCTTCAGTATCGCAGAGTTGCGCTAAGGAGCGCCAAGTTGCGCAGAGTTTTTACTCTTGGCGGTTCTTTGCGGCTCTTTGCGGTATTGCTTTAGTACCGCAGAGTTGCGCTAAGGAGCGCCAAGTTGCGCAGAGCATTCGTTCTTTGCGGTTCTTTGCTTCCCGATACATCGGGATTGCGGTTCTTTGCGGTATAATAAATTAGCAGATTTGTGAATGCGTTAATTTGTTGATTCGGTTATTCGCAAATTCGATTAACGATTCACGATTAACGTTTCACTCCCGTCCCGATTCATCGGGATCGGGATCACGATTCACGTTTAACGAGTTTTGAGGGGGAGATTTTTTTTAATTAGGTTTTGTAAAAATTTTTGTTTGAAAAGATATCTACACATATTATTTAGTTTTCTGGCTTTTATCGCGGTAGGCCATAAAGCCCTATCCCAAAACCCCTACGACCTGCCCATGGCGTGCGTGGGTACGGTGGAGGAGTACTGGGTGAAGGGCTTCAACGGGGCGTCCGATTTCCAGTGGCGTATCCTCAACTCCGACGGTGAGGAAGTGAGCACCAACTACTACACGGTAATCAACAACGGCGACAGCATACTGGTAAACTGGAGCCAGCAACTACCCGGCGGGATATATACCTTTGAAGTGATTGAGCACTCGCACCTTGGCTGTACGGGCGAGCCCTACACACAGGATATTGTGCTCAACTCGTCCGATTTTCACGTACCCCTGGAGTTTGTCAACGAGTTTTTCCAGGTGTGCCAAGGGAATACCGCTGCTTTGGAACCGGGTGATTTTATCAACTACCTGTGGACCATAGATAACTCCACGGCTCCGGTGTACTACACCGGCGAGGCCGGCACCTACGAGGTACGTCTCTACGATAGCGACTACAGCTGCTCGTTCCACGATATCGAGCTAAAGGTGAACCCCCTGCCCGTGGTTGATCTGGGCCACGACACCACATTGTTCGGCGGTCAAACCATGGTGCTTAACGTGTACGATCCCACTTTCAGCAATTACGAGTGGAGCACCGGGGCCACCTCGGCATCCATCATCGTTGAGGGGGGCTACGGCGACCAGTTTATATGGGTGGTGGTAACCGACGACAACGGGTGTGTGGGATCCGACAGCATCAATGTGTACGCCGAGGATCTTACCAAATTGCGAATTCCCAAAGCATTTATGCCCGACACCGATGGTGAGAACCGCACGTGGAAATTCCCGGCTCCCAAACCACCCTACTATATAGATAACGGGTTGTGGAGCTACCTGAACGATGTGGATGTTCTTGTTTACAACCGTTGGGGCAAATTGGTGTGGAAATCCAGCGGCCCGTTCAAGGAGTGGGATGGTCGCGATTTGGGCGGAAGGCCGCTTCCAATGGATTCTTACCACTACATCATACGTATTACAGTTGATGGCAAAACATTCAACTACAAGGGAAGTGTAACCATCATCAGATAGAAAACGGCAGGTTTGAATAATAAAAAAAGAGGTGAAATGAGGCAGAAAATATACATATTGC
>Ga0255346_1002497_pt1 | contig 23074 bp, 18 predicted proteins | sample wastewater_treat_FD_194410 | JGI IMG/M metagenome (GOLD analysis project Ga0255346, IMG submission 194410) | Wastewater microbial communities from Lulu Island WWTP, Vancouver, Canada - plant22 | ecosystem: Engineered > WWTP > Wastewater > Unclassified | place: Canada: Vancouver, British Columbia... | reverse complement strand
ATAAGGAATTTCCTTACTGCAAATCCAAGATTAAGACAAGTGTGATGTGGTTTATTCTTGTGAAAAAAATCAAAAACTATGATTTCATCCCTACAAATGGATTGTATTTTTTCTCATTTGCTATCGTTGTAAATGGTCCGTGACCCGGATAAACAATCGTTTCGTTGGGAAAAGAAAACATAATATTTCGTATTCCGTCCACCAGTGTTTCGTAATTGCCCCCTTCTAAATCGGTACGCCCGATACTTCCATTAAAAAGCACATCGCCGCCGTAAACCGAACCGGATGGCTCATGATAGAAAACCAAACTGCCGGGCGAATGGCCGGGAACGTGGAAAACTCTGAGAATCTGATTCCCGAATTTGATTGAATCGCCGTGGTACAAAAATGTACCGATTGTCGGAATATTTATGCTCGCATCATCGAAACCAAATGCCCGTAATTGTTCCGGAAGACTTTCGAGAAGAAATAGATCGTCGGGATGAGCTTCGGCTGAAATACCAAATTGCAATGCAATAAGATTGTTGCCAAAAATATGATCGAAATGCAGATGCGTATTTAAAAGGTGTTTTACAACCAAATCATTATCGATGATATAATTGAGCAAGAAAGCTTTTTCGTCGGGATAATAACAAGCAGGATCTATTACTACACACTCGCCGGTTTCATCGGAAAGCACATACGTGTTTACCGCCAACGGATTAAATTCGAATAATTTACTTTTCATCTACCTGTATCGTGTATCGGAAAGCAAAAAAATGACATTCCGCCTACAAATATACATGTTTCTTCGATAATCTCTATCGTGAAACGTATAAATGGTGCTTTCAAATTGGCAGATACACAATTTTTTTTGTTTTGAAATAAGGCTGAGGGAAATAAACAGAAAGATCGGTTACCTCTACCTGCTTTCGATATCGATGAATTTCGGAAGTCAAATCACCACCTTTCAGACAAATAATGCCGTTGGGAAGTGCATTATGCTGCTCATTCGAGATATTTTTACGCGTTACTTTTACTAAATCGTCAAGCGGCATTACCGCACGACTAACAACGAAATCGAACTTTCTTTTTTCGTCCTCGACGCGAGCATGATTAAAAGAAACGTTTTGTAAACCGACGGTTCTTGAAATTTCTTGGGCAACGCGAATTTTTTTACCGATGCTGTCGAGCAACAGAAATTGAACATCCGGAAAGAAAATTGCCATCGGAATACCCGGAAAGCCGCCTCCCGTACCTACATCCATGATATTTGTTTTGGGCGCAAAACGAATATATTTGGCAATGGATAGCGAATGAAGCACATGATGCAACGGCAATTCATCGATATCTTTGCGGGAAATAACATTAATTTTCGAATTCCATTCTGCGTATAAATCGGGCAACAACTCGAACTGTTCGAGTTGTTTATCGGATAGGTCGGGGAAAAAAGACAATAACAATTCTCTCATTTCAAATCTCTGCTAATTTCCAAACAGTTGTATTTTCACGCATGAGGTGGCGAATCTCTTCGTAAGGAATAAAAATAACCGGGGCACTGATAAGATAGGCCGAGTATTCCCCTTTGTTGAAAATAAATGTGATCCCTTTTGCATCAACCAAAAAGTTTCTGTTTGGAACTATTTCGTTAACTCCGAAGTAACCAAGCTGTTCCAATTCATTTATATCATTCACGCCGTTCTGTTTGAGAAGCTTGTTGATAATGATTCGACGTAATTGCGGTTCGTATCCCTCTATGAAAATATCCTTTTCTGAAAGAATATTTCCTGTTTTAAGATCGATGACAAAATTCCTGAAAGTTTCATACGATTCACTTCCTCCTTTATTACTCACACTCCTAACTTGTAGTGAAATAAGATCATTTTGATTGTAGGTGACAGTATCGGTGAGTGTTTCATAATAGGAATAGAATTCGCTTGGCGGTTCATCTGCTTCTTCCTCCGAAGTGAAATATGAACTATCGGTTAAGGCCGAAAGCGGGTCTTTATCGAACCTGTTTTCTCGAAAATTTCTGGCATCTTGCCTGTAACGTTGGAAATAAGTGTCAATATATGATTTTGCGGCTTGCTGCAATGAAATCCCGGTATTGGATTGTCCGAAAATACAACTTGTCCAAAGATTGGTCAACGTGTCGATATTCAATTTTTTTGAAGCTACGGGATAAACCAGTCGGATTTCCAGATTGCATGAAGATTTGGAGGGGTCGTTGTCGAGAAACATTTGTTGCGATAAATATAAAGTATCGAACACAACATCATTGTCTTGCGGGATATTTGATTTTTTGGTATTACAAGCGGAGAAAATAAATACCGGAATCAAAAATAAAGGTATAAATGTGATGTTTTTAAACATATATTATATTTCTTTCCTGTTAATTGTGGGCGAGCGTCGTATTCATTTATTCGAAAATCATGACGAAAAAAGTTAATCCCATCCCATTTACAAAAGCGACGAATACAAAGTTGCAAATTATTTTTGTAAAGCAACGTCCATAATTTAAAAATTTTACTTATCTATCCGATATTTTCATTTTGTTCCACATAGCAGCAACCTGACACAACTCGTCATACCACTCCTTTCCGAATCGTCTCACCAGGGGCTCTTCCAAAAATTGGAACAACTTTACTCCGTTTCGGTTCGCGGCTCTTATTGCAGGACTGCAAATTGACCAACGATCGTAGTTAAGTGCAGGCAATCCGTTGACAGTGCTTTCTCGAATGGGATAAAGATGACACGAAACAGGCTTTTGTACAGAAATCCGGCCTTCGCGAAAGGCTTTATCGATAACACATTTGCATATTCCGGTTTCTTCAAAACAAGTGAAAACACATTCCTTTCCTTTAATAATGGAAGTAACCAACTCCCCATCGGTATCCACGTAGGCAATGCCCTGTTTTTGGATTAGCTCCTGAGCCGCAGGCGACAATTCGTCCCAAATTAATGGCAATATGCCTTTAATTTCTTCATACTCACTCTCTGTGAGGGGAGCACCCGAATCACCTTCTACACAACAAGCCCCCATACATTTGGGCAAGTCGCAACAGAAATTCGCCTCTAAAATGTCATCCGACAAAATCACGTCTTGTATTTGAATCATCTTATTTTAATCTGAATGGTTGTGAGGTAGAAATTTGTTTGAGTTTTTTAAGGAGTATCACACAAAGAATGGCACTTGCGACGGAAAGCATAATCAACCACAATGTAACCGGAGGATTATTCACTTGATCAAGTGCTTTTTTCCCTACAAAAAAATTAACGACGATTACGGACGCATTATTAAAAAAATGAGCCGTAACAGGCACCCACAAATTTCTACTAAACAAAAATAAATATCCCAACAATGCACCTAAGATCAATCTTGGGAAAAATCCGAAGAATTGCAGATGTATTGCACTAAAAATGAAAGCCGTAATCCAAACAGACCCGTGTCCGCTTTTTGTCCATGATTCTACTTCGCGTTGCAATACTCCGCGAAAAAAAAACTCTTCGGAAACGGCTGTGAATGCTCCGATCAATAAAATATTCGAAATAAAGCCCAACAAATCCTTTCCTTGAAGTAACTTTTGAGTGACGGCTTCGGCTGCCTGTTCCGAATTGCGCATCCATGCCTCGATATCGGCCAACTGTTTTGGTAAGATCATCCGCTCGTTGAGTTGTGTTGTAAGCGAAATCATTGGCATGGCCACGACAAAAAGCAATATGGCGGAGGTAATAAATTTATAAAAATTCGAACTTTTCTGAAGATTTAAATACTTCGAAGGCGAGTCTGTCCAAACTGCTATGCAAATTGCAGGTAAAAAAAACATGAAAAGACTCTGCAAAAAGGTATTTAACCTGATAAACCATACGCTATCGCGATCGTTCCAACCGAAAATACCCGAAAGGATTGTAATAAATGCTCCCGTCAAAAAAAGCCCAATGAAAGAGCATAAAAAAAGATGAAAAATTTTCGAAACCGGCGTGGAATTCTTTAATAATCGCATCATGGATTCATCATTTTAAACGACAAAAATAAACAAATTCGGCCAATGTTGATGAACGAGACTTGCACTATTTGGCATGAAGAGAATTACTCCGGTCAATCATTTGAAAATAATTTTGCAATTTGGAAGAATAACCGTAATTTTGCACCTCAAAAAAAAATTGAGTTAAAGCCAATCGAAAAAACTTGATTTTCAGTCTGAACAGAATTTAAGAACAAAGGTTAGAAACCAACAAAGACGCTGTAATGAATATAACGCTTAACAAAACGGACAACGTAAATGGTGTAATAGCCATAGAAATCGAAAAACAGGATTACGCCGAAAAAGTAGAAAACGAACTGAAACGCTTTCGTCAAAAAGCATCTATACCGGGATTCAGACCAGGGAAAGTACCTGCCGAAATTATCCGGAAAATGTACGGCAAATCGATACTCGCCGATGAACTCAACAAGTTGGTGAGCGATGAACTGTTTAAATACATTCGCGAAAATAATCTTGAGATTCTTGGCGAGCCACTTCCTAACGAAACGGACCAAAAAACAATCGACTTTGATAAGGACGAAATATTTGAATTCAAATTCGATATTGGCTTTGCTCCCGAATTTGATCTAACGTTGAGCACCGAAGACGAACTCACTTATTACACCGTGAAACTCGAAGACGATTTGCTGAAACAGCAACTCGAAGCTTATAAAACAAATTACGGCACTTATCATTCGGTGGACGAACCGGCATTGGAAACAGACTTGCTGAAAGGCACTCTCGTAGAGCTTGAGAACGGCGTACCCAAAGAGAACGGGCTGATTATCGAAAATGCCATTCTGATGCCTTCGTATGTGAAAGACGAGGAAATCAAAAAAAGCCTCACCGGCGTGAAAGTTGGAGACAAAATTGTTTTTAATCCAAAAAAAGCATACGACAACAACGAAGCCGAAGTGGCCTCACTTTTGCAAACTACAAAGGATAACATCAAAGATGTAAATTCGGACTTCGAATTCGAGGTAAAAGAAATTACGCGTTACCAAGAAGCCGAAATGAATCAGGAGCTTTTCGATAAAGTGCTGGGGCCGGATGTAGTGAACAGTGAAGAGGAATTTGCCGAAAAAGTGGCCGAATCGCTCAATAATCAGTTTAAGCCCGACAGCGATAATCTGTTTATGCGCGAAGTGCGCAAATTATTTTCAGAAAAGCTGAAAGATGTCCAATTACCGGATGCATTCCTTAAACGCTGGCTTTTGGCTTCGGATGAAAAGAAGACACAGGAATCTGTTGAGGAAGAATATCCACAGATGATGGAAGATTTAAAATTTCTGTTGGCTAAAAACAAAATTGTAAAACAACTGAATATCGAAATCAAATCGGAAGATGTTCAGGCAAAAGCCGAAGAAGTGGCTAAAGCCCAATTTGCACAATACGGTATGAGCAATCTTCCTGCCGAAACGTTGAAAAGCTACGTCAACAGCATGCTTTCGAACGAAAATACGGTGAGAAATATCATTCAAAATATTGAAGATGAAAAGGTGATTGATTGGGTAAAACAAACCGCTAAAGTAATTGATAAGGAAATTTCGACGAAAGAATTGAACGAACTCTTTACTGAGAAACAGCAGATTTCTTCGGAAGAAGAACACCTTCACGATCATTCTTCGGAAACTGAAACAGAAACCGAAAAAGAAGCATAACGATTTTTTTGATCATAACATTTCGTTCGACGAAAGTTTTTACCCGTTTTTTACAGACAAAGCAACAAATATTTCAACTAAACATGTTAACTTTGTTCTGAAAGAATAAACAAGGTAGGAACTTTCGTCATTTTTTATATCTTTGGCATCTTATTTGCTAAGATTAAACATTATACAAAGAAAGGAAAATATGAAAAACGATAACGATTTCAGAAAATATGCCGTGAAGCATTTAGGTATGAACGGCTCACGGCTTGACAGCTACATGAAAATAACCAGCGATTATGGTTATATCTCGCCTACCATCATTGAAGAGCGTCAACTGAATGTGGCTCAAATGGATGTTTTTTCGAGATTGATGATGGATCGCATCATCTTTTTGGGCACTCAGGTAGATGACTATACGGCAAATGTGGTGCAAGCCCAATTGCTATATTTGGATTCTTCGGACCCGGGAAAAGATATCTCGATATACATCAACTCGCCGGGAGGATCGGTTTATGCCGGTTATGGCATTTATGACACCATGCAGTTTATTTCGAGTGACGTATCCACAATCTGCACAGGTATAGCTGCATCGATGGCAGCCGTGCTGCTGGTGGCAGGTACGCCTAAGAAACGATTTGCGCTGACGCATTCGCGAGTGATGATTCACCAACCGCTTGGTGGCGTTCAGGGTCAGGCATCCGATATCGAAATCACTGCACGCGAAATAGCAAGAGTAAAGCAAGAATTGTATTCGATCATTTCCAAACACTCAGGCCAACCGGTTGAAAAGGTTAGTAAAGATTCCGATCGCGATTTCTGGATGAGTGCTGCCGAAGCCAAAGATTACGGAATGGTGGATGATGTATTGGTAAGTAAAAAATAATACTCAATCAGGACAGATGGCAAAAAAAGCTAATAGCAGTAATCACTGCAGTTTTTGTGGAAGAAGCGAAAACGAAGTAACCTTGCTTATTTCCGGAGTATCGGGGTTCATTTGCGACATGTGTGCCGAGCAGGCGCATGAGATCGTGAATGAAACCTTTAAAGGCTCTGAGAAATCGCGCCTTGACATTTCGCTAAGTACGCTACCCAAACCAAAACAGATTAAAGATTTTCTGGATCAGTATGTGATTGGGCAAGATGCCGCCAAACGTTTTTTGTCCGTGTCGGTTTACAATCATTACAAACGTATTCTGCAAAAGAATATGAAAGACGATGTGGAAATCGAAAAATCGAACATTATCATGGTTGGGGCCACCGGAACGGGGAAAACGCTTCTTGCACGCACCATTGCGAAAATGCTGCAAGTTCCTTTCACCATTGTGGATGCCACAGTACTGACTGAAGCGGGCTACGTGGGAGAAGATATTGAAAGTATTTTGACCAGGCTTTTGCAGGTAGCCGACTATGATGTTGCCGCTGCCGAACGAGGCATCGTGTTTATCGACGAAATCGACAAAATAGCCCGTAAGGGAGATAACCCGTCCATCACACGTGATGTAAGTGGCGAAGGCGTGCAGCAAGGCTTGCTGAAATTGTTGGAAGGTTCGGTGGTGAATGTGCCGCCACAAGGAGGCAGGAAACATCCCGAGCAGCGCATGATTTCGGTGAACACGAAAAACATCCTGTTTATCTGTGGCGGGGCTTTCGATGGCATAGAGAGAAAGATTGCCCAACGTCTCAATACGCATGTGGTGGGTTATTCGTCGAGCAAAGAAACGGCTCATATCGATCGGGAAAATTTAATGCAATATATCACTCCGATGGATTTGAAAGCCTTCGGACTGATTCCCGAAATTATAGGTCGATTGCCCATCCTTACTTATCTTGATCCGTTGGACAGAGACGCCTTATTGCGAATATTGGTAGAACCTCGCAACTCTATCATTAAGCAATACGAAAAATTATTCGAGATGGATGGAATTGCATTGACTTTCGATAAAAGCGCATTTGAATTTATCGTCGATAAGGCTATCGAATTCAAACTCGGTGCAAGAGGATTGCGGTCTATTGTTGAAGCGATTATGATTGACGCTATGTTTGCGTTGCCGTCGGAAACCAATCGAAAAAAACTGCATATTACACGAGAGTATGCCGAGGAGCACCTCGAAAAATCGGATTTTGGCAGATTGAAAGTTGCTTGACAGGCAATTTCGCCCTTCATCTGGTAGATTTAACTAAACAGGTCTGTAAAATCTTTAACAGACCTGTTTTTTGATATTCCGTTCGTAAATTATTAACATATAGGGATTTGTAACTGTTTTAATTGTGCTTTGTGCGACTTGTTCACTCATTTCTGTAAAGCATCTCGAAAAAAATTCGGCCCACTATGTTTTCAAACTACATTTTTTTGTTGTATTGAAAAATACAACTATATTTGTTTCTTCCAATAAAGAAATTGCATTGGGAAAATGAACCCCTAAATTTGGGGAATTGGGTTTATGAAAAAACAGGACACGCTGTACGAAGGTCTAAAAAAATATTTCGGGTTCGATACCTTCAAGGGCAACCAGGAGGCCATCATTCGAAGTATCCTTGAAGGTAAGGATACTTTTGTTCTGATGCCGACAGGTGGCGGAAAATCTCTTTGCTATCAATTACCGGCGCTATTATCGAAGGGTACGGCTATTGTAATTTCGCCACTTATAGCTTTGATGAAAAATCAAGTTGACGCTATCCGTAATTATCACGAAGACGATGGTATCGCTCACTTTCTAAATTCATCGCTTACGAAAGCAGAAATCGAGAAAGTAAAAAAAGACGTTATCGAAGAAAAAACCAAGTTGCTCTACGTTGCCCCCGAATCGCTTACAAAGCAAGAAAATATCGATTTTCTTAAAAATATAAACATTTCGTTCTATGCCGTAGATGAGGCTCATTGTATATCGGAATGGGGGCACGATTTTCGTCCTGAATATCGTCGCATCCGACCCATCATCAACGTAATAGGTCCTCGTCCGGTGATTGCCCTTACGGCTACGGCTACGCCAAAAGTTCAACACGATATACAGAAAACGCTGAACATGATTGATGCAGCCGTTTTCAAATCGTCTTTCAACAGACCAAATCTATATTACGAAGTAAGGCCCAAAACCGAAAAAGTGGATGAGGAAATTATCCGATACATACTCGGTCAGAAAAACAAATCGGGAATTGTATATTGCCTTAGTAGGAAAAAAGTGGATGATTTCGCCGAAATTCTGCAAGCCAATAATATTGCTGCTCTACCCTATCATGCCGGCATGGATTCCGCCACCCGAAGCGCCAACCAGGACGCTTTCTTAATGGAAAAAACCAATGTTATAGTTGCTACAATCGCATTCGGCATGGGGATCGACAAACCTGATGTGCGATACGTCATTCATTACGATATACCCAAAAGTCTCGAGGAATACTATCAAGAAACCGGACGTGCGGGTCGAGATGGTGGCGAAGGCAAGTGCATTGCATTTTATTCTCGAAAAGATCTCGAAAAATTGGAACGTTTCATGCAGGGAAAACCTATTTCGGAACAGGAAATCGGGAAACAACTACTACTCGAAACAGCTGCCTATGCCGAAACATCCATTTGTCGGAGAAAAATGCTTCTGCATTACTTCGGCGAAGAATACAACGAACCTAATTGCGAAAATTGTGATAATTGTTTAAATCCTAAAGTTAAAGTGGAAGCAAAAGATCTATTAATTACGGTTTTGGAAGCTATAACAGCGCTCAAAGAAAAGCACAAAACCGACTATGTTATCAATTTTCTACTCGGAAAAGAAACCTCCGAAATCGAAACATTCGGTCATGATCAGTTAGAAGAATTTGGATCAGGTTCCGACGAAGAGGAAAGTACATGGGATTCCGTTATTCGTCATGCTTTGTTGGAAAATTATTTAAAAAAAGACATCGAAAACTACGGACTTCTCAAAATAACAAAAAAAGGGAAAGATTTTTTAAAAAATCCTGTTTCATTCAAAATAACCAAAGAGGAAGAAGATAATCCTGACGAGCTCGAAGTTGAAGGCGATGGCGCAATAACGACCGGCGGGGGTAGTTTTGGGGCAGTCGATCCCGTTCTGTTCGCTATGATGAAGGACTTACGGAAAAAAATGTCGAAGAAACTAAACGTTCCGCCCTATGTGATTTTTCAGCCGGCCACCCTCGAGGCTATGGCGACTACTTATCCGATTACCCTTGAGGAATTGCAAAATATGCCCGGCGTGGGACCCGGAAAAGCCAAACGCTACGGAAAAGAGTTTATCGAATTGATTAAAAAGCATGTCGAAGAAAACGAAATCGAGCGTCCCGAAGACCTTCGAGTAAAAACAGTTGCTAACAAATCGAAACTTAAAGTTTCTATCGTTCAGGCAATTGATAGGAAAGTGGCTCTGGATGATTTGGCAGAATCGAAAGGAATTGATTTCGACGAAATGCTTTCGGAAGTTGAAGCCATTGTATATTCCGGAACAAAGATCAATATCGATTACTTCCTCGAAGAAGTGCTCGATCAAGACACTTTACAAGATATTTACGACTATTTTCAAGAAGCCGAAACCGACGATCTTGAAAAAGCAATTGAAGAATTGCCGGACTATAGCGAAACAGAAATACGCTTAGTACGCATCAAATTTTTCTCCGATATGGCAAACTGACATTTCATACTAAACATATCTGGTTGCGTTGTGTTATTACAATGAATCATTATTTATGAAAAAATGGAATTATTACAGCATATAAACAGTCCCGACGATTTAAAAAAACTTAGTATTGATCAACTCTCGACAGTTTGTACCGAGCTTCGTGAATTTATTATAGATCAATTGTCTCATAATCCGGGACATTTTGCTTCAAGTTTAGGAACTGTGGAATTGACTGTTGCACTACATTACCTCTACAATACTCCCTATGACCGAATTGTGTGGGATGTAGGGCATCAGGCCTACAGCCATAAAATACTTACCGGCAGGAGAGACAGATTTCACACCAACCGAAAGTTTGGAGGACTCTCCGGATTTACCAATCCGGCCGAAAGCGAATACGACACTTTTGCAGCAGGGCATGCTTCCACATCCATTTCGGCGGCGCTGGGGATGGCCGTTGCGGCTAACCTTCGAAATGAAGATGACCGACACGTTGTAGCTGTTATTGGCGATGGGGCGATGACCGGAGGATTGGCATACGAAGGACTGAATAATGTTTGTTCCCAGCCCAATAACCTGCTTATTATCTTGAACGACAATAATATGTCCATCGACAATAACGTAGGCGGTTTGCAAGATTATTTGGTAAAACTCACCACATCGTCGAAATACAATAAACTTCGAAACAGCGTTTATCAAAAATTCAAACGAAATAACCTGATTGACGACGATAAAAAATACTTCGTACTGAGATTCAACAACAGCATTAAATCACTACTGACTAAACAGCAAAATCTTTTCGAAGGTTTCAATATTCGATATTTTGGACCTGTGGATGGACACAACCTTCCCGAATTGATCAGAGTGCTCCATAACATCAAAGACATGAAAGGCCCAAAACTGTTGCATGTGAAAACAGTAAAGGGAAAAGGATTTGCTCCCGCAGAAAAGGCTGCTACCGTTTGGCACGCTCCCGGCATTTTCAATAAGGAAACGGGCGAACGCATTGTTAAAATAAAGACGAACCAGCCTCAACCGTATCAAGACGTGTTTGGACACACGCTTGTCGAACTGGCTGAAAAAAATGAGCAAATTGTCGGAGTAACACCCGCTATGCCCACCGGGTGTTCCATGTCGTTTTTGATGAAGGAATTTCCGGAACGTTCATTCGACGTTGGAATTGCCGAAGCACATGCCGTAACTTTCTCAGCCGGAATGGCAAAAGAAGGGTTGATCCCGTTTTGCAATATCTACTCGTCGTTTATGCAGCGAGCCTACGATCAAGTAATTCATGATGTGGCTCTACAAAAGTTGAAAGTGATATTTTGCCTCGACAGAGCCGGTTTGGTTGGAGAAGATGGTCCTACGCATCACGGAGTGTTCGATCTGGCTTATATGCGTTGCATTCCGAATCTTGTTATTTCAGCCCCACTCAACGAACATGATCTGCGAAATCTCATGTTTACTGCTGTCTATGGTAACGACGGGCCATTCGTAATTCGCTATCCTCGGGGACAGGGAGAAATATCCAACTGGCAAAACGAAATGAAAATTCTTCCAATCGGTAAAGGCAGAAAATTGAGAGAAGGAAAAAATATTGCGCTGATCTCTATTGGTCAGATCGGGAATGATACGGCCAAAGCCATTGATGCGGCAAAAGCTTTTGGCATTGAAGCAGGACATTACGATTTGCTTTTCCTTAAACCGATCGACGAAGATCTGCTCACAGAAGTGGCCGAAAATTATCGCCACATCATTACTGTCGAAAATGGCGTTATTACAGGAGGAATGGGAGATGCGGTTCTTGAATTTTTGGCAGCACACCATTACACCAACATCGAGGTTACTCGTCTCGGAATCAAAGATCAATTTATTACGCACGGATCTATCCAAGAGCTCAAACATTTATGCAAAATCGATGAAGAAGGTATTTTGAATACGATTCGGGAAGTTGATAAGCGGCTCAAAAATTCCACCATCATTCGACTAAATCCATATCAAATAAACTCACCGAGAGGAAAACACGATACTTCCGCTCGATAACTCCATCTATTTTTTTAATTTATCTTCACAAATGAAAATTGTTATAGCCGGTGCAGGTGAAGTTGGAACGCACTTAGCACGTTTACTCGGGCAAGAAAATCACGATATTACGTTGATGGACGAAAACAGAGATCGACTCAATAAAATAAAGGATAACGTCGAACTGATGCCTGTTGTAGGCAAATGTACTTCATTGAACGACCTGAATGCTGCGGGCATTAAAGATGCCGATCTTTTTATTGGTGTTACACCCGAAGAATCACGAAATATCACGGCTTGCATGCTGGCCTCCAACCTTGGGGCAAAGAAAACTCTTGCCAGAATTGACAATTTCGAATATTTACTGCCTAAAAATATCGAATTCTTCGAACGTCTGGGTATCAATTCGATGATTTATCCCGAAATGGTGGCAGCAAAAGAAATTGTGCAAGCACTTAAAACTCCTTGGACACGCGTATGGTGGGAGCTATCGAATGGATCAGTTATTCTGACAGGAGCCAAAATAAGAGAAAATGCGCCAATAGCCAATAAATATCTATATGAACTAACTCAGGATAACAAAAAATTTCACATCGTTGCCATCAAACGCAACACCCAAACCATTATTCCTAAAGGAGCCGACCAAATAATCCCGGGCGATATATTGTATTTCACTACTTTGCGCAAGTATTTGGACGAAATGCCTCCCATGCTCGGAAAAAAATCATTCGAAACCAAAAATGTTTTCATCATGGGGGGAAGCCGCATTAGCATGCGCACAGTGCAATATCTCCCTCAAAACATGAATATCAAAATCATAGAACAAAACAGGGAACGCGCAGAAATGCTGCTCGAAAAAGTACCCTCAAATGTTACCATATTGCTTGGTGATGGGCGCGATGCCGACTTACTTCAAAACGAAGGAATTACGGAGTCGGATGCTTTCATTGCCCTGACAGGCAACTCCGAGGCTAATATCCTGGCATGTTTGGTAGCTAAACAATATGGCGTGAAGAAAACCATTTCCGAAGTAGAAAATCTCGATTACATTAATATGGCCGAACGATTCGATATTGGTTCGGTGATTAATAAAAAAATGATTGCAGCCAGCAAGATATATGAACTGCTCCTCAAAGCGGATGTTTCGAATATCAAATGTTTGACTTTTGCAAATGCAAATGTGGGCGAAATCACGGCCAAGCCCAATTCGAAAGTTACCAAAAAACTGATTAAAAACCTCAACCTCCCGTCAGATATGACTTTTGGAGCGCTGATAAGAAACGGAGAGCCCATCCTTATTGACGGCGAGACTCAAATAGAACCCTACGACCAGGTAGTAGTATTTTTTCTGTCGAAATCACTAAAAAATATCGAAACCTTATTCAATTAAAATATTGTAATACAGATTTTTTAGAAATGTTGCAATCGCACAAAAGAATATAAAAAAATAGGAGGAACTTTTTATTTTTCCTCCTATTCGTATCAGTGTGAATAACCTTCAACAAATTGTTTTTAATTTTTAAAGAATACCGCATCATCGATGGCATCGATAATAATTGGCTTCGACTTGTCCACAGTTCCGGCAAGTATATCTTTCGACAATTTGTTAAGCACCTTACGTTGAATAACACGTTTAACGGGACGAGCACCGAATTCGGGATCATATCCCGACTGAGCTATACTTTTAACCGCCTCTTCGGTGTAGGTTAATGTGATGCCATTTTCTGCAAGCATTTTGCTTACTCCATCAAGCTGTAAACGAACAATTTGTTCGATCTCTTCGTCTTTCAACGGAGCAAACACAATGATATCGTCAATTCTGTTCAAAAATTCGGGACGAATAGTTGTTTTCAACATACCCATCACCTGATTTTTGGTGTCTTCGATGATCTCTTCCCTATTTTTTGGCGTGATCTTTTCGAAATTTTCCCGAATCAGATTCGAACCGAGATTCGAAGTCATGATGATAATGGTGTTCTTAAAGTTCACTACTCTTCCCTTATTGTCCGTTAGACGCCCGTCATCGAGTACTTGCAACAGGATATTGAACACGTCGGGATGTGCTTTTTCTATTTCGTCGAATAACACAACCGAATAGGGTTTACGCCGAATGGCTTCTGTCAATTGACCACCTTCGTCGTAGCCGACGTATCCGGGAGGTGCACCGATCAATCGTGTCGCACTGAATTTTTCCTGATATTCGCTCATATCGATGCGCGTCATCATGTTTTCGTCGTCGAACAGATAATCGGCCAACGCTTTGGCTAATTCGGTCTTTCCTACGCCGGTTGTACCAAGGAAGATAAACGAACCGATGGGTCGCTTTGGATCGCTCAATCCTGCACGATTGCGTCTGATGGCGTCGGCTACGGCCGTAATAGCTTCATCCTGACCAACCACACGTTTGTGAAGTTCATCTTCCAAATGAAGCAGTTTTTCGCGTTCGCTCTGCATCATTTTGCTGACCGGGATTCCTGTCCATCGTGAAACCACATCTGCAATATCTTCTGCATCCACTTCTTCCTTAATCATGGCTCGTCCGCCCTGACGCTCGTGCAACTCTTGTTGAAGCATTTCGATTTGTTTTTCCAAATCACGAATTTTCCCATATCGGAGTTCTGCAACTTTCCCGTAATCGCCTTCGCGTTCGGCTCTTTCGGCTTGGAACTTGGCATCCTCGATTTCTATTTTTGCCTGCTGTATTTTGTTGATTAATTCCTTTTCGGCTTGCCATTTAGCTTTATATTCCGCTTCTTCGGCTTTCAAATCTTCGATTTGCTTGGTGAGCTGCTGCTCTTTTTGTACATCGTTTTCGCGACGAATGGCTTCGCGCTCAATTTCGAGTTGTTTGATTTTTCGCATGATTTCATCCAGTTCCTCGGGAACGGAATCCACCTCCATACGCAGTTTGGCGGCAGCTTCATCCATCAGGTCGATGGCCTTGTCGGGCAAGAAGCGATCGGTGATATAGCGATGCGACAATTGCACGGCGGCAATAATGGCTTCGTCTTTGATACGTACCTTGTGATGATTTTCGTATTTCTCTTTCAACCCTCGAAGAATAGAGATAGAATCGGCTTCACTTGGTTCGTCCACCATCACGCTTTGGAAACGACGTTCGAGCGCCTTATCCTTTTCGAAATATTTCTGATATTCGTCGAGTGTCGTCGCACCGATAGCTCGAAGTTCGCCCCGAGCCAATGCAGGTTTCAGGATGTTGGCAGCATCCATAGCGCCTTCGCTTTTGCCGGCACCCACCAACGTGTGAATCTCGTCGATGAAAAGAATAATTTCGCCATCGGATTTAATGACTTCATTTACAACCGATTTCAATCGTTCTTCAAACTCGCCTTTGTATTTGGCGCCGGCAATCAATGCTCCCATGTCGAGCGAGAATATTTGTTTGCTTTTCAGGTTTTCGGGCACATCGCCTCGAACGATACGATGAGCCAAACCTTCGGCGATAGCCGTTTTACCGGTTCCGGGTTCACCAATAAGAATAGGATTGTTTTTCGTACGACGACTCAAAATTTGTAGTACGCGGCGTATTTCTTCGTCACGACCGATCACAGGATCGAGTTTGCCGTTACGAGCCCTGTCCGTCAAATTAATGGCATATTTGTTCAATGCCTGATAGGTGTCCTCGGCGGACTGACTGGTTACTTTTTCTCCTTTTCGCAGTTCCTTAATAGCCTTTTCTAACTCGTTTGGCGATATTCCTTGCGCTTTCATCAAGTCTGAGGTGGCACTTTTTTCGCTTACAAGCGCCAATAACAGATGCTCGAGCGAAACGTACTGATCTCCCATCTTGGAGGCGAAATCGTTAGCTTTTTGGAACACGGAATTGGTCTCGCGACTCAACATCGGATCGCCGCCCGAAACTCGCGGATAACTTTCGATTTGTTTGTCTAATCCGGATTCGAGTGAGCGAATGTTAACCTCTAATTTTTGGAATAGATAATTCGTAACATTTTCGCCAACCAGCATCACACCTTTCAGCACATGGCCGGGTTCGATTATCTGCTGTCCGTTTGCCTGAGCCAAATCGATGGCTTTTTGAACGGCTTCCTGTGCTTTGATAGTAAAATTATTGAAGTTCATATTTTAATCGATTTATTAGCAAATTTATAGATAAGTAAGAATCGAGATTTTCATGCTCCAAATAGGCTAAAAGCCGATTCGAATTACTTGCTTCTTACATCCTATTGATCTCAAAATGTTTGCCAAACAAATAAATATGACTTTTTGACAGCTTTCTCTTACAAATTAAAAAGAAAGGAAAATCGTAAATCGTAAGAATAAATTACTTTAAATCAATATAAATTGATCGAAAAAAGGAGATATACATTCTAAAATTTATATATTTGCCCGTTGAGGATATTTTTGAATGATGGCGAAAGTGGAAAACAATAGAACTCACATACAACAACTTACAAACGATCAACTGTTGGAACGATTCCAAACAGAAGACAAAAAAATATATTTTGATGAACTATACAAAAGATACATTCCGTTGCTTTATGGATTATGCCTCAAATATTTAAAGAATATCGAAGAAGCAAAAAATGCAGTAATGGAAATTTACGGAGAAGTGAGCGCAAATCATTCACTCTATATCATTAAAAATTTTCATGATTGGCTCTACACTTTTGCTAAAAATCATTGTCTGCACGAGATGCGTAAAAGCAATAGCCATCGGTTTGTAGAATTAGTAGATGATAAGGTGAATTTTGAAAAGGAATTTACCCTTTTCGATGGCAACCGGTCGTCAGAGGAAGAAAAAGCGCTGGCTGTTTGTTTGAAAAAGTTGAATGAAAACCAACGAAAATGTCTTGAATATTTTTACAATGATCATAGGTCGTATGCTGAGATTGTTGCGACGACAGGAAATACACTCTCAAAAGTGAAAAGCTATATATTTACAGGGAGACGCAATCTGGAAATATGTATTGCCAAAGAATTGAAAAAAGCTGAAAAAGAGGATTTTGAACAACAATAAATTACAGAAAAAGTTATAGCGTTGGAGCTGAAAGATTACATATCGAATCGCGAAGGTGAAGAGGCTAATCAATTGGAACGTCGATCGATGAATGACCCTTTTCTTCGCGATGCTATTGACGGATTTGATTCTGTCGAAGGAAATCATCTTTCGGTAATTCGTAAACTTGAAGAACAAATAAAAGGGAAAAAAGAAAAAAAATCGAGCAAACCCGGCCCATGGATTTGGATTGTTGTTTTGATCGCTGCTTTGCTTGCTGCTTCGCCTTTTTTGTGGAAAACGATTCGCCAAACCATCGAAAATGCCGGTCAAAAGCATTCGAATCAGAATTTTTCGATTAACGAAAACATACCTGTTTCAAGAGATTCGGCTTTACATGCCGATCATTTTGTGAATGAAGAATCCACTTCGCAAAGTGATTCGTTGCCTTACAAGGAAGAAAAATCGTCTCCTTTATCGATTCCAGAGAAGTCTGATCAAAAAAAAGCTATCTCCATCCCTCCAACTTTAACCTCTGAAGAGAGTGAAGAATCCAATATCGCCAAATCTCCGGAATTGCAAGAAAAAACGCCTGATACTACTGTAAATCAAACGATTGAGTCGAATAATCCTTCGGAGTCTCAAGAAAACAAAACTCAAATAACCCATACATCTTCTACGTTTGGAGAAAATGAATTTATTTCCTATTTCAAGCGAAATTATGATAGAAGCTTGTGTGAGGGACAAACAATTTCGTTTGTGGTAAATTTTTATGTCAGTCCCACCGGTCATCCGGGCAACATCGCTATTACAGAAAACAATTGTCCGGAAATGGCTACTGAAATAAAAAGGTTGCTTCTTGGATCGCCAATATGGTCGAAAACCAATCGGAGAGTGACGTTACAAATCAATTTGTAATTTTCACATTCATAGCCACTTCCAACAAACAAAACGACCATCTTTCTTCAGGATGGTCGTTTTGTTTGTGTACAATTTTGAAATCGAAGACAATCTTTATTTTTCGGCTATTTCATCGGCGACAATATTAGGCATTTCCAGACCATACCCTTTTCGTTTGTCTTCCGCTTTAAGTAGAAAGGCAAATAAAAGAGCCAGTACCCCGAAACTGGTAAAGATAAGCATCGGAAGTGTATAATCATAAGTATTCACTGTCAGTCCGTCGCGCACGGTTTGTCCCGTGATGCAATATTTGTCGAGCACCCACCCGATTAAAGCAGGAACGCCCATCAATCCCCAATTTTGAACCCAAAAGATTAACGAGTAAGCCGTACCCAGTCGTTTTTCGGGTATAATCTTGGGTACGGAGGGCCACATGGCCGAAGGAACCAAAGAAAAAGCAATCCCGAGGAATACGACGAGCACCATAGCGAAGATCCAACTATCCAGTCCGCGTATAGAAAACAATGCATGGACGACGATCAACAGACTGGCACCGATGATCATAATGGTTGCCCCTTTTCCTTTTTTGTCATAAATGCCGCCGAAAAGAGGAGTGAGCAGAATATTTCCAAACGGCAACAACATGGGAATCAAACCGGCCACATCTTCTTCAACACCAAATTTATTTACCATCAAATCGGTCGCATATTTCAAAAAGGGAAATACGGCAGAGTAAAACAGCACGCACAAAATAGCAATATACCACCAGCCTCTGTTTTTTAAAATCTTGCCGATATCCGATATTTTGAATTCATCTTCCGGATTTACTGTCTCAACGGCTTCAAAAGCTTCGGAAGCATCGAGCTTTTTATCCATGACCACATACATAAAGAAAGCAATCAAACCGATGCAGAGCCCAATCAGTGCAACCAATAATGGACGAGAAACATCAATAACTCCCATAGCTTTGGCAATCGGTACGGAGAAACCCAGTGCCAATGCAGTACCTATCCTGGCCACTGCTACCTGTAATCCCATAGCCGTAGCCAATTCTTTCCCTTTGAACCATTTCACAATGATTTTTGAGACGGTAATACCGGCAACCTCAACACCCACGGCAAAGGTGGCAAAACCAATACTTGCCCAGAATACCTGTGCGTCAAGTCCGAAAAGCATCTGCCCCCTCAGAGCAACGTTGGAAACAGCCCAATATTTTATTGCAGCGCCCAACACCATCACTGCCGCCGCTCCCACTCCCGTGATGCGCACCCCTAACTTGTCGAGGATGATTCCACCGAAGATTAGCATCAACAGAAATACATTAAACCACCCATAAGAGCTGGTGAAAGTGCCATACTCGGCACGCGACCAGCCAAGCTGTCCTTCGAGTAATCCCGCCAGTGGAGCCATGATGTCGGTTAAAAAATATCCGCACATCATCGTAAACGAGACAATGAAAAGTGCCGACCAACGTGCCGCCGCTGAATCCCGAAGTGTCTTTCTAATCTGTTCTACCATTTTTTATACTGTTTTTGATTTATTTTTAGAATGATTCGCGCAAAGGTACAAATAATGACGAATTATGAGTTAATTGACAAACATTAATTACAACGCATCCACCTGCAAGCGATTGAGGAATGATACCGTTTTGCGGATTTCCTTATACATGACAATATCTTCGTCCACAAACGGGACTTCCTTGCGATAGTCTTTTATTACTTTTTCGATAAGGGGTGATGAACGAAGCGGACGACGAAATTCCATTGCTTGAGCGGCATTCATCAATTCGATGGAAAGAATGATATCGAGATTGTCCATGATTTTGTTCAGTTTGATGGCCGAAGTGGCTCCCATACTCACATGATCTTCCTGCCCGTTAGACGAAACGATGGAATCGCTGCTGGCGGCATAGCAATACATCTTGTTCTGACTGACAACCGATGCCGCTACATATTGCGGGATCATGAAGCCGGAATTTAATCCGGGATTGGCAACCAAAAATTCGGGCAATCCGCGTTGTCCCAAAATCAATTGTGCTGTCCTTCGTTCCGAAATATTGCCGAGTTCGGCAAGTGCAATAGCCAAATAGTCGTAAACAATGGCAAGAGGCTCGCCGTGAAAGTTTCCACCCGAAATGATGCAATCATCGTCAGGAAAAATGGTCGGATTGTCGGTAACGGAATTAATCTCTGTGAGCACTACCGATTTAACATAAGCGATTGCATCTTTGGCCGCACCATGCACTTGAGGAATGCATCGAAACGAATAGGGATCTTGCACATGTTTTTTTTCGCGCGAAATAAGTTCGCTCCCTTCCAAAAATTTGCGGATATTCTGACCGGTTTCTATCTGTCCGGTATGCGGGCGGATCAGATGTAATCGTTCATCAAAAGGTTCCAAATGGCCGTCGTAAGCATCGAGCGAAATAGCAGCAATAAGGTCGGCACGTTTCGATAGCCGTTGTGCTTTCATAATAGCATACACGCCATGAGCCGACATAAACTGAGTGCCATTGAGCAATGCCAATCCTTCTTTGCTTTTCAATTTGATAGGTTCCCATCCAAATTCGTCGAGTACGCTGCCGATATCCCGTTTTTGGCCTTTGTAATATACGTCGCCAACGCCGATCAGGGGCAGGAAAAGGTTTGCCAATGGCGCCAAATCACCGGATGCTCCGAGCGAACCTTTGTCGTAAACGACAGGCAGGATGTCGTTGTTGAACAAATCGAGCATGCGCTGCACGGTCTCCACCTGCACGCCGCTATATCCGAGTGACAAGGCATGGGCTTTAAGCAAAAACATTAACTTGACGATGACCGGCTTCACTTCTTCTCCCACGCTGCAAGCGTGGGATTTCACCAAGTTTTCCTGCAATGTACTCAGATCGGCGTTCGAAATTGTTCGATCGCACAATGAGCCAAATCCGGTTGTAATGCCGTAAATAGGTTCGGTCTGATTTCCCATCTTCCGATCAAGGTAATCGCGACATTTTTGAATTCGCTCTTTTGCTTCGGGCGAAAGCTCTACTTTGATGTTTTCGTTCAAAATCCATTCCAATGCTTCGAACGACAAATCTTCCTTGCCGATATAATAAATATTTTTCATTATCTTCTGTATATGGAAATTGTTATCAGCCTTTCCGGTGATTTTCTCACTTCTTACTTCCCACTTCTTACTTCCCACTTCTTACTTCCCACTTCTCACTTCCCACTTCTTACTTCCCACTTCTCACTTCCCACTTCTCACTTCCCACTTCTCACTTCCCACTTCTCACTTCTTCGCCCACAAATTCCATCAACTCTTGTTCCTTACGAAGTGTTTCTTTTTCGATGTGGCTGCATTTTTCGGAAAGCTCTTTCACAAAACGTTCATCTTTGATGGAAGCAAGATTTATTCGAACGTTGAGCAAAGCGCCCAACACGGCCGTTCGGCAAGTCATCATGGCTACACAACCATCAGTTATGGCATTTTTATTGCCTTTTCGAGTGGTTTCACTGATCAGATCGAGCAATTCAAATGCGCGCTCTGCAACTTCCATCGGCACCATTGCCGCTACTTTTGTGGACTCCTGAATTTTTTCACTGCGAAGCACCTTTTGCTCGTCGGTGTCTTTTGGCAACCTGAAAGCTTGAAAAACAAGGTTATAGGCTTCAGCATCGCGATCGATATCGGTCAAAAATTCGGTTCGAAGAGCCGACGCTTTTGTGGCGTTGAGTTTCATTGTTTCTTCGACGGCTGAATAGTTTTTCTTTCCGATAGTAATATTTGCAAGCATTTCGGTCAATGCCGCTGCTACAGCACCATGAAGCGCCGATATACTTCCTCCGCCAGGAACAGGTTCATTATTGGCGGTTTTTTCGAGAAATTGTTTAAGGGTTAAGTTCTGTAAATTCATAATGTTATTTATAAGTGAAAAGTGAAAATGGATTTCTTATTTTTCACTATTTGTTTTTAGTTTTTCACTATTAGTTTCCCTTGTTTAATGACGGTATCCACAATATTCATACCCACATGATAAGGTAAAAATTTGTAGGAAGGAAATTGTAATAGAATCAGATCACCTTGTTTCCCGACATCGATGCTCCCAATCCAATTGGCACGACCAATTGCAGCGGCACCGTTGATGGTGAAGGCCGTGACTGCTTCTTCAGGCGAAAGTTGCATGTAAATGCACGCAAGCGCAAAAAGAAGCGGAACGGAGGCCGAGAAAGAACTTCCCGGATTGAAATCGGTAGCCAATGCAACGATGCACCCTGCATCGATCATAGTGCGGGCACGTGCATAAGGCTCGCGAAGCGAAAACGCTGTCAGTGGAAGCAATGTAGCAACAACGCCGGCATCAGCCAATGCACGAATTCCTTGATCCGATGCTTGCAGAAGATGATCGGCCGAAAGGCAACGAAGTTCGGCTGCTAATTCGGCACCACCTAACGAAGTCATTTCGTCGGCATGTATTTTCAAGCGAAATCCCTGTTCTTTGGCAGCGTTCAGATATCGTCGCGATTGTTCGACCGTAAAAACATTCTTTTCGCAGAAAACATCCGCACATTCGGCCAATTTTTCTTTGGCAACATGCGGCAACATTTCGTGAATTTGGAAATCGATGAAATCGTCTTCTTTGCCTTTCCATTCGGGAGGAACGGCGTGTGCACCAAGATAAGTGGCGACAATATCCATCGGATGAGTCTGCTGCAAACGACGCATCACGCGAAGTTGTTTAAGTTCCGTTTCTTTGTCGAGCCCATAGCCGCTTTTCCCTTCCACCGTGGTGATTCCGAGTTTCATCATGGCATCGAGTCTTTGCATTCCCAAATCGAAAAGCTCTTCTTCCGAAGCGGCGCGAGTCGCTTTTGTCGTATTGATGATGCCGCCACCTCGCTGCATGATTTCCATGTA
>Ga0255346_1002495_pt1 | contig 23081 bp, 18 predicted proteins | sample wastewater_treat_FD_194410 | JGI IMG/M metagenome (GOLD analysis project Ga0255346, IMG submission 194410) | Wastewater microbial communities from Lulu Island WWTP, Vancouver, Canada - plant22 | ecosystem: Engineered > WWTP > Wastewater > Unclassified | place: Canada: Vancouver, British Columbia... | reverse complement strand
CATACCGCCATCCGTTGTGCCTCATTGTAGAAAGCCGACCGCACATTCAAGCACATTTGGTTTTTGCCAAACGCACAACCCAAACAAAAAACCAAAAGAGCTTGAATTTTGCCAACGCTCGACAGAAACAGAAATGATATGATATGTTAAAAAAGATAACTTTAAAAGGAGAACAAAAGAAGGTGCTATTCTTACCACCGACAAATCCCATTCAAATAAAGGGAGTTGCAGGAAGTGGCAAAACAACTGTTGCTTTATATAGGGCAAAACACCTACTAGAAACGCAGAACACTCTTTTTCAAGAAGCTAAAATCGTAATTTTCACTTTCAATAAGACATTAGCAGCCTACATAAGAGCAGTAAGTCCTTATATAAATGGGGGGTATCAGAAAGACTCTGACGAGATAAAACCTAGAACACCAGACGGGCTAAATGTAACCATTGTGAATTTTCACAGGTGGGCTTATCATTTTGCTGGAATTGGTAACAACTCAACTGTTAATCAATCGGAGCAAATTGAAATTATTGAAAGTGTAAAAAACTCATTAGTATCGTCAAATTCAAATGTATTAACTAAAAGTTCAGAGTTTTTTCAAGAAGAGATTTCTTGGATAAAGGGAAAACTATTCAATTCAAAAACAGAGTATTTAGAAGCAAAACGGACAGGAAGGGGAACATCGGATAGAGTTACTGCGAGTGATAAAGAAGTAATATGGAATGTCTACTTAAAATATAATCAAGAGCTTAAAAACAGGGGAAAAGTTGATTTTGATGATTATGCGATAAAATGTTTACAAAAAATAGAAGACGACCCATTTTGGGAACCACCCTTTACGCATATAATTATTGATGAAGCCCAGGATTTAAGCAAGGCTCAAATTCTAGTTATTTCAAAATTGGTATCTAAAGAAACGAACAGTATTACAATCATCGCAGACGCCGCCCAAAGGATTTATAAGAGTGGGTTCACTTGGTCAGAAGTTGGTTTAAATGTTCGTGGTGGTAGGACATTAGAATTCAAAAAAAATTACCGGAACTCTATACACATTGCTCGTGCAGCTCTTTCCCTATTGGCTAATGAAAAAGATAAATCAGAATTCACAGATGTAGAAACAGCTCTTTCAGGTGGTGAAAAACCAATTGTTGGTTATTTTGAAGACTTTGATGACCAACTTGCTTATTTGAAAGAAGAATTACAAAACCTAATAAATGAAGGAAAAATAAATAGTACAATTGTTTTACACAGGACTAATGATGGCGTGAGAAGGATTCAAAACTACCTTAATAATAATGGTTTTCAGACCGAACTTGTAAAATCAAATCAGGCTGTAAACTACAATAGTGACAGCATCAAAATCTGCACCATGTCTTCCATTAAAGGGTTAGAGTTTAATAATGTCTTCATAATGGATTTAACAGATGATGTTATTCCCTATCCCCAAGGATTTAATGAGATAGATGATGAATTTCATATTTCAACTGAAAGAAGGCTTTTATATACTTGTATGACTAGAGCAAGAACAGGTCTTTATCTAATAGGGGACAAGGATAACCCATCAAGATATTTAGCTGAAATTGACGTTGATTTACTTAATAATATTTCTGAATCTTCAATAAATAATAAATGATGATGTTGAAGATGATGACCTGCCTTTTTAATTATGGATTTGAAAATAGATTATATAGAATTTCAAAAAGAAATATCAAGGCGTGGAATTGAGTATTTAATACACTTTACGCCAACCATTAACCTTTACAGTATTTTAGAGCAAGGAAAGATAATGTCAAGAAGAATCCTTGAAAATTTAGATATTGAACAATTCGATATATTGGACTACGTTCAGTTCATTGATAATGTCAGATATGATGATAAAAGCTATATAAATTTATCTATTTCAGGACCAAATACTTTTCTCTTTTCTAAATTCCGTGAAAGGACCAAAGATGACATAACAATAAATTGGTGTGTTTTGAAAATTGACCCAAAACACATCTATGAAAAGGAAACAAAGTTTGCAGTAACAAATGCCGCATCAAATGCCGCAAAATCAATAGGAATAACGGGCGACATTGAAAAATTTAAAATGCTTTTTGCGAACAACATAAAGATTCCTTATGGTGTTCGTGGCAGAATAGCCCCAAAATTCCCAACGAATGTTCAAGCTGAAGTACTAGTAAAGGATGAAATACCAGTTGAAAGTATTATTCAAGTATGCTTTGAATCTCAGGAAAGTTTAGCATCTGCAAAGGCTGCATTATCAGAATTTAATACTAATAATTTCGTTGTTGACAAAGAAATTTTTTCGCCTAATAGAGCAATATGAAACCAGAAACTAAATATAAAGGAGCGATTAAGCTCGCTGCAATTGGGGATGCCCTTGGTTGGATAACAGAGTTTGAGAAAAGTAAGCATTCCTTGAAGTTAAAATATGGAACTGATTATATTTCAAATTTTTACGATTGGGAAAAAAAAGTTGGTGGAAGATTCAATGGATATATAGATCATTTGGCAAAAGGTTCGTATTCAGATGATACCCAACTTTTACTATCTGTTGCAAGGTCAATTAAAGTTGACGGCACCATTGACCGTGAATATTTTTCTAAAATAGAATTACCTAATTGGCTTTTATATGCTCGTGGAGCAGGTCGTACTATAAAAAATGCAGCGAGAAAGATTGAACGTAAATCAGCAAAATGGAATAGTAATTTTTTTAATTACAAAGTGGGAAGTGCAACAATAGATTATAGAGAAAGTGGGGCAAATGGCGCGGCAATGCGTATCCTTCCTATTGCTCTAGCAAACTTTGGTGAAATTGAAAAAATAAAAGAAGAAATATTTGCAAACAGTATTATAACACACGGACACCCAAGAGCAATTATTGGGGCTATGCTTTATGGTTATGCAGTTGATACAATTTTAAAATTTCGTCCTGAGCATTTTATGTACGAAGCATTTTTAACTGAACTTGGGAAAGACATTCACCAGAAACTTTCAATTCCATTTCTTCAAAAAGCCAGCTTTAGCAGTTGGGAAAGCGAATGGAATAGAAAAGCCAAAATACCATTCAAAGAGCAATATAATACGATTCTAGACGAAACTCAACAATATTTACGTGATGTTTATAAAAACCTGATTAATAAAACTGATGACGAAAAGGCACTGAGAAATTTAGGATGTTACAATTCAGATACAAAAGGTTCGGGTACATCCACAGTAATTGCAGGTATATTTCTTTGCTGTAAATATTATAAAGAACCAATAAAAGGGATAGAACAAGCTGTTAATGCAATTGGGACTGATACAGATAGTATTGCAGCTTTCACCGGGGGGTTAATTGGCGCACTACACGGAACATCCATTATTCCTGATAGATATAAATCAGTTCAAGATTCAGATTATCTTGAAAACATAGCGGTTAGGTTATTAGAAATTTCAGAGAACAGAGCTGCTGAAATAAAAAGTCAAAGTTTTCCTAATTTGAAGTCTTTAAATGCTATTGTAAAGGACAATTTTGAATTAAATGAAACTGTTTTTTTTAAACCTCTTGGCAAAGGGAAGGTAGTTCATATTGACAGGCAAGACACTTTGACTAAAGGGAAGTATAATCTGATAATTGACGTTGAATTTGACTTAGGGCAGAGTTGTCGATTTGTCCAAATTTTAAACAAAACTGAAAAAGAGATTTCAAAATCCGAATCGCTTGACAATCAAAACGAAAATGAAAAAGACATAAACTTTTTGAATGCTCTGAAATTAGACTTTCAAACAAAAGAACGAATTGACAAATTTTTGAATGGATTAAACGAAGAGCAACAAAAGGAATTCAGAGAAATCTTAAACCAAATTGAGAAGAATGCCAAACACTAGCAGTCACACACATTGCCAAGCCGCAAGTGCCAACGCTAAAACCAAAGCTTGGCAAAGAGTGTTTCTGCCCCATCACACGACTAAAACGACAGACAAACCAACGACCGAAAAAGAACAACGAAGGCACAACAGCGTGTATGTGGCAATAGCGGGTAAAGTGGTAAATCGAAGGTCTGTGCTTCTAAGAAACTTTGTGCTAACCCGACAGGTAAGTGCTTCTAATCCGCTACTGCACATACACGCAAAACGTTGGGTGCAAGTGTAGGAAGACAGAAACGACAGGGCAAATATATAAAATGATTATCTTTACGAGTTAAAAAGGAAATATTAATAAATGGCAAAAAAAGCACTAAATAACAATTTTCATAATGCTTCAAAAGCAAAAGAAGATGAGTTCTACACTCAACTCTCTGAAATTGAAAAAGAGTTAAAACATTACAAAAAGCATTTTAAAGATAAAATTGTTTACTGTAATTGTGATGACCCAAGGGTTAGTAATTTCTTTCATTATTTTTCTTACAACTTTGAAAAATTAGGATTGAAAAAACTGATTACTACTTGTTATAAAAATCAAGAAAGAGATTTGTTTAGTCAAAATGACTCTGAAAAAGCAATTTATTTAGAGTACGATGGAGACAAAAATGGAAATTTTGAACCTGACCCACAAGAAATAGGAATTTGTAACTTAAAAGGAGATGGAGATTTTCGTAGCCTGGAAAGTATTGAACTATTAAAACAAGCTGATATTGTTGTTACAAATCCACCATTCTCACTTTTTAGAGAATATGTTTCTCAGCTTATGGAATATGAAAAAAAATTCCTAATTATTGGAAGTCAAAATGCTATTACTTATAAAGATGTTTTTCAATATTTTAAAGACAACAAAATTTGGTTAGGTTATAAAAGTGGCGATATGGCTTTTCAAGTTCCAGAGCATTACGAAGCTAGAGAGACAAGGTTTTGGGAAGATGAAGACGGTCAGAAATGGAGAAGTTTAGGAAATATTTGTTGGTTTACTAATCTTGATATTTCAAAACGTGATGAGGATTTAATACTATACAAAAATTACAACGAAGAGGAATATCCAAAGTACGATAATTATGATGCAATTAATGTTAGTAAAGTTGCAGAAATCCCAATGGACTACAACGGAAAAATGGGTGTGCCAATTACATTTTTAGATAAATATAATCCAGCACAATTTGAAATAATTGGTCTTGATAGATATGTTGAAGATAATCCAAACTACGGAAGGCGATTTTCTATAAATGGTAGAGAAACTTATGCACGTATAATAATAAGGAATAGAAATTTATGAATATTGAACTTAAAGAAATTACTGTCAGAGAATTAACTGACGGTTATGAAGATAATGAAGAAGGCGGAGTAATAGGCTTTGGTGGTAAGTTAGACATAAGACCACCTTATCAACGAGAATTTATTTACAAAGAAAAACAACGAGATGCTGTAATTGATACTATTACAAAAGAATTTCCTTTAAATGTTATGTATTGGGCTGTACGTGAAGATGGAAATTATGAGGTTATTGATGGGCAGCAACGTACAATTTCAATCTGTCAGTATGTCGAGGGTGATTTCGCATTTAATAGTCGTTATTTTCATAATCTTCAAAAAGACGAAAAAGAGCAAATTTTAAATTATAAACTAATGGTTTATTTATGTACTGGCTCTGATAGTGAAAAATTGGAATGGTTTGAAACAATAAATATAGCAGGCGAAAAATTAACTGACCAAGAGTTGAGAAATGCAGTATATTCCGGTTCGTGGGTTTCTGACGCAAAAAGATACTTTAGTAAAACTAATTGTGTTGCGTATGGTTTAGGTAGTGATTACCTGACTGGCTCACCAATTCGACAAGATTATTTGGAAACTACTATAAAGTGGATAAATAACGATGATATAAAGGGATATATGGCTAAAAACCAGCACGAACCAAACGCCAATGAATTGTGGTTATATTTCCAAAGCGTTATTAATTGGGTTAAAATTGTATTTCCAAATTATCGCAGAGAAATGAAAGGAATTGATTGGGGGTTTCTCTACAATGCGTTCAAAGACCAAAAATTTGACTCTAAAAAAATTGAAACTGAAATATCCAAACTAATGGAAGATGAAGATGTTGGTAATAAAAAAGGAATTTATACTTATGTTTTAACTCGTAAAGAAAAATTTTTAAATATTCGTGCTTTTAGTCCTAATCAAAAACGTGAAGCATATGAAAGACAAAAGGGAATTTGCCCTGTCTGTAAAGAACATTTTGAAATTGAAGAAATGGAGGGAGACCATATAACACCTTGGCACGAAGGTGGAAAGACAAGTGCCGAAAATTGCCAAATGTTATGCAAAGAAGACAACAGAAGAAAATCGGGAAAATAGAACACCAGCACCCAACATGCGGTATATTTTATTGCCGAGATAGTGCTGAAATCAACGGCTGTGGCTCGCTTCAAACTTCATCGTGGCTTGACAGTGACGTGCTCCGTATTCGGCAACAAAAACATACCGCCATCCGTTGGCGGTCATTGTAAAAAGACAGCGGAGCATCCAATAATTATGACAAAAAAAATGAAAGGAACTTTTTTAACACTTAATCCAAAAGCGAAAATCTTTGAAGAATTAAAGACCCAACAACTCAAATGGTGGTCACTGTTACGTGAAGATAATGAGTTGTATATAGAAATTCGCAAAGACAACTATATCAATGTTTATTATTACGGAGGTTCAGTTGCTAAAATTGTTTATGCTAATGGTTTTGTGGCTGAAACTCATCAGAAATATTTGGGTGATGATCAACCTCGTGGAAAAACAAAAAAGGGAACGAATATATTTAAATATGACCCAATTGATTTAGTAAATCTAAACGAAACAAACATTGCAGATATTAAAAATTACATCAAGAGTGATTATTTACGACAAATCAATGATGAGAATCCGGCTGAAAAATGGATTCAAGGGAAAATGATAAAGGGAAACTCAAATTATATCGACTCAGAGTTCCAGTTCAATCAAGACCCAGAAATTGGCAAATTAAGAATAGATTTGATTGAATTGTCAGGAGGTGTTTTGTCTTTTGTTGAATTAAAAGGAATTTCAGACAGCCGTTTAAGGAATGATTCAATAAGGAATCCTAATACGCCTGAGATTATTGAGCAAATGCGAAAATATCATTTGTTTATCAATAAGTATGAGATGGAATTATTGGATTATTATAAAAAACTCATTGAGATTAAAAATAATTTAGGGTTGACGAAAATCGTTTGCCCAAAACTTACTCTGAATAAAACTCCTAAACTAATAATTGCAAACACATATACCAAAGACACTCTTGGCAGAAGAGAAAGGATTCAAGACATAGAGAAACTTTTAAAAAATCATAATATTGATTACGAAATTCTAAAATGAAAATAATCATTCATCGAGGCATAGACCAAATAGGAGGTTGCATAACTGAAATTGCAACTGACAACGCAAAAATCCTAATAGATTTGGGTCAAAATCTTCCTGATGGTGAAGGTATTGTTAATGATGATTTTGCCAATTTCGATGCAATTGAACAGATAACAAAGGGTATTGATGCGATATTTTACACACATTATCACGGAGACCATTTAGGACTTTTTCATCTTGTTCCTGATTCTATTTCTCAAAATATTGGCAAGGTTGCAAAAAGAGTTGCATTATGTAAGCATCAACGACTTGCATTTATAAAAGACCGCAAAGAACAGTCGGAAAAAGAAATTGCAAAAATTGAAGCAATGCAATCTTTTGAATCCCAACAAATATTAAAAGTTGGTGATATTAAAATAATACCATATTTCGTAAGCCATTCGGCTTACGATTCTTTTATGTTTTTAATTGAAGCAAATGGAAAACGAATTTTGCATACTGGTGATTTTCGTGGACACGGTTATCTTAGCAAAGGTCTTCTACCAACAATTGAAAAATTAATTTTAAAGCAAGGTAAGATTGATTTTTTGATTACTGAAGGAACAATGCTTTCACGTTTAGATGAAAGAGTAAGGCACGAAAATGAATTGAAAAGTGAAGTTATTGAATTAATGAAAGAATACAAAAATGTATTTGTAATGTGTTCATCTACCGATATGGAGCGATTGGCTACATTTCATGCGGCTAACAAAGAAATGAAAGCCAGACCTTTTGTTTGTGATGATTTTCAAAAGAATGTTTTAGAAATTTTTTCAGATTCAGCTGGTAAAAAAAGTGCCTTATTTGATTTTGGAGAACCTTATGCTTTCTGGAAAGAAAACGATAAGTTAATACAATGGATGCAAGACAAAGGTTTTTGTATGTTAGTCCGTGCAACTGACAAATTCAATGATTACATTGAGTTTTTATTGCCATTACTAGAGAAAGACAAGACCATTCTAATTTATTCTATGTGGAAAGAATATGTCAATCCAAAAAGTAAACATGCAAATAAAAAGTACTTGGATTTTATAGATAATTTCCCAAAATTGAGTAAAATTCATACAAGCGGACACGCTTCAGCTGAATGTCTTGCTGATGTTTGCAATCTTGTAAATCCGAAAAAAGGAATTATACCAATACATTCTGAAAATTCTGCTGACTATAAAAAACTGCCGATTAAAGAAGAATTAAAAGATAAAATAATTACGGAAACAAAGACAAGTGACGATATGATTATTGAGATTAAAAGAACAACGAACCGCCAACATCGTGTATAAAACATTGGGGTTTAAGTGGTTATTCGAGCGTTCTGCCCCGCATCAAGTTCGGTGTAACTTGACAGGAAAGTCGCCCGTAATCCCCAACGTTTCATATACGTAACCGTTGTGTGCAACCCTAAAAGACGACAGTGCAACAATAAAATTAATGAGAAAATGAACAGACAAGCCAACGCTTCAGCAAAATCAAAAGAGGTGCATCGCCACCCACAAGCCGACACGCAGTTGCACCACATTTGCTTTTGCCCCTACACACAAAAAATACTACCCTCATGACAGCTTATTTCTCGGGACAAATACTACAGGGAGTAAAAAAACTCATAAATCAATCGGACAAGAGAGATTTTTGGTTACAGGTTTGCAAAAACCTTTCTGCTTTTTATTGCAAAAACAACTTGTTAAATAGTGACGACAACGAACAAGAACATCCAATTTTTACAGTCATTGACAACCAGCTTTCAAGAGGACTACCGACTCTAACATCTATCAATCTGGAAAGACTTTTTGCTGAAACATTCGGTTTGACAGAAGAAACCCATTCAAATATCGGTTCGATTACTTTTAACTTTAATGAAGATGCACGCGAATATTTAAGATGCTTGGTGATTGCCGACAATCGAACAACCGAGCTAAATAATGAAACCACTTTTCAAACTTGGGAACAACATGGTGGCAGTGAAGTTGAGAAAGTGTTTTTTCAAAATAGATTTTCACAAAACGGCAGCAAAGCAAATCAACTTTTGCAGTTACAGAGAAATATTAGTTCAATAGTTGAAAAGGAAGTTGGAGAAGATTTGTTTGCTTTTCAAACAATGGATTTCTTACTTGAATTTCCAGAGGCAGAAAATTTCCCCAAAGGTCTTGTTATAGAGATTGACGGACAGCAACACGATGTTGAACCTCAAAAAAGCAAAGACAATTTGCGAAATCACTTTGCAAACCAGAACGGTTACCAGACAGTAAGAATAAAAACATCAGAAGTCAATGCAATTCCACCAGCCAAGCAAAATCAAATTACGCAATACTTACTGCACCCTTACTCTCAATACTTCAATCAAAACATTTCAAATCCTTTATTCAATTCTGAAATAGGTTTAGATTATTTGCAATTGTTTCTTTCACCATTTGGAATCGCCAGAGTTCAGAAAGCATTTATTAAGGCAATCAAGAAAAATCTAATCGACATAGAAAGAGAAAATCTATCAATAGCAATCATAGAAAGAGATTTGCCTTGCGGCAAATCTGCTATTGATGATTTGCTTTTGCAAATTGAAAACTTATCACTTCTTCAAAATGGGGAGAAGTTGAAACTTCCAAGAATTGATTTGACCATTTTTAATACAACCGAGTTTACAGAGTGCAAATTAAACAAGGATTACGAAACGCAATTATTTTCTGATGCAATTGACTTTAGCCAGTTTGATTTAACAATTGACATCTCAGTTCTCAATAGTTCAACATTTCTAAATAAGCCAACAAACATTTCTGCGAATAAAACCATTGTAATTCGTTCAACTCATTATGCAGAAGAGAAAAGGAAATTCAATTTCTATCCGACCATTGAATACACAAACGCACCAAGTCATAGGGAACATGACAGCATTGAATCTTTGAACTTTTTTCTTCAATCACTTTTTAGAAAACAATCTTTCAGAGAAGGACAAGTTGAAATTCTTTCAAAGGCATTAGAGAAAAAAAATCCGATTGCTCTTTTACCTACAGGTGCGGGTAAATCTTTGACATATCAAATTGCTTCTTTGCTTCAGCCAGGTTTGACAATAGTAGTTGACCCGATAAAAGCATTGATGAAAGACCAAGATGAAAATTTAAAAAATGCTTCAATTGACGGAACTGTTTATATCAATTCATCTCTTTCAGCAGCCGAAAAAAAGGAAAACATAAAACGATATTCGGAAGGAGAATTTCTATTTGCTTTTGTTTCACCTGAAAGATTTGTGATTGAAGATTTCAGAAACTCTATCGCATCAATTCCAAACTACAATCGTAACTTCGCTTATTGCGTAATTGATGAAGCACATTGCGTTTCTGAATGGGGACATGATTTTAGAACTGCTTATTTAAAGTTAGGCGACAATTCAAGGAAGTTTTGTTTTTCAGGACACGAAGGAGAATTTATTTCAACACTTGGCTTGACTGGCACAGCATCATTTGATGTGTTGAGTGATGTCCAAAGAGAAGTTGGTTTGCAAAACGATTCTGATATTATCCGACCAGAAAAATTAGAACGAGAAGAACTGAAGTTTAAAATCAAAAATGTTACGGCAAATTTAGCAGGAGCAAACAACGCATGGAATATTAGAACCTCTGTTTATGCTGCAACTAAAAACATTTTACTGAACACCTTGCGAACTGACTTAATGGGTGAGTTCAACAGAAACAGTTTTTCTGATTTTATTCAAGCAAAAGGAGAAGAATCAAATTGCGGGTTAATCTTTTGCCCACATGCAGGAGTCACAGACATAAGCGTTCAGAAGATTGCCGAATTTTTAAAAGCAAGTTTTCCTGATGTTGCACACCTAATTGGAGAATATCATGGTAGCGGAGGAGATAACGACAATATTCAAGATGCTTTCAAAGAAAACCGAATCACGCTATTGGTTGCGACCAAAGCATTTGGAATGGGAATAGACAAACCGAATATCAGATTTACAGTTCATGTTACACATCCAATTTCAATAGAGGGTTTTTATCAAGAGGCTGGACGAGCAGGCAGAGATAGGAACAAAGCCATTTGTTATATTCTTCATTGTAACAATTTGAAGTTGCCTAACGGCAACACTGCTGCAAGAGATATTCAAGATAGTTTCTTGTATAATAGTTTCAAGGGAAGAAACTTTGAAAAGAATATCACCTTTGATATGCTTGACCGAATTACCTTTCCTCATACTCCAATGAAAAACCAAGTGGAGCAAGATATTTTTGAGGAGACAGGCCAAGAAATAAAATTCGGAAAACCATTTCCAGCAGCACAACCGCATACTATTTACATTAATGGTGAACAGTTCGGACAGAATTATGGTAGCATACGGATTGATTCGTTAGCAATAAGCACAAGGGGGAATAATATGCTGACAGAAGCAGAAGCAGTCAGTTTGCTTGAAGCAATTGTTTTAAAAATCAGAACACAGAAACCTGCTAACATTGGTTTGATTACTTGGCTAAATAGCACTCAACAAACGCAGCAACAACAAGGGCTTGAACAATTAATTCAAAATATTCCAGTCAACCAAACCCAAACTTTGACAATTGGTTTAGAGAATGACGGGATTCAAAGAGTGGTTGATTACTTACAACCTCAATACAACGAATTTGATTATTCACTTGTCAAAAAGGCGACAGGGTTTTGCAAAAGTGATGATGACTTTGTTGACAATTTAATCTCTAACTATAGAAAGAAAACGAATGTTACAATCACTTTAAATCAAACTCAAATAGCAGAACTAAAATCTCTTTACACCAAAATCAGAAAAGACAACGATACTTTGAAAACAATATATCGTCTTTCAATTTTAGGTGTGATTGAAGACTACACAATTCAATATCCTTCTCTTGTTACGGTAGTTTGCAAAAAATTATCTGACACAGAAATTCTTGACAACCTTGAAAAATATGTTGAACGCTACTTAACAAGAATTTCGGCACAGGCAGTAAGAACAGATGCACCTAACAGACTACAAAACACAATGCTTCGGAAGAGCGTTGATTACTTGATAGACTTTACTTACGATAAGGTTTTTGATAAACGAAAGAAGGCTCTTGACAATATAGAAGAAGCAGTTGTAGCTGGTCTGACAAATAACGAAGGTTTTATAAGAACTGTTAATGACTATTTTGATTCGCAATATGTTGAAGAACTTTATGAAGCGACATCAGGTGGAGACGAATTTGATTTTGATATACTTTTCACTTATATCAACAAAGTAGGTGATGATAAAAACCTACAACAACAATTAAGAGGTTCCGCAAACCGATTACTTGAATCAAATCCTGATAATCCAGTCTTTAGTTGGTTAGTTTATTACAGTTCTATACTTCTTAAAGACAGAGACAACAAAAAAGTGCAAGAGTATCTTGATAATGGCTTTAAGTATTATTACAACGAAGGAAATGGTTTCAGCTATGAAGACATTGACAAAGAAATTGAAAAGTTGAGTTTAGAAATTCAGAAACACGACAATGAAAGCTACTCAAATCATATCAAACAATTAGAAACTTTGCAAGCCAAGTTTGCATCGAATAAAATATCTTCCTTTAACCAAAAATTTTTAGAACAATATGTTTAAAGAACTTAACGATAACTTGAACTCCATAAACGGAGAAGTTACAAAATTGAAAACTGCTGTTGAACACATTGACTCGGCAAAGGCAGCAGCCCAAGCGGCTGTAAATGCTGCAAACACGACAAACACGGAGTTCAAAGAACATTTACTGAAAGTAACAAAAGCAGTTGATTCAATTCTGAAACCACATCAAGATTTAATTGTAGCAACAGAAAACTTGACAAAGACCATTGAAGCGATTGACTTTCCGAAGCAACTTAAATTAATTAAGATTATTGCAATTGCCACAGGTGCGATTGCTTTAATTGGAACAGTGCTAATATTGATTTTAAAATAATTCAACGCTTTTGGTGGCACATTTGCAAAACCGCACAAGCCAACACTAAAACCAAGTTTTGCAAAAGAGCCCCCAAGCCAACACACGGCAAAACAGACATTAAATGACTGATAAATAAAATAAAATGAAAGAAGGGCAGCACACAACATCGTATATAAAACATTTGGCAGTCAGTGGGTTATATAGCATTTCAGCTCGTATCAAAGGTAGTTATAACTTGACAGGAAAGTGCTTCGAAATGCCAAACGTTTCATATACGTAATCGTTGATGCGCAATCTAAACAATCCCTCCGTGCTTCGCACTCCCGGTCTTGTGCTTGCGCATCAACGGCTCGGGTGTAACCCGTTGGTCGTTCTTTCCGTATTTCAAACGGTTTAGAATTTTTAAAAATAATTGACTGCGCATAACACGGTGTTATACCGAACGACCAGCGGGCGATGCCGGCTCCAGCTTTCCGGCTTTGCTTTCGCAAATCCCCGCTGTTCGCTCGGCATACACCCGAGCCGTTACCTGCAATATGACAACACAAAAAACATAATAGAAAAAATGGCGAAAAAGAAAATTGAAAAAGTTTACGAGAAATTAAGCAACGAGTACGAAATATTTGCCGAAAACGATAATGAATGGGAAAAAAACGGACTCAACAGCACGGATTTTAAAAGTTTGGTCTCTGTAATGCTTTCAACAATGACCCACACAAAACGGGTAATCCGAGCGTGCAATGCCCTATATAATAATGCTACAACACCAAAAGAAATATTGGATTTGTCAGATGACGAACTTACCGAGTTGATTAAACCTGTGGCACATTATAATCGAAAGACAAAACATTTAAAAGAAATGTGCCAACAGTTAATAGACAATCACAACGGAGAAGTACCACGAACAGAAAAAGAACTTTTGGAACTACAAGGAGTTGGCCGGAAATGCGCGGACATTTTAATGAACTTCAATTTTGGTGGAGACACTATTACAGTTGACACACACGTACACAGAGTTTTGAACCGACTTGGAATAGTGGACACTAAAACCAACGAACATACCGCTGACGAAATAAACAGACTTACACCAAAAAAATATAAAAAACACGCTCACGAGTGGCTAATACAGCACGGAATGAACGTCTGCAAATCAAGAAAACCTAAATGTGAAGAATGTATCGTTTCCGATTTATGTGACTATTATGAAAAAGAAAGTTAAACCAAACAATAAATACTGCAGGTAACAGCGTATATAATTAAGGTCGGTTTCGGTGCGGATAATCAACATTTTCACCCGCATCAACCTTGGTGCTTTTCGACAGGAAAGTACCACGCAATCCGCCCCTAATCATATACGCGAACCGTTGTATGCCATGCTGAAAAAGCCAACGCGCAAATAGGCACATTTGGTTTTTGCCGACCCACAAGCCAAACGCAAAAAAACCAAAAGAGCCTATTTTTTTGCCCACGCTCGGACAGACTAACAAGGAAACGAATGATATTTATATTGAAAAATGAGATAATAGAAATATTTGGGCTATTTTAGCAGCTTAAATTTATGCGGAAATGAACCGAATAAAGGAAGTACTTGAAGAGAAAGGAATTAAGCAAACTTGGTTGGCTGACAAGCTTGGAAAAAGTTACAACATGGTGAACGGCTATGTTAAAAACCGACAACAACCAAGACTTGAAGTATTGACAGAGATTGCAAATATTCTTGATGTGGATATCAAGGAGTTAATTGTTCCCACTAAGAAATAAGTATGGCAGATGTACACGACAAGGCAACCCGTAGCTACAACATGAGCAGAATTAAGGGAACTGACACAAAGCCAGAAATGCTTTTGAGGAAGTATCTCCATGCGCACGGCATAAGATACAGACTGCACAACAAAAACTTGCCAGGAAAACCCGATTTAACGCTTGCTAAATATCATACAGTAATTTTTGTGAACGGTTGTTTCTGGCATGGACATAAAGGATGCAAGTATTTTGTGTTGCCTAAAACAAGAACTGAATGGTGGCGGGATAAAATTGAAGAAACAATAAAAAGGGACATCAAAGCAATGAAGGATTTGAAAGAAAGCGGATGGAACTCAACAGTCATTTGGGAATGTGAGTTAAAACCGGAGAAAAGAAATACAACGCTTGAAAATATTTTGTTTACAATAACTAAAGAAGCTAAAAACTAAATGGCCAAAAAGAAAAAGGAATTCAGATTCATTGACCTGTTTGCCGGAATTGGAGGATTTCATATCGCCATGCATGAGAATGGTGGCAGATGTGTTTTCGCTTCAGAGATTGACAAATTTGCCCGCCAAACTTATGAACATAACTTCATTAAAATTTCCCCAGAGATTTTTGAAAACGGAAATTTTAATGAAGACATAACCGACCCAAAACTTGATTATTCTAAGATTCCTGATTTTGATATTTTATGTGCGGGCTTTCCATGCCAGCCATTTTCACATGCAGGCTTAAAAAAAGGATTTGATGACACAAGAGGAACCTTGTTTTTCAATATCAAAGAAATTGTCAAGTCTAAAATTGAAGCAAACAAACTCAATAAAAAAGTTTCAATACCTAAAATTCTTCTTTTAGAAAATGTCAAAGGTTTTAAAAACCATGACAAGGGTAACACATTCAAAGTTATAAAGCGAACTCTAAACGAATTGGGATATGAAGTTGCCGCTGAAGTTCTGAACAGTAAACACTTTGGCGTTCCTCAAAACAGAGAAAGAATTTTCATAGTAGCATGGTACAAAGATGCAATAAAAAAGACTGACTTTAAATTTCCATTTGGGCTAACCGAAGACAATGAAGTAATTTTTGAAAAAGAGAAACGAGACGAGGAAGCAAAAAGAATTTTCGTTGGTGATATTCTCTTAAAGGATAAAGAATTGGAAAAACTTGAGAAAAAGTATAAGAAGACATATACAATTTCAGAAAAGCTTTGGTCAGGACATAAACGAAGAAGAATTGAACATGCAGAAAAAGGTAATGGCTTTGGCTATTCACTTTTTAATGCCAAATCGCCCTATACAAGTACCATTTCAGCAAGGTACTATAAAGACGGTAGTGAAATTCTCATAGAACAAACAGGAAATAACGGAAGAGCGGACAGACCAAGAAAGCTTCATCCATTTGAGGCAGCCAGGCTGCAAGGCTATCCTATAGATAGTTGGTATGAAATACCCGTTTCGGACAACCAAGCTTACAAACAGTTTGGGAATAGTGTTTCTGTTCCTGTTGTAAAAACTCTCGCAAAAGAAATCATAAGTCAACTTTTATCAATATGACACTTAAAGAATATTTGGAAAGCAAAAATTCCTCATCGTCATTCACTGCAACACAAAGTGATGTTGGAGGAAATATTACGTTTAGTAATTCCGGTAAAAGAGGAACCGTAAAAGAATTTACACTTGGTCTTGATTCTTTTATCACAATCATTAAAGATATTAAGTCGAATATTAATTCCTTTAGGGCTCATAAAAACTATATTGAAAAGGAATGGAGAGACTTAGGTAGTGAATTTTATTCAGATGGACCTGCAAATGCAATGTCCACAGTTCAAACTAAACCATTGTTTACGACAATTAGTAAAATTATTGCTTGGGCCAATTCACCTAAACTAGAAAATATTGATACAGATCAATATATGGAAATAGAAGATGGTCCTCTTGAAAATGCATTTGATAAACTAAACAAATTAGCACAACTATATTTACCAAAAGAAGAATCTGCAAATTCAACAACCCAACAAGAAAATGTTGCCTATAAAGACAAATCAATAAGAGAATTCGCAAAGTATATTTTTACATATTTCTTTGGAAATGATTGGCATGAAATACTTGATTCCACAAAACAAAATGCATCTGTAATCAATGGAGTTAATTTCATTTCGCATGATTTTGACATATTCAAAAGACTAATTGGCGAATTTTCGTCATTACAAACTAAAGAATCTCTTACATCTTCAAACACTATTCGATATTTTGAGGAACCTATTCTTATTGAAAGCAATAAGTTCTATTATTTTACAACTCAATGGAATGGCGAAGGTGACTATAGCCTTTCTTTTTCTAATTTAAAATTCTTTTTTGAGAAGAAATATCCGGAATTTCGCATTAAAAGAAAAGATGGAATTTACTATCTGATAAAACTTGAAAATGTACCCAATGTAAAGTTTGTTATTGAAAATTTCCTTACTGAACTTGAATTTTCCGGATTAAGTTATTCAAACAAATTAATCACAAGATTTACAGCCTCTCTTCTCACCAAACCTTTCGTCATCCTAACTGGTCTTTCCGGTTCCGGTAAAACTAAACTGGCACAGGCTTTTGTGCAGTGGATTTGTCAGGATGAAAGCCAGTACCGCATTATTCCTGTGGGTGCCGACTGGACCAACCGTGAACCCCTTTTGGGTTATCCCAATGCACTGAAACCGGAAGAATATGTAAAGCCCGATAGTGGAGTACTTGACTTAATTATTCAGGCCAACAATCAGCCCGAACTTCCGCATTTTCTGATATTGGATGAAATGAATCTGAGCCATGTGGAACGCTATTTTGCCGACTTTCTGAGTGTAATGGAATCGAAGGAAGAAATTCCGTTGTATGCCGAAGGTACTGTAGACAATGGCGTTCCTTCAAAACTGAAGGTACCATCCAATCTGTTTATCATTGGCACCGTAAATATTGACGAAACCACCAATATGTTCAGCCCTAAAGTATTGGACAGAGCCAACACCATTGAGTTCAGGGTTACACAGGATGAAATGAAAAACTTTCTCAGCAATATCAGAGACATTAACATGGATGCCCTTACCGGCAAAGGAGCCGGTATGGCTAAGAACTTTCTGGAAATGACTGCAAGCAGAGAATTTGCAACCGCTGATATTACCGAAATCAATGCGGCTTTGGTTCAGTTCTTTGGCGAGTTAAAGAAAACCGGAGCAGAATTTGGCTACCGCAGTGCAACAGAAATTCTGCGTTTGATTCATCAGCTTACTGTTTTGGATAATACGCTTACAACCAATCAAAAGATTGACATTGCCGTCATGCAAAAACTGTTGCCCAAGCTGCACGGTTCACGCAGAAAACTATGCCCGGTACTTGAAACATTGGGTTCGTTCTGTATTACCGGTGATTTCAAAATCATTAAAGATGTTTTTGAAAAGGCCGACTTTGATCTCAATGGTGCAAATGTGCTTTATCCGCTATCACTCGAAAAAATAACACGCATGTATCGCGGAGCAATTGACAACGGATTTGCAAGTTTTGCCGAAGCGTAATAAATGAAATCAGTATCAAACATAGAAATTAACCTTGATTCCGTTAAGGACGGTTTGCGGCTCTGGGTAGATGCCCGCAGGCCTGACTCGTTGTTTGATGCGGAAGAAAACGCAAGTGAGCATAATGAAGCCCGGTTTCAACTGGTTGAAGGATGCTTATATGATTTTCAAATAAGCGACCCTGATTTTGTATTGGGTGATGTTGGCGAAAACATCATACAACAGCACAAGCGAACCAAAAATCTGGGAACAATTGCTCCCAATATTTTTGTTGGTACGCTTTCAATTCCACTATTGGAAAAAGAATCCAATCAGGAACGCTGCAAAGTCGAATTAGAGGTTCAATCGATAAAATCCGGTTATCGTGATGATTACCGCGATATGCTGGAACTGATTACCGAAAAATGTACAGACCTTTTATTGCAGGCAAATTCACCGGTTTCGCAACATTTTGAAATTGATTACACCAAAGACAGTCAGACACTTTATCAGAAATTTGCCTTCATTAAGTCAGTAATTGGAACTGACGAGTTTGCCGAAGCTATTCACCGAATTGTGACTGCACCCGTAACAAAATGGACAGAAACCACGGAAGAAAAAGACATTCGCAACGCAAGAAGATTTTCAAACACCAACATTAAAGAAATACTGAAAGGCAGCAAGCGAACTAAGTTGCCTGAAAGTCATTATTTGAGAAGCTATGGCATTGGTACATTGCCGGAACGAATCACAACCATCAGAAAAACAGATTCAGTTGATACTCCTGAGAATCGTTTCATAAAACATGCGCTTGAAAACTTCCTGAAATTTTGCACAGACATAAACAACAAGGCAAAAGAGTTCAGACACAAGAAAATGGAAAACGAGTCAGAATTATTGATTCGTGAACTGGAAGGTCAATTGCATCATACTCTTTTCAAAGACATTTCAAGACCAACAACATTAAAGCTGAACAGTCCGGTGTTGCAGCGAAAAGAAGGTTACCGTGAAGTATTGCGTGTATGGCTCATGTTTGACCTTGCAGCCAAACTTATCTGGAAAGGCGGTGATGATATTTACAGCGGAGGGAAAAAAGATATTGCCACACTTTATGAATATTGGCTATTTTTCAAACTGCTCGATTTGTTTCAATCCATCTTTGATATAGAACCCAAAGACATTTCAGACTTAATAAAAGAAACGCCTGACGGTTTGAATCTGCAAATTAAGCAGGGCAAATTTACTGCACTTCGTGGCGTTTATGACTCAGGAAGTAGAAAACTGAATATTCGTTTTAATTACAACCGCTCATTCAGCGGAAAGAAAACTTATCCCGATTCAGGCAGCTGGACAACCACGTTACGACCTGACTATACACTTTCGTTCTGGCCTTTTGGAATTTCAGAAACCGAAGCGGAAAAACAGGAACTCATAGTTCACGTTCATTTTGATGCGAAATACAAAATTGCCAATCTGACCGATTTTCTGGAGCGGAACACAGACAACGACCTTGACGAAGAAAAAGCAGAAAACAGAAAAGGCATATACAAAAATGCAGACCTGCTTAAGATGCACGCGTACAAAGATGCTATCAGAAGAACAGGTGGTGCTTATGTTTTATACCCTGGTGACAAATCCATCAACCAAAAAGGATTTCATGAAATTATACCGGGACTTGGAGCATTTCCTGTAAAACCATCTAAAACAGACAGTGGTATCGGAGAACTGAAAGCATTTATTCTTGAAATAATTGAACACTTCATAAACCGTGCATCACAGAGGGAAAAAATTGCTTACAGAACTTTTGACATCTATAAAAATCCGCCTGAATCAGAAAATGTTGTAAAAGAACCACTACCGGAACCTTACAACACCAACAGAGACTTAATACCGGACGATACTTTTATTTTGGTGGGTTATTACAACTCACCGGAACAATACAACTGGATTCAACAAAAAGGACTATATAATTTCAGAATGGGTTCAGGAACAGGGTCTCTCATACTTGACAAAGAAACGGTAAGTTCAAAATACTTATTACTTCACACTATAGGTGACACGGACTCCGGTGACTTATGGAAGATTGTCAGCAAAGGACCAAAAGTTTATTCCAAGGCCGACTTAATCAGAAAAGGTTATCCTTCTCCATCACAGGATAACTATCTCGTTATTCAAATAGAACCTGTGACTGACAGTGAATTTGAGAACGTCAGTTGGAATTTCAGAAACCTGGAAAATTATTCGACAGGCAGAGCATCAGCATTTCCGTTTACAACAAGTCTGACAGAACTAATGAAAAATAAAATCAGATAATATGCCAACCCTTCAAAGCCACACACATTGCCAAGCCGCTCAAACCAGCCGCGCCAGCCAAAGCTTGTCAATAAGTGTGTCTTTCCCAACGCACGGACGAAAAGAAAGCACGGGCATACAACATTGTATAAAAGCAATAGCGGGTGAAGTGGTAAAATCAAGGTCTGTGCATTTAAGAAACTTTGGTGGTGGCGGACAAGTAATCGCCTTGAAATCCGCTACTGCTCTTATACTTGACCGTTAGCAGCAAACCTATCACTCACCATTAAGCATTTGTAAATCCTACCAAACGAATTATTATGAAAAGAATCCTATTGACCTGTACACTAATCATTTCAATAAGTTCAATTTTCGGACAGACAGATAATGAAATCCTACTAAATGCCAAAAGTTTCATAACCCTTAGAAAATATGATTCTGCATTTAAATTGCTTAATGAGGCAGATCCAAAGAATGAAAAACCAGATTTCGTATTACTGAAAGAGGAGATTGCTATTAATTACTTCGTCAAGAGCATAATGCATCAAATGTTTGGGCTTAAAGATCTTGCGGTGGAGGAAGACATTTACCAATTAAGAGATCAGGAAGGTATATCAAACATTTATTCATTCCCTGTCGATGAAATTCTCTTAAAACTGATAAAGAAATACCCTGAAAACTATAAACTCTATAAAGGTCTCGCAGATTACTATTACGAGGTACACTTGAAATATGGCGATAACTGGCTGAAATCAAATGATGAATTAATAGACCTAATTCAGAAGAACTACAGTAAAGCATTATCACATAATGAATTTGATTTTCTTACATACTATGTCCTAGGCTATATCGCTCTATTAAAAGAAGATTACAATGCAAGTATTCCCAATTTCTTGGCTTCAATTGAGTTAAATGAACTTTATCCCACTTCCTATTATAATCTGGCATACGCCTATTTATCTTTAAATGATAGAGATAATGCTCTTCAAAATGCTTTGAAATCACTTGATTTATACAGTGATCAAACATATAAAGGTGATGCTGCCAGAATGGTTGCTACAATATATTCTGAACAAGGCAATGAGTCAAAAATGGTTGAGTATTATGAGCTGAGCAATGCTATTGATCCAAATAACTACTACACACTTAAGCCTTTATTATCATATTATGTTAAAAATGGTTCAGATAATTTGGTTCAAGCAACTACTACGTTTTACGAACTAGCCCCCGATAACCCTACAATCTACAATGACCTCTTTGAAATCTATTATGAATACGATAAGCCTGATCAGTTAGTTGAATTCTTCAAATCTCAACTCGACAAATTCAAAAGTGATCCACTAGTATACGGGAATTTGAACCTCTATCTAGGTCGTATTGCTCGTGAATCAGATAAAACTATTGCATCAGAGTACTTAATTAAAGCCAGGGATTCGTTTAGCAAGGTCCTTGATCCTAATCATCAAGTTTTTAAGATTATTGATGAAGCATTGATAGAATTAAAGTAAAAGGTCTGCTGCTAACAGGTCGGTATATGTCATTGGCGCGGCTGGTTTTTGCGCGCTAATCCATCAGGTCAGCACACCAAAACCAGTTGGTGCTTTATCGGCCCGGCTTAGCGGCTAATGCCGCCGGGCAAAAACCAGCCCGCTGCCCCGCTCTCGCGGGGACTCCCTCCTGGTGTCACGGTTTTTGCCAACGCGAGAATAAACTAATAACAATCATAGCCCTACATCGCATCACGAGTGCAAAAACACGCGCCACCCCGAAGCGGCGCCAACAACACATACCGCCGAACGTTAAGCCCAAGCGTGTAATTTTGTGAAATCAGAACCACCTTGGTTCTTTGAACTACCTCGTGAACTTTAAGGATATGAATAATTTTTCGCCCGCCGGTGGGTATAAGGTTTGTCACAGCCTTTGAACAGCGGTGGCAGTCCGGCACCCTGGTTCCGTTCTTTTGGAATAGAATGGTGATCTGTTCTTTGAGGAAACCTGGCATCACAATCACAGCGGCATTGAACTTATCCGGCGTGCCATGTACGCATCTTCAAAAAAGTAATCAGTTTTAAATCCGGTTGCCGGTTGAATACTGCCAAGGTGTTTAGGTCAAAGGCTGCGCCAAACCATTTCGGAACAGGAGGTTTGTTTTCCGCGTCAACATTAACGCCAGCGCTTAACAACGGCTATATGCCATGGCGGTTTCGGTGGTGGGTGCAGGTCTGATTCCCGCTCGATTTTCTTTGTCGTACCGACAGAAAATCTCCCGCAAATCCGCCACTGCACATAGCCCGAACCGTTA
>Ga0255346_1002488_pt1 | contig 23142 bp, 17 predicted proteins | sample wastewater_treat_FD_194410 | JGI IMG/M metagenome (GOLD analysis project Ga0255346, IMG submission 194410) | Wastewater microbial communities from Lulu Island WWTP, Vancouver, Canada - plant22 | ecosystem: Engineered > WWTP > Wastewater > Unclassified | place: Canada: Vancouver, British Columbia... | reverse complement strand
ACTATGACACTGCTTCAAAAAGCATGGACCGGTGACACTACGATACTCCCTTTGAATGAACTGATGGATGTGGCAACTATTAATGGTGCTCGTGCTCTGGGCATCGACGCAGGCAGGATAGATGAGGGAGCCCTTGCCGATTTGGTGCTTGTGGATACCCGTTCGGAAGCATTCACCCCGAATATCAATTTTGAAAGCAATTTCATCTACTCAGCCAATAGTTCTTGCATTGACACAGTAATTTGTGATGGCAATATATTGATGGAAGGTCGCAAAGTGGCCGGAGAAGAGCAGATATTGGAAAAGGCTGATGAAATGGCATGGAAACTTATAAATGCAAGATGAAATGATGGATAAGAGATTGACAGCAATTTACGAAGCTGCCGATTACCTTCGTGAGCGTACCGACGGTTTTGTCCCCAAGGTGGGTATTATACTCGGCAGCGGCCTTGGCAAGCTTGCCGATTCAATAAATGATCCTATTATAATTCCTTATGCTGAAATACCGCACTTTTCGCGTTCTACAGCCATAGGTCACAAAGGTAATCTCATTTTTGGCACTATTGCAGGTAGGCCTGTATGTGCAATGCAGGGCAGGTTCCATTATTATGAGGGTTATCCGATGGATCAGGTGACTTTACCAGTTAGAGTAATGAAGGTGCTCGGAATAGAGTATCTCTTCGTATCAAATGCAGCAGGGGGTGTAAATTTGGATTACAAAGTGGGTGACCTGATGGTTATCAGTGACCACATTAATCGCCTTCCAAATCCTCTTGTAGGCCCTAATCTCGATGAATTCGGTCCCCGTTTTCCCGATATGACACGCCCTTATGACCTTAATCTCATACGTAAGGCAGAAAGCATTGCTAAAGAAGAAGGTATCAAACTTTTTAAGGGGGTATATCTGGCAGGCACAGGCCCCTCTTACGAGACTCCCGCAGAGTATCGTTTCTTCCGTATGGTAGGGGCGGATGCCATTGGAATGTCCACTATTCCGGAGGTTATTGTAGCCCGTCACTCGGATATTCCGGTATTTGGTATTTCTGTCATCACCAATGAAGCACACGGCGATTTTGCCGAGGACTTTGTAAATAATGGGGATGATGTGGTAAGGGCGGCGGATGCGGCTGCAGGTACCATGACACATCTTTTTAGTAAACTAATAGAATCACTATAATGCTGACAAGAGTCTTTCCATACGATTCAGTGGAATTGAGTTCCAATGGTCGTGAAGTGATAATACTCGACCAGTCGTTGCTTCCCAATCAGGAGAAAATTCTTCACCTGACTACTGCGGAGCAGGTCTTTTTTGCTATTACGCTGATGAAGGTGCGCGGAGCACCGGCCATAGGCATAGCTGCTGCTTTCGGTTTGGCAATGACAATCAACAGGTCTAAATGCAGAGAACTTGACCTATTTGAGAAAGAGTTCCTCCGCACAAAGCGCTACCTCTATATATCGCGTCCTACAGCCGTCAATCTTATGTGGGCTTTAGACCGTATGGAGGATTGTTTTTACAGAGTCAAAAACAGTATAGACGATACAGACCAGACCGTAATAGATATCATCAAAAATGCCCTTATCGCTGAGGCGCGTTCCATAAAGGTGGAAGAGACCAAGATGATGGTAGCTATCGCGGAACATGGAGTTTCCTTGCTTACCCATGGCTGTGGCATACTCACGCACTGTAATGCCGGTCATCTGGCTGTATCCCGCTATGGTACCGCACTGAGCCCGATCTATCTCGCTCACCAGAAAGGTTATTCCCCTATGGTCTATGTCGACGAGACCAGACCATTATTACAAGGGGCTCGTTTGACTGCTTATGAGCTGATGAAAGCCGGTATTGATGTCACACTGATTTGTGACAATATGGCTTCGATAGTGATGAGCCAAAAAAGGGTGGATACGGTATTCGTGGGTTGTGACCGTGTAGCCGCAAATGGAGATGTGGCCAATAAAGTGGGCACCAGCGGTCTTGCTATTTTGGCAAAGCATTATGGAGTACCCTTCTATGTTTTCGGTCCTTCCAGCACGATAGATTTTGATTGCCCTACCGGCAGAGATATTGTCATAGAGGAGCGTCCATCATATGAGATGACTGATATGTATTTCAGCAAGCCTATTGCGCCAAAAGGTACCAAAGTATTCAATCCTGCATTTGATGTTACTCCGGCAGAGCTTATTACCGGCATTGTTACAGAGAAAGGTATTTTTAAGCCGGATGAACTGAATAATACGAAATAGACTATGGTGAGATTTCTGAGTCTCTCCAGCGGCAGCAATGCAAACTGTTACTATCTTGGAAATGGAAAGAGTGGATTGCTGATCGATCTTGGTGTTGGTGTGAGAACTCTCAAAAAGCGTCTTGCCGAGCATGACATATCATTTGACAACATTGATATGGTGTTGGTAACCCACGACCACATTGATCATATCCGAAGTCTGGGTTCCTTCACTGAACGTCACCAAAAACCTGTTTTTGCCACAAAAACTCTTCACAGCGCGTTGAGCACTCATTTCTGTACGCGTGGCTCCCTGTCTGGATGTGTCCATATTCTAGAAGAAGATGTATGCTATAAGTCAGGAGGGATAGGGATCACAGCTTTTGCAGTGCCCCACGATGCTACACAGACCTTGGGTTATCACATTGATTTTGAAGGAGTAAGATTTACTTTTTTGACAGATATCGGATATCCGACAGAAGCGGCGGTAAAGTATGCATCTATGGCCAATCACCTTATTGTAGAGGCTAATTATGATATAGATATGCTATTGCGCGGACCATATCCTCAAAGACTCAAAATGCGGATTCTTGAGGATACCGGCCATATGTCAAACGATCAGACGGCATCTCTGGTCAGAAAAGCTTTTCATCCTGAACTCAAAAGCATACATCTAGCTCATCTAAGCCGCAATAATAACACCCCAAAACTAGCATTTCAAACAGTCAGCGAGGCACTTCTCGAGATTGGCGTCCGGGTAGGAGAGGATGTGATTCTCAATTGTTTGCCACGTACTGACTCTTCCGAAATTATGGACTGTTCATAATTTGTTTGTCAGATTTATCATATCGGCATAATTTTGGTTATATTTGCACTGATACTCGTAATTTGAAACAACTAAACGATAGGATATGAAAAAAATCATTCTGGCATTCTCGCTATTGTTTGCCTTGACCCTATTTAATTCGTGCAACGAACTCTATCCCGACTCAGAGCTTTTGTTAGGCGCATGGTCTTCATATGAGTGCTTTAAGCAGGGAGGACAGCCTTTTTCTTATACACTCGAGAGATATCTATTTACTCCGGATGGTTATGTGGCCTTTTACGACACCAGTGTATTCCAGTTTAAGCTTCCTTATGGCTATAATGCCACTACAGGCATCCTGGCAATTCTGGATGGTACCGATGAAGAGGGCAATAAATTAACCATAGAGTATCCTGCTGTAATCGAATATGTTGAAGCGGTCAAATCGAATGTTTTGACCATTACTTACAATGACGGATATACAATACGCTATCGCAAACGATAAGTCGGGGTGCGTGTTGCACGTTGCAGGATGCGAGGTACCACGCAACCCGCGTAACACTAATCAACAAATTGCATTTTATAATAAGCCGCTGTGAGTTTTTCTCCGGTGGCTTTTTCTATCATTTCATTCCATTCGTAACGCATTCCGGGATTGAAAACATATTCCTGAAGCCATTCTCCCACCTCTTTGCTGCCGACATAACAATCGTTTGCCATGTCCTGGCTTTTGGTAACATTGGTCACAATATAGTGGTGTAGCTGTGAGGCCAGAAGGGCTCCGAGCTGATAGTTATGATAATAACAGGGATAGAGTGCAATATGAATTTTTGATGCCCAGTCGGGCTCGTCACGACCCTCCGGACGGGTGAGAAGCTGATATTTTTCCACAAGATCCCACCAAAGGGTGTTGAGATCCTGTCCGGGGTCAGCATACATCTCCTTTTCAAAACGGTACATCACCTGTGTCCAGCGGCTGAAGACAAGTTGCTGGAGACGGAGAGAACGGATGCAATCTTCATTGATAGTTGCTGCTTCCTCTTCGGGAAGATCCACCATAACCTTCATCCATTCCGTATTGCGGGACAACCTATCAAACATCATTGCTACTGCTTCGGTAGTGAAACTATGCGCCGCCTCGCGGAGGAAGAGAGGATTGCCTGCAGCATCGTGGCCAATTGCATAGACAGCGTGTCCAAATTCGTGAAGCATGGTCGACATCCACTGTTCGGTGTCAGAGATGTTGCAGAGGACGCGTACATCTCCGTTACGATCAATATCTATACAGTAGGCGTGCTGGTTTTTGCCATCACGGGGATAGAGGTCACTGTTCATCATTATTGTGCTCACGTCGAGGCCTATGCTGTTATAATAATCGGTAGTCAAAGTTTCGAGATTGCGTCCTTTGTAATATTTGTCAAGATTCACGGGGTAAAGATCGGGTGCTTCCTGGAAAAACCTTCCCTGGTAATGCCAGGGCATCAATTTTTCTACGGGTATCCTATATCTCGCGGAGAACATTTTATCCATATCGGCTTTTAGTACGGCAAATCCTTCACTTGTCATTTCGTCAAGTTCATCAAAGAGTGCCGAGATCTCTTCCGGATCTTGTTCCGCAAAGGTTAGGGACATCGTGTGGTAATTGTCAAATCCCAGCGATTGTGCCAAGGTATTGCGAAGTCGTACAATTTCCAGCACATCTTCGGCTACGTAAGGTCCTATTGCCTTGTGAGCATTCCAGATCTCCTCCAAAGCCTTGTTGTCTGTTGAGGTTCGGAGAACCTCTTCTACATAATTGTCGTTTACCTTTTCGCCGCGAAATTCAGCTCGGAAACCGGCATATTTCTGTTCCAGAAGGCTCTCTTTCTCTATAATTTTATTTTGCAGTGTTGTATCTGCCTGTCCCTTGAGAAAAGAGAGGTAGAGTATATCCAATTGTCTTTTGAGCAGTGGGTTGTTGATTCTACCGCCTTTCTTCATTCGGTTGAGTTTGTCAAATACAACTTTGTCCGAACAGATTTCGGCGATTTTGATGCTTGCCTGGGCGTATTTTTGGAAATCCTCGGGATTACCGGTTGTGGTACCGGCCCAGTAACTTTTTGATGATTCTACATAAAGAGGCAGGAGCGTACCCTCGAGTTCGGATATGAGGGATTTGAGCTCTTTCTCAGGGTTGCAGCTTGTCAACATAACGAGTGAAAGTAGCAGGAAAGTGTATAGTTTTTTCATGGTCAGAATTTTTTATTCATTTCCCATGTAGAGTTGAGATTGAAAATTGCAAGCTCGTCTTCCTCAATGACATCGAGCAGCAGACGTTTGAGAGTCAGTTCCTTGACCTGGAATTGAGTAACAATGTTCGTGTTGAAATCCTTTTTGCCTTGGAGAAGCCCATCTATAGGGAAACTTATGTTGAGAATGTAATTGTCCTGGTCGTAAGAAAATGTTCCGGTGTAACTGGCAATAACCATATTAGCGCGACCTACATCTTCCCATATTTGGAATTTGAATGTGTCGTCTTTTTCGAAAACGAAAGAATAACGTGTTTCAGCATAATTGAGTTCGATCTCTCCCATATAGACTTTAGCGACATCCCATTGGCCATATAGAAGAGACTTTTCGCTCATCAAATCTACGAGAAACTGACATCCTGAAAGGGAAATCAGGGCTGCCGCTACAAGCGAAAAGAGAGTCAATTTTTTCATAATCTGGGTCTTAGTAACACACGAAGATAATAAAAAAAGTATAAAACATACCTTTTTATTCAAAAAACAGAGGTCCGAAATGTTCAGGCGTATGAAAATTTGGAGAGGGAATCGGTATAGGATGCCAGCTCAGATAGTGTGGGACAGGCATATCGTCCCCACATTTGTAGAAATTTGCCGGAACGGTGCGTCCTGACAAATCGGAGAACTCTGAAAGAGAGTAGATGGATTTGGGAATAGCTATTGTGAGAGTCCATTGCTGTTCACCCGCACGTTCACCAAAAGGTTCGCTGCCCAAAGTCGATTGACGTCTTATCTGGTTCATCACATCATCTCCGAAACGGGTTCGCTGCTTGCGGTCAGGACCTCCGGCAAATGTACCGTGACCTATGCAGTTCATCTCCAGGTTGTAGTAGATAGAATCTTTGTCAGAAGGGATTATGAAAAATTCGACACAAGAGTCGGTGTAGGGTTTAGATCCGGCATCATATCCGAAGGTGGCTCTGACACCATTCTCTTTCACGACATACTGGAGATAGATTTCTTCCCCCGAATGGGCTATTCGAAATTTAACTTCCGGTTTGTAGTTATACTCCTCCCAGTTGACCACATCTATGGAGTGGAATGCTATTTTTTCCCTGTCAAACATAGCGGCTACTTCAGCTACGGAGGGCTTCACTGACTCGAAAACTACTTTTTTGACTCTCAATACTTGCATATTATCTGAAGTTTCTGTGTTATCTCTGTTTGATCTGCATCCGGTGATGACACCTAGACTCAATATAACTACGGCGAAATAGATAATTTTTCCCATGATTTCAAAGGTATAAAAAAAGTACTAATAGCGTTGCTATTGTCCCACAATTTTATTATTTTTGCGGTTTACGAACAGAAAAGTAATAATTTGTCAAATTACAAAAAATTAAAATATTAAATTATCTATGACAAAAAGAGTTTACCGCTTTGGCGGAAAGAGTGCCGAAGGTGATGGCACGATGAAAAACCTCCTCGGAGGCAAAGGAGCTAATCTTGCAGAGATGTGTACCATGGGTATTCCCGTCCCCGCAGGTTTTACAATCACAACTGATACTTGTACTGAGTATTTTGCACTTGGTGGAAAGTATCCTGAGGGACTTAAGGAAGAAGTTGCAGCAGCTCTTAAGGCCACTGAAGAGATTATGGGAATGAAATTCGGTGATAGCAAGGACCCCCTCCTTCTATCCTGCCGTTCAGGTGCAAGAATGTCAATGCCCGGTATGATGGAAACAGTTCTCAATATCGGTCTCTGCTCTAAGACAATTCCCGGAATTATTGAAAAGACAAAAAATCCCCGTTTCGTATATGACGCATATCGCCGTCTGATTATGATGTACTCAGACGTTGTGATGGAAAAAGCTGAAGGCATTGAACCTGAAGATGGCAAGGGTATTCGCGTACAGCTCGACAATATGCTCCAAGATCTTAAGACTAAGAAGGGGTACAAGAGCGATACAGACCTCACTGAAGAGGATCTTAAATTCCTTTGCGATAAGTTTAAAGTACGTGTGAAAGAGGTTCTCGGAAAAGAGTTCCCAGATGACGCACAAGCACAGCTATGGGGCAGTATTGGTGCAGTATTCAAATCATGGAATGGTAAGAGAGCTATCGCTTATCGCCGTATTGAGGGTATTCCCGATGAATATGGTACTGCAGTTAACGTGCAGGCGATGGTGTTCGGTAATATGGGTTCAAATTCAGCCACAGGCGTTGCATTCTCCCGTAACCCCGCTACCGGTGAGCACACATTCTACGGCGAGTGGCTCATAGATGCACAGGGTGAAGACGTGGTGGCAGGTATTCGTACTCCCAATCCTCTTAATGAATCTACTAAGACTGATCATAACAAACATCTGGTTTCTCTTGAGACAGCGATGCCGGAGGTGTATAAGGAGCTGGATAAGATCCAGGACGATCTTGAGCACCACTTCAAAGATATGCAGGATATCGAGTTTACCATTCAGGACGGAAAACTCTGGTTACTTCAGTGCCGCGTTGGCAAGAGAACAGGTTTTGCAGCGCTGAATATGGCTATGGATATGATTGAAGAGGGTATGATTGATGAAAAGACTGCAGTAATGAGAGTTGCTCCCAAGCAGCTTGACGAGATACTTCACCCTATTCTCGATCCCGAGTCAGAGAAGAAGGCTAATGTAATAGCAAAAGGTCTTCCAGCAGGTCCCGGTGGAGCAGTAGGTAAGATCGTCTTCACTTCGGAGGCCGCAATTGAGGCAGCATCAAGAGGGGAGAGGGTAATCCTGGTTCGCGAGGAGACCAACCCTGAAGATGTTGAGGGTATGCGTGCTTGCGTTGGATTGCTTACCTCACGCGGAGGTATGACTTCTCATGCTGCTCTTGTAGCCCGCGGATGGGGCAAATGTTGCATCGTAGGTTGTGATGCCATCAAGTTTGCAACTATCGATGGCAAGAGGGTGATGAACATTGGTGACAAGTGCTACAAAGAGGGTGATATTTTCTCTCTCAATGGCACAAGAGGTCACGTGTATGATGTAGCGGTAAGTACGGTTGATGCCTCAGAGAACCCTCGTTTTGTGGAGTTTATGAACATGGTTGACAAATTCCGCAGGCTTGGTGTTCGAACAAATGCTGATACTCCTGAGGATGCAAAGAAAGCAATTGAATTTGGTGCCGAAGGTATCGGTCTCTTCCGTATAGAACATATGTTCTACGGCAAAGACTCTGAGGCTCCTCTTTCCAAGCTTCGCAAGATGATCCATGCGACAAATCTGGGAGAGAGAATTGAGGCACTTAAAGAACTTGAGCCCTATGTTGTGGATGCTACAAGGGAGACAATGCGCGTTATGAACGGTAGGCCTGTGACATTCCGCCTCCTAGATCCTCCCTTGCATGAGTTTGTACCCCAGACTGTTGAAAAACAGCAGGAACTCGCAGACGAACTGGGCATTACCCTTGACGAGATCAAGAAGAGGGGAGAACTCCTACACGAAGTAAACCCTATGATGGGGCACCGTGGAGTGCGTATCGGTATTACCTATCCTGAGGTGAGCCATATGCAGTTCAAGGCTATATTCACAGCAACAGCCCAGTTGCTTAAGGAGGGTCTCAACCCACTCCCTGAGATTATGATTCCTGTAACCATTTCAGCTAAGGAGCTTGACTTCCAGAAGGCTATTTGCGACAAAGCGCTGGCAGAGGTTGAAAAAGCTGAGGGTGTAAAGATTAATTACCTGTATGGTACAATGATCGAGATCCCTCGCGCTGCAATCCTTGCACCTGAGATGGCTAAGTCTGCGCAGTTCTTCTCATTTGGTACCAATGACATGACACAGATGACTTACGGCTTCTCAAGGGATGACATCGGTTCCTTCATGAATGACTATATGGAGCATGGAATTCTCGACTTTGACCCCTTCCAGACTCTTGACCTGAGCTCTGTTGGAAAGCTCGTTAAGCTAGGCTTAGATGGAGGTCGCTCGACAAGTCCGAAACTCAAGGTAGGTATTTGTGGCGAACATGGTGGTGATCCTGATTCAGTGCATTTCTGCCATAAGATCGGAATGGATTATGTTTCATGTTCACCTTTCCGCGTACCTATTGCAAGACTTGCAGCTGCTCAGGCAGCTATTGCCGACAACAAGTAAGAAACTTTTAAAGAGCTCCCGAATACCTATTTGTGTTCGGGAGTCTTTTTTGCTTTATTGGCGCACATATGAGACAACCTGTACTGAAACCCTTCAATGACGCCCGCTCAATTGGTGTAATTCTGAACCTCAGCAACTACAATTGTCCCGATACTGTCGCTTTTCTCAATCAGGAAGCTGCCAGACATGGGATTGAGCTACATTATCTTCTGGTCAACCTAAACAGGCATCCTATACCACAGTGGTGTCTTGACCCGAAGATGACTGTGATCAACTATCGACGTGATTTCACACATAGGGGTAAACTTAAGTCCGCTGTTGCAGAACCATTCATTAATACCGAATTTGATTTCCTATTTGCCGTTTCCAACCATTTTCACCCTGTAGTGGATAGATTGTCACAACTTTCAAAAGCGGGGTTCAAAGTGGGCAAATATTTCTCCAGGAACAATCCGTATGATCTCACATACAGACCAACATTTTCTGAGAGAGATCTGGAACTTTCAAAAGAGTATGTGGCAAACATACATCTTATTACATTACCTGATAATTCTGACAACTGATATATGTCAAAAATAAAACACTACCTTCTCGTTGCTGTCAAAGGCCTCTGTATGGGAGCCGCCGATGTAATTCCGGGAGTTTCAGGTGGCACAATTGCTTTTATTACCGGGATTTATGGCGAACTCGTCGAATCCATTAAGTCTATTGACCTAGAGGCACTCAAACTCTTTTTTACCGGAAAATTCCGTCAGTTTTGGCTTAAAATAAACGGCAATTTTCTCCTTTCACTTGTGCTGGGCATACTGATAAGTATCTTCTCTTTTGCAAAGGTGATGCAGTATTTGTTGATACACCACCCGATACCTTTATGGTCTTTCTTCTTCGGACTTATTGTGGCTTCGCCTATCTACATTATTAAAGAGGTTGAGCATAAGAAAATCATTCATCTGATACCTACTATTATGGGAATGGCAGTTGGTGTGCTTATTTGCCTGATTTCACCAACTGAGACCACAGATGCACTCTGGTTTATTTTCCTCTGTGGAGCCATCGGCATCTGTGCAATGATCCTTCCCGGTATCTCCGGCAGTTTTGTGTTGCTCCTTCTCGGCAAGTATGCCTATATAATTGGTGCTGTAAGCGATCTGAATATTCCCGTCCTTCTGGTTTTTGCTGCAGGTGCCATTATCGGTATTATCCTTTTCTCCAATTTTCTCTCCTGGTTGCTTAAAAAGGCGTACAACGGCACGTTGTTTTTTCTGTCGGGTCTGATGATCGGTTCTCTTGTAAAAGTCTGGCCCTGGAAAAGAGTTCTGGAGAGTGGCGTAGACCGTCCGGTGCTTCCGGGAAATTATAGTGGCGATCCTCAATTGGTTCAGGCAATAATATGGTTTGCGGTGGGAGTACTTCTTCTGTTCGGAATAGAGTACATCGCTAAAAGATTAAAATCTGCAAGGGAATAAGATGGCTCAAAATCGGAGTTTGAAACCCGATTATCTGCTGTTTTGTGGAAAAAGTGCGTAAAAATTTGTACGTTGTGAAAAAATATGTACTTTTGCAATCCCAAAACGAAAAGCAACCTCTTGACGTAAGTCTCGGAGAGTTCCGAAGCAGCAACGTTGCGCTAAAACATTAATATAAAATGGATTTAATGAAGATCGCACAGGAGGCCTGTGCACAGGAACTAAAACAGTTGCCGGATTTCAAAGCCGGTGATACTATTACCGTTACTTATAAGATTAGAGAAGAAAACAAAGAGCGTTTCCAGAAGTTTCGTGGTATAGTGATCCAGAAACGCGGTGAGGGCGCCACAAAGACTTTTACAGTACGCAAAATATCAAATGGCGTAGGTGTAGAGAGGATTTTTCCGCTTTCCTCACCTCTCATTGAGGATATTGAGGTAAACAAAATCGGTGCAGTTCGTAGAGCACGCATCTTCTACCTAAGAAAGCTTACCGGTAAGAAGGCTCGTATCAAAGAGAAGAGAGTTGCTCGTCAGACAGCCAAAGAGTAATAACAGTTTTCTAATAAGGCCCCATAGCTCAACTGAATAGAGTATTTGACTACGGATCAAAAGGTTACAGGTTTGAATCCTGTTGGGGTCACGGAAAAAGCGGCTAAAAGCCGCTTTTTCAGTTTTGAGTTCCGAGTAAGGAGTTCCGAGTAAGGAGTTCCGAGTGAGTTTACTAGAAATTAGTTTAGAATATCCCACACTACACACTCAGAACTAACTCGCAACCCGTACCTCGCACCATGCACCACTACATACTACACACTACCCACTACCCACTACATACTCTTCTCACACCATTTCCTTGCATTCACAAACATTTCCACCCAAGGGGTAACTACATCTTTGCGGTGCCCGTGGGGGTAATATGCCCAGTTCCAGGGGCGCATGCAGCGCTCCGGATGGGGCATCATTGCAAGGTGGCGTCCATCTTTGCTGCAGACTCCGGCAATAGCTTCAGGAGAGCCGTTTGGATTGGCAGGATATGCTTCATAGCTATATCTTAGAGCAATATTGTATTCTGATATCGGTCTGGGAAACTCAAATTTACCCTCGCCATGGGCAATCCAGACTCCGAGTTTGCAACCCTGGAGGGACTTAAGCATAATAGCAGGCGACTCAGGGATGGTAACTCCCACAAATCCGCTCTCAAACTTGCTCGAAGCATTGTGGCGAAGCTTAGGAGCAGCCGATCTGTCGGAAAGGGTGATGAAGCCGAGCTCTCCCATTAGCTGGCAACCATTGCAAACGCCAAGGCTAAGCGTATTTTTACGTGCATAGAAACGCTCAATTGTCTCCTTAGCCTTTTTATTGTACATCAATGTGCCTGCCCAGCCTTTGGCAGACCCAAGAGTGTCAGCGTTGGAGAATCCTCCTACGAATACGACCATTTGCACTTCATCCAACGTCTCTCGCCCGCTGGTCAGGTCGGTGGTATGGACATCCTTAACATCGAAACCGGCCAGATAGAGTGCCCAGGCCATTTCTCTCTCTCCGTTGGAGCCTTTTTCTCTGATAATCGCTGCTACGGGACGCTTTGTTGGCTCTTCAGGCCTTTTTCCTGAGAATCCATTAGGGAAGCGGTAGGTGAGGGGTTGGAGTTTGTATTGAGAGTATCTCTCGGTAGCTTTCTTTTCACCCGACTGCAATTTATCGAAAAGATATGAGGTTTTGTACCAAATATCACGCATCTTGTCGATATCAATATCAAGAGTGTATGAAGAGAGTTTGAGGGTCAGTTTACGTTCCTGCTGCCATTCTCCTATCTCGTAGAAGTTGATTCCTTTACGGGTGAGCAGTGAAGCAGCTTGACCTCCCGCGGTTTGTATGATGACTCCGGGAGCTTCGCAGAAGAGAGCATCCGATGAGGTAAAACTCAGATCTATGTAAAGGCCTCCTGTAGTGTTGGGGAAGCAGGATTCGAGCAGAGTGGTAATCAGGCCTCCGGCCGAAATGTCATGTCCGGCAAGGATATGGCCTTCACTTATTAGCGCCTGAAGGGTATCGAAGCATTTTGCAAAATATCCGGCATCATCCACATCCGGAGTATTGTTGCCAAGATAACACATCGTTTGCGCGTAAGCGGAGCCTCCAAGGGGGTGCCCCTGGGTATGTGTGAAGGGTATCCAAATAATATCGCTGCGTCTGGAAGCGAGGTTGGGGTGAATTGTCTTGCGGATATCTTTTGCTGGTCCCACAGTAGAGATGATCAGAGTGCCGGGGGATAGTACCTGTGTACCGTCTGGATACCTCTGGGTCATTGACAACGAGTCTTTACCGGTTGGTATGTTTATGCCAAGTGCTATTGCAAAATCAGATGCAGCCCGTACAGCGTTGTAAAGACGTCCATCCTCGCCCTCGTTTTTACAGGGCCACATCCAGTTGGCACTTAAGGAAACGCTCTTTATACCCTCCTCTATAGGTGTCCACACCATATTGGTGAGTGCCTCGGCAATCGCCATCCTGGAACCGGCTTCAGAGTCTATTAACGCTACTGCAGGAGCGTGACCGATAGAGGTGGCAATACCTTCATTGTCGTCATATCCAATGGCCGTAACTCCGAGGTTGTTGAGCGGAAGCTGGATTTCACCGGTGCTTTGCTGGCAGGCAATCAGTCCGGTAACCGAACGGTCAACCTTGTTGATGAGCCAGTCTTTGCAGGCTACAGACTCCAACTGGAGTACCTTTTCTATAGAGGCTAGAAACTCCTCTGCAGTGAGGTTGATCGTGGAAGGCACACCTTTGTATTGATAGGTAACGGTGGTGTCCTCCATTACCGTACCGGGTGTTGTCCCCAGCATATCTTCAATTTTGAGGTCTATGGGTACCTCACCGGTTTGAAAGTTCTTTAAGGTGAAGTTATATTCTCCTGTGGTCTTGCCTATTCTGTATAGAGGAGCACGCTCTCTTTCAGCTATTCTGCTGAGCTCATCCACATCTTTACTCTTCATAACCAGACCCATGCGCTCCTGGGATTCGTTACCGATAATCTCTTTGGCTGAAAGTGTAGGATCGCCGATAGGGAGTCGGCTGATATCAATGGTTCCTCCGCTCTCCTCTACGAGTTCGGAGAGACAGTTAAGGTGCCCGCCGGCGCCGTGGTCATGAACTGATACGATAGTATTGTGTTCTTTCTCTGCAATGGCCCTGATGGTGTTGTAGACACATTTCTGCATCTCAGGGTTGGAGCGCTGAATGGCATTGAGCTCAATAGCACTTGCAAATTCACCTGTGTCTACCGATGATACAGCCCCACCGCCCATTCCAATACGGTAGTTATCACCTCCTAGGAGGATAATCTCGTCACCAGCTTTTGGGGAATCTTTTAAAGCATCTTTCCTTTTTCCGAATCCTATACCTCCTGCAAGCATTATCACCTTGTCAAAACCATAATTACGTCCCTCTTCCGAGTGTTCGAAGGTATAAAGTGAGCCGCAGATTAGAGGTTGTCCGAACTTGTTGCCGAAGTCGGATGCACCGTTGGATGCCTTGATGAGGATCTCCAGAGGAGTTTGGTAGAGCCACTTTCGAGGAGGTCTGCACTCCCATACCCTCTGTGTTTCAGCCTTAAATCGGGGATAAGAGGTCATATATACGGCAGTTCCCGCGATAGGAAATGAGCCCTTGCCACCGGCTATGCGGTCCCTGATCTCACCTCCGGTACCTGTTGCCGCCCCATTGAAAGGTTCCACCGTCGTAGGGAAATTGTGTGTTTCCGCTTTCAGCGAAATAACAGTCTCATTCTTGCTTTTCACAAAGAAATCTGGCTTGTCGCCCGATGCGGGATGGAAAAGATGTACCAGCGGACCCTTGACAAATGCGCAGTTGTCCCTATATGCGGAGACAATTCTGTTGGAATTGAGTTTTGAAGTCTTCTTGATCATGCTGAAAAGGGATGAGGGCATCTCCTTTCCGTCAATAATGAATGTACCATTGAATATCTTATGGCGACAATGCTCAGAATTGACCTGTGAAAAACCGAATACTTCGGAATCGGTAAGAGGCCTGCCGATTCGGTCGCTTAGATCATGTAGGTAGCCAATTTCCTCATCTGAAAGTGCCAGTCCTTCCTCTATATTGTATGTTTCCAAATCGGTAATGTTTTTTACCGGCTCAAAAGTATTATCTGTTGTGAAGATGTTTTGGTCAAGTCCATTATAGAGACGCTGAAGCATCTTGTCGATATTCGCTTCTGGTCCCGATACCGGAAAATACTCCTCCATTCTTTCAATACCTTCAACATTCATATTGTGTGCAATCTCTGTTGCAGTAGTGCTCCAGGGAGTCACCATTTCTCTTCTGGGTCCTGCAAAATAACCCTTCACATTGTCCGTACCCAAGGGTTCTGCTCCTGAGAAGAGCCATTGAAGTGCCTTAATATCGTCATTGCTGAGTGCATTGTTGCTTTTAACAGCCACAATGGTACCTGTAGTACATCTGAAGAATGAAATCATAACGTTATAGATTTTAGAAACATCGCACAAAAGTAGTGCTTTTTGAGAGATATATCAGTTTTATTCCCCAATTTTGTGACAAGAATATAAACAAGATATCAAATGAAATATTCCGACGTTGCATACGAAGAGATGCTTGAGTGGCTTTTTACTCGTTTCCCCTCTTATCAGAGAGTAGGGGACAGGGCTTTCAAGGCGGGGCTTGATACCATGCAGAGATTCAATGCCTGGCTGGGATTTCCCCAGTCGAAATATAAGGCAATTCATATAGCCGGTACAAACGGCAAAGGTTCGGTATCACATATGACCGCCTCTGCTTTTGCCTGCTGCGGAGTGAAAGTCGGACTCTACACATCGCCGCACCTGACCGATTTTCGTGAAAGGATGAAAATCATATCACAAGGAGGTACGGGATGTACTTATGAGATGATTTCAAAAGAAGAGGTATTTGCTTTTATGGAGAGATGTCGCGACTTTCTTGATAATTACAACCCCTCATTCTTCGAAATTACGACGGCGATGGCACTTGACTGGTTCCGTAGCCAATGTATTGATGTAGCAGTAATTGAATGTGGCCTTGGAGGTCGTCTGGACTCCACTAATATTGTCACTCCCATCCTTTCGGTAATCACCAATATAGGGCTGGAACATTGCGAATATCTCGGCTATACGATTGAAGAGATAGCACGTGAGAAGGCAGGCATTATAAAAGCCGGAGTCCCTGCACTTGTAGGGGAGAGTACACTGGAGACACATGTTGTATTTGAGCAGGCAGCGACAGAAGTGGGAGCTTCGGATCTCTTTTTTGCTGAGGAACTCGCACCATTCCTAACTCTTTCTCCGGATGAAATCGATCTCAAAGGGGATTGTCAGCAGCGCAATTTGAGGACAGTTTCGGCTATCTTGTCATTGATATCAACGAAAGGATTAATGAGCTTAGAGTGTGATATCGATAGACTCTCTAATGGTGTTTCAAATGCTGCTGCATTTACCGGTTTGCGTGGAAGATGGGAGAGACTCCGAGAGCCTGCAAACAGCGGTGGTATTCCCGGTAAGGCTCCTATCATCTGTGATACGGCTCACAATGCCCACGCAATGCGCTGGGTCCGCGAACAGATAGATAAGATTTCATGCGATTATGACAATATATTTTTTATCTTGGGGGTTGTTGCGGACAAGGATGTGGATAGTATTGCTTCGTACCTTCCCAGGGATGTTAACTTTATTCTGACAAATAGTACCGGAGAAAGAGCTCTGCCGGCGATAGAATTGGCAAACCGGCTTTCAGATCATGGTATTAATGGTCGTATAACAACCTCCGTCAGGGAGGCACTGGATATGGCCGATTCGCTGGCCGGTGAAGAGGATTTGATTTTTATCTGTGGCAGTAATTTCGTCGTGGCCGAAGTGTTGGATATAGTGTGTAGTGTGTAGTTTTGAGTGAGGAGTAGGTATGGGGTACGAGGAAGTTTAGAGTAAGTAAAGTAAGCAATAAGTAATTATAGATAAGTAATAAATATATTTTAGTAAATAATATTTAATATATTAAACAGTAATGCAAAAGAGAAGATTTATTTCGGTAGTGTTAATGCTCTTGGTAACGTTGTTTTCCACAGGATGCGCAGAGGAAACGGTAGAGGCGCGGGTTGAGCGTCTGCATAAAAAGATGTTTACAATTGATACCCATAATGATTTTTCGATGTGGCTTGAGAATCCGGATGGAGATTACGACGTCAAGGGAGGGCAGGTTTCATTTCAGCAGATGCATGATGGTGGTCTGGATGCTGCTTTTTTTGCAGCCTACCAGGACCAAGGGCCTATCGACCCCGAGTTCCACCGCTTTGCGCGTGAATATGCTGACACATTGATATTATTACTCAAACAATATGCTGAACAGAATAGCGAACTCGGTGCTATTGCTACCTCTATAAAGGAGATGAAGGCCCTAAAGAAGGCCGGTAAGGTTTCACTCTTTCTTTCAATAGAGAATGCTTGCTGTTTAGGAGATTCTCTACCGCTCGTTCAATATTATTATGATAAAGGGGTGAGAATGATAGGACTTACCCATAACGGCAATAATGCCATAGCTGATGCAGGTACAACCAAAATAAAATTGCATGACGGTCTTTCCGATTTCGGAAAAGAAGCGATTGCTGAGATGAATCGACTCGGTATTGTTGTTGACCTGTCACATGCTTCCAGAGATGCGACTCTCCAGGCCGTACAGGTGAGTAAAACCCCAATTATCGCCAGCCACTCCTGTGTTTTCGCTGTTCGTGAATTGTCACGCAATCTTTCCGACGAAGAGATAATTGCAATTGCAGAAACGGGTGGTGTGGTACACCTGGCCCTGGATGCTTGGTTGCTTCGTTATGGTCCCGATTATAGTTCAGCTTCGTTAGATGACTTTATGAAACATCTCCATTACCTCATCGATCTGGTGGGAATCGATCATGTGGGGGTAGGAAGTGACTTTGACGGAGGTGGTGGATTGGTTGACTGCAAGGATATGAGCGAGTACCACAACCTCACGAAACGTTTTATCGAAGAGGGGTTTTCAGATGAGGATATAATCAAAATATGGGGAGGCAATTTCCTCCGCGTCTTTGAAGAGGTAGAACGTTACGCTGCAGAGCAGAGATGAGAGTTCAGAGTTCTGAGTATGTAGTTCTGAGTTCTGAGTCCGGAGTCTGGAGTCAGATTGCCCAGATTAGAAAACCAAGACAGATAATTATGCCTGAGATCAAAAGATTTATCAGGCAGTAGCCCATGATATCCCTTGCTCCAAGTTTGGCTATTGCAAGTGCAGGAATAGCCCAGAAGGGCTGTATCAGATTGGTCCAGGCATCACCCCAGGCGATAGCCATTCCTGTGACTGCGGGAGCAACGCCTAAAGCAGCTCCTGCAGGCATCATTATGGGTCCCTGAACCGCCCATTGTCCTCCGCCGGAAGGTATGAAGATATTGACCAACCCAGCACTAAGGAAGGTCAGGAGGGGGAATGTATGTTCATTGGAAATATTTACGCAAAGATTGCTGATTTCTCCTGCAAGTGAAACGCCTTCGGCAGAAGTACCGGTCATTATGCCCATAATACCGGCATAAAATGGGAATTGCAGCAGGATACCTGCACAGCCTACAGCTGCTTTGTTGAGCGATTTGACATAGGCAATAGGCGTTTTGTGAAACAATATTCCAAGGAAAAGGAAGATCATTATCACGGTATTTAAATCCAGCGACTCTCCTCTTACGAATTTTACCACGAGGAAGGCAAGCCCCATTATAGTTATGATGATGGAGATAGCAATGCTGTTTTCAGCCTTTTCTGCCGGAGTAGAGGGTTTGAAAGAGTTATCTTCTTCTTCCTCCTCAAGAAGTCTCGGATCCACCTCTATAACCTCCTTGCCCTTAGGATGCATAAGAGAATTAGCCACTACCAGTGCAATTATCACAAATAGGCAAATTCCTAGATTATAGATGGAAAGAACAGTATTGCTTATGGGAATAGGTTCGGTAACTACACCCATGGTAACTGCGGTGAGTGCAGTACCGGGAGTGGCAAGCGCAAGAGGGATGGAACCCGATATGCCTCCGTGCCATACCAAAAATCCGCTATATGCAGAGGCAATCAGCAGACGATAATCTACACCGCGCATCTTCCTTGCAATGGACTTGGCGAAGATCACACCGATGATAAGACCGAAACCCCAGTTGATCCAGCAGGCGAGTGCCGAAACCAAAGAGACAAGTGCAATCGCTCCAACCGGCCTTTTGGGCATTGAAGCTAGTTTGTTGAGTCCCTTTTTGATAGCGGGGGCATCAGCAAGAGTAGAACCACATACCAGTACAAGTGCCATTTGCATCGAAAATGCAAGCAGCTCCCATACTCCATTGCCCCAGTTTGTCAATACTTCCAGCGGTGTCTGTTTGCATACAGGCATAGCCACTGCAAATGATATAAAAGTTAAGAGTAGAGCAAAAATGAATGGCTCCGGTAGATATCTTTGTACTAAGCGTACGCTGGCGTTTACCGTTTTCCTGAACATAATACCGGCTTTTAATAATTAATTTTTAAAGTTGGTTAGAAATGGATACTTTTGTGCTCAAAATCCCAAAGATAACTGAATTTATTTAACATTCCAGATGAAAACCAGACTTTCACAACTCTTTAGACCCAAGTTTTTTGAACTTTTCAAAAAAGGCAGATACAATAAAGAGACCTTTATACAGGATTTTATTGCAGGTGTAATAGTAGGTATTGTAGCTTTGCCGCTGGCCATAGCTTTTGGTATCGCTTCAGGTGTTACCCCACAACAAGGCCTAATTACCGCTGTCGTTGCAGGTTTTCTTACGTCTCTTTTGGGTGGTTCAGATTTCCTGATAGGAGGTCCTACCGGAGCTTTTATCGTAATTGTAGCCGGTATTGTTGGAGAATTTGGAATTCAAGGTCTTATAATAGCCACCATATTGGCAGGTATTATGCTGGTATTAATGGGTGTATTTAAGCTCGGCACTCTGATCAAGTTCATTCCATATCCCATTGTGATAGGTTTTACTTCAGGTATTGCCGTGACTATCTTTTCTACACAGATTAAAGATTTCTTCGGGTTGACAATAGCGGAAGTGCCTTCCAGTTTTCTTGCCAAATGGGGTTGTTATTTTAGCAATATGGGTTCGATTTCCATTGCGGAAACGTTGATGTCTCTCTTCTGTCTTGCTATAATCATATTCTGGCCAAGGGTGACGAAAAAAGTGCCCGGTTCGCTGATAGCGATTATTGTTGCAACATTTATTTCGCTCTTGCTTTCCCGTTTCGCGGGACTTGAATTTGCTACGATAGGCAGCAAATTCCCCGAACTTGCGGGTGGAATAGATATTCCTCAGCCCGTAGCTCCACAAATTACTCTTGATACTGCCGTAAAACTCTTTCAGCCGGCATTTACCATTGCTATCCTCTGTGCCATCGAGTCCCTTCTTGCCGCAATGGTAGCAGACGGTGCTACCGGTAAACGCCATGACTCCAATACCGAACTCATAGGACAAGGCATAACCAATATCATTACACCTCTTTTTGGCGGTATCCCGGCAACCGGAGCTCTTGCGCGTACAATGACCAACATCAATAATGGAGGAAAGACTCCTGTAGCAGGTATTATCCACTCCCTCGTGCTGCTGCTGATTTTCCTCTTCCTAATGCCTTATGCAGTATATATACCACTCTCTTGCCTCGCGGCAATCCTTGTTATGGTGGCCTACAACATGAGTGAGTGGAGGACCTTTAAGTATTTGCTTAAAGGTGACAGGGCAGATGTGATAGTGTTGCTGATTACCTTTTTCCTAACCGTATTGATCGATTTGACAGTTGCTATCGAGGTAGGTCTGCTGATGGCTATCATACTCTTTGTTAAACGTGTTTCCGAGACCTCGTCAATTACAGTTCTCGAGACTGACTATTTGGCTGCAACAGAGAATGAAGAGAAGGCTGTGCTTGAGAATATAGAACAACTGAATGTTCCTAAAGGCGTAGAGATTTTCGAAATAGACGGACCCTTCTTTTTCGGGCTTGCAAACAAGATGGACGAGCTCGACCGCCAAACCAAAGAAGATGTTGTCAAAGTTCGTATTATACGTATGCGCAAGGTGCCTTTCATTGATTCGACAGGTATCAATAACCTTCGCAGCCTTTACCAACGTTCAAAAAAGGCCGGAATAAAGGTTATTCTCTCCGGAGTTCAGGAGCATGTATATGAATCATTAGAAAAGTTCGGTTTACTTCATGAAATAGGGAGAGAGCATGTCTTCTCCCACATCATTCCAGCCCTGGCCAAAGCCACGGAGATGGTGATGGTGAGCGAACACAAAGAGTAGTCTTCCCCTTCGGGAATTACTTAAATAGATTTTCAACTCTGGTGATTATCCCTTTATCTGAGGCCATACCGATAAGGGATGGCTTGAGGTAAACAACTTTGTGGTCACGTTTGAAACGCTCTTCTCCTCCGCCTGTAATATTGAGCATGGTAATTGCATCTTTCGGCATTTTGCCTGCATTGAAGGCATTAATCATACCTTTCGTAGCGACGGCAGAGGCAGGATGGATGTCAATTCCCTCGGTACGCAGGAAGAGTGCCTGCATCTCTTTTATATCATTGTTATCCGCCAGCTCAACATCACCTCCTGCATCGCTCATAGCATCATAGAGGCCTCCGCACACTGCGTATGGGGGTCTTCTATTGGAAAGCACCTTGGCATCTATTGCGGTCGCTTTGATGCGCGCCTCTTCGTCATCCATTGGCAGAAGGGTTTTGCTGCCTGCTTTCCATGCATCATACATGGGAGTGAAGGGAATATTCTGAGAAGGGAAAAGCTTCATCTTATGGTTACCGAAACGGCCATCCTCTATCAAACGCAGATTGGCTTCCCATGCAGCAATAGCACCCGTACCGCTACCTATTGATTGGAAATAACAATCGGGAATACGGCCGATTACTTCGGCCGCAGAAAGTACAGTCGTAGCCATACCATCTCTACGGGCTACATTCTTTGCCCCGCCCTCGGCAAAAAATATTTCTGATGTACAGACTTTGTCGGCAAGTGCGATAGCGTCATAATAGTCGCTCCCTTTTGGTGAGCAGATAAGTTTAACGCAGTCGTTGATCGGTTTATCAAACCACAAGGCATCAATATTGTCTTCAGGAACACTTAAGAGTAACGGAATGTTATTTTCAGAGCAAACTTTTGCAAATGCTCTGGCCGTATTACCTGCCGAAGCCACTACCAATACTCCTTTCTTATTGTGAGAGAGTCTGCCACATACGGAATAGGCCTCTGTCTCCTTAAACGAACCTGTAGTCATAAAGGCATTTTTTTCAGGCCAATAGCCTGAAAAGGAAATATAGAGATTGGGAAGACCGAGCTCCGAAGCAAGAGCTTCGCTTTTATAGGTCTGAGTAGCAGAGGAACCTTTAAGTGTATGATTTATTGGAAGCCAGTCGGCAAAACGGTAGATGCCCTCTTTCTGATCTCCAAAGTCTATCTGTTTTTTTTCGTAGATGGCTCTTATGAGTGAGGGCTCTGTACCCTGGGGGTCTGAAAGTAGCCATCCCGTATCCTCAAATCTGCGGCCTGTAGCCAAATTTTCAAGTACGTACTTTGTGGGTTTGAAATTCTTCATAGCGGATCTTATTTTATTCTACATCTATTCTTCATTTGCTTCAATAAGATTGTCGGCGATAACTTGGGCAAAGTCAACTACTTTAACCTCCGATTGCCTGCTGAAGGTCTTCATACAGAGCGGGCAGGCAGTCACAATCCTGTCGGGAGAGTTGACTGTAAGATTATGGATGGAATTTTCCGTGATACGTCCTCTCTCCTCATGAGTGAGCGTGAGACTGCCAAGAGAACCGCCACAGCATATGCTCTCTTTACGCTCTTTAGCAGCCGGTACCAGATCGGCAACCCTTGCCAGAGCCTTGCGGGGAGCATCGTAAATCCCACAACCACGTCCAAGCTCGCAGGGATCATGATACACATATTTGAGCTCCTGTTTTTTCAAATTGATAACTCCTTCTGCAGCCAGTTGCTCGAAATACTCGGTATAATGCAGTACCTGCACTCCTTGCAGTTCATATTCCTCCTTGAATATTCTGTAGCAGATAGCACAAGATACCAATAGTATCGGAGCTCCGCTTTCCTTTATAATCTGAGTATTCTTCTCTATGAGTGCCTTTGCTTCTTTGGTGCGACCGGAGAGCAACAGCGGTCTTCCGCAACAGACAGTCCCCTGC
>Ga0255346_1002482_pt1 | contig 23164 bp, 22 predicted proteins | sample wastewater_treat_FD_194410 | JGI IMG/M metagenome (GOLD analysis project Ga0255346, IMG submission 194410) | Wastewater microbial communities from Lulu Island WWTP, Vancouver, Canada - plant22 | ecosystem: Engineered > WWTP > Wastewater > Unclassified | place: Canada: Vancouver, British Columbia... | reverse complement strand
CGCACGTCCCTCAAACTTAGGTCCGCCCACATAGATCTCGTACCTGTCGCCCTTTTTAGCATTGGCAGGAAGTTCAAAGTCGATGTGCCACATCTCGCCGTCCTTGCCCGAATCAGATTCGCCTGCTGTGGAAAGAAACAGGAAATCGCCTGTCTCGCCTGCCTCCTGCACAGTTGTAAGTCCGTCGGTAACGGCAAGTCCGGGAACAGCTTCGCCTGCAAGCTTCAGACGGCTGTCGAAGTAAAGATAAATGTCGGAACTGCAATACAGCCCGTCTGCGCCCTCAACAGAGAGAGTAACACGCTGAGTATGGGTGTCCGGCAGATCGCTTTCATAGACCTGTATCTCGGGCAGACGGAACACTGGTTTGCCCTGTACTGCGGGACCTGTTGTGGTGACTGTTGCAGTTGCCGAAGTTGATGAAGTCGTTGTCTTGGTTGTGGTTTTGGTCGTGGTCTTTGTTGTGGTGGTCGTTGTTTTCGATGTGGTAGTCGTTGAAACTGTGGTCTTTTTAGTGGTTGACGTTGTAGTTGTAGCGGCAGGCTTTGTAGTGGTGGTAGTAGTTTTTGTGGTGGACGTTGTAGCTGCGGTCAGTTCGGAAACTCCCAGTGACTGGAATTTATATCCGTATTTTTCCGCATATTTCTGCGCTGTGGAATTATCATAACCCACGATATTTCCGCTGAATGTCACATTTGAAGTTGAGTTGAAAACAGTCGTATTCTTGTCGAAAATCTCGCAAAGGGGATTTCTGAAAGTGACCGACGCAAGTGACTTGTCGTTGCCGAAAGCAGTCTCCCCCACCGATGTGACGGACTCGGGAAGGTCTATTTCTGTTATGAGCGGACAATCTGCAAAAGCGCCTGAGCCGATAGTTTTGAGTTTTGTGGATAGTTTTACTTTTTCAAGGAAGCCGCACATTTTGAATGCGCCGCTTTCTATCTTTGTTACAGAGGTCATAGAAACAGAAGTAACAGCGCTGTCTCTGAACGCATTTTCGCCTATCACAGTTACCTGACTACCGCCTATGCTGTAGGGTATCAATACATCGCCCACAGCCTCTGAGCCATCGATCAACTCTGCGTGGTCGCTGTAGATGTTGTACTTCATACCCATCAGCGTATATTCCTGAGCTTCCGAAGCCGCCTGAACTTCGTAACTCATCTGCCTGTCATAAGGAATATATGCCGTCAAGCCGCCTGTTATCAGTACAGAAAATGCCGTAGCTGCGATTTTTCTTATATTCATAGTTACCTCCATATTTATAAAAACAAATATATATATATATTATATCATATATCAAATATATATAGATTAACAGAATATGTCCGAATAACTACAAAACGGTTACAATACCATGTTGTAACGAAAAAACAAGGGGAAACCTTTCCCGGAAAGGCTTCCCCCAGATGCTCATATTAAGGCAAGTTACAGGCGTTCACGGAAGTCGCTGTAGCCGAACTTTCTCAGCTGCTGAAAAGTACCATCCTTTTTCATCAGGATTATCTCAGGCAGCGGCATACCGTTGAAGGTGTTGTTCTTGACCATCGAATAAATGGCCATATCGCCGAAAACCAGCCTGTCGCCGATATTCAGCGGCTTATCGAAGGAATACTCACCTATGCTGTCGCCTGCAAGACAGGTCTGCGAACCAAGCCTGTAGGTGAACTCCTTCTCTCCTGCCCTGCCCGAATCCACAAGAGGCGGACGGTACGGCATTTCCAGCACATCGGGCATATGGCAGGCCGCAGATGTGTCAAGAATTGCGATGGGCATATCGTTTTCCGTAAGGTCAAGCACCTCTGTCACCAGCCAGCCTGCGTTCAGCGCCACGGCTTCTCCGGGTTCGAGGAAGACCTCAAGTCCGTACTTTTCCTGCATACGCTTTATGCAGCGTTCAAGGCGAGGGATGTCGTAATCGTCACGGGTGATGTGATGTCCGCCGCCGAAGTTTATCCACTCCATTTTCGGCAGTATATCGCCGAATTTCTCCTCTATTGCATTGAGTGTGGACTCCAGATCGTCGGAGTTCTGCTCGCAGAGAGTGTGAAAGTGAAGGCCGCTTACACCGTCAAGGTCGTCTTCACGGAAGTTCCTGCGTGTGATGCCAAGTCTTGACACAGGCGAACAGGGGTCGTATATCTCGTGACCTTCCTGTGTTGAATATTCGGGATTTATGCGGAGTCCTATCTTCTTCCCTGCCGCAAGGACTCTGTCACGGTAGCGGTCAAGCTGTGAGAATGAATTGAAGATGATATGGCCGCAGCAGCTGATTATCTCGTCTATTTCGCTTTCACGGTAAGCCGCCGAGAAAACGTGGTTCTCTTTGCCCATTTCCTCATAGCCCAGCTTCGCCTCAAAAAGGCCGCTGCAAGCCGTTCCCGAAATGTACTGAGCGATCAGCGGATACACATGGTAGCAGGAAAAAGCCTTCTGCGCCAGAAGTATCTTTGCACCTGTCCTGTCCTGTACACCTTTGAGTATCTCAAGATTGTGTATCAGCCTTGCCTCGTCGATAATATAGCAGGGTGTGGGAAGTCCTGATGTGTCAAAATTCACGCTCACTTGAGGAAGTCCTCCATGGTGATCTTTGCTCTCGGATTGCCGTCAGCGTCGTCCTCTATCATCTCGATGGACTTGATAGTGATCGGTGTATCAGGCGCAGAAATGGCATTGTCGTTTCCCATAGAACGTGGAACTTTCAGGAAGTCGTCCACAACGTTCATACCCTCGGTGACTTCGCCGAATGCGGCATAGTCTCCGTCAAGGAAGGATGAGTCTGTGTAGCAGATGAAAAACTGGCATGATGCGCTGTCGGGTGCCATGCTTCTTGCCATTGACACTACGCCTCTCTTGTGGTAGAGGTTGTTTTCCACGCCGTTATTTGCGAATTCGCCCTTGACATTGACACCGCTTCCGCCTGTGCCGTTGCCTGCGGGGTCGCCGCCCTGTGCCATGAAATCATCAACTACACGGTGGAAAGTCAGGCCGGTGTAGAAGCCGTCATTGACCAGATTCTCGAAGTTCTCGCAAGTGAGAGGTGCGCAGTCGGGACGGAGTGTGATAACGATGGTATTATCCGAAGTATCGGGGATGGAATCAAGTGTGTGGTTAGCAGGCTCTCCCATTGTCACAACAGAGGTTTCCTGAGCGGAGGGCGGTGCAGGTTCCTCATCGATGACAACTTGCTGTCCGCAGCCTGTGAGAAGCATCATTGCGGCAAATACCGCAGCTATTGTTTTTTTCATTTTCTTTTCTCCTTATCTTAAAGTCAGCAGATTTGTATATTCAAAGTCAGGCTTTTTCCGATAGAACATCTTCTCTCGGAAAGCCGCTTTGTTGCAGTTTATGATATTGTAGACCCCACGATCATAGCACCATATGCCTGTTTCAGAGTTTACATAGCGGTTATTGAAGATTATCCTGCCGTAGTCGCCGTCTTTCAGCACAAAGGCAGTTTCGTTGAGTCTGTCCTGATATGAGAACGGCGAGCCTTTTTCGTTGTAGGATTCGTTATGTCCTCTGCGTCTTGACGGACAGCTAAAGGAATAATATCCCTCATCGCAGAACCGCACTCTGTATGCGCCGTCCTCCTTGCTCAAGCGGAGATGCTCGATCATACTGCGCATATTCTTGTAACTGTCACGGCTGCCCTCGGTGAATATCTCCTCGCCGAACTGTCTGAAACGTGTGGAGTTATGGTGCATCTGTGCAGGATACTGCCAGAAGCCTTCGTACTGCACAAGCACTTCGCAGTCCAGCATATTATCTTTCGGCGGCTCTTCACCGATGAATTTATGCGGATTCAGCTCGATGGGGAGAAACAGCATTCTCTCACGCTCGTTTGCATACTGCGGAAAGCGCATATTCTTATAATAACCTATTGAAATACTCTGAATAAATAGCATCTTGATTCTCCGTTCAGCGCAATGATCTCATGTCACGCAATTCAAAGTCCGGCTTCTTCCGGAAAAACAGCTTTTCCCTGAATTTCGACCTGTCGGCGCAGTAATAGTTAAGAACGCATTCGGTGTAGACCCACCTGCGAGTATCACGGTCAATGCGGCGGTAGTTGTACATCACCCTGCCGTACTGTCCCTCTTTCAGCGTAAAAGCTTTCTTGTTATAGCTTTTGTAGAAGAAGTCATAGCCGTCCTCACGCTTCACAACTCTTACAACATTGTCAACAGGCAGATTATAGCCGTCTTCGGTGCCGAATATCTCACTGCCGTAAGTCTTTGTGGAAAAAGCTCTGCCGTTTACGAAGCGGCTGTTCTGTTCGATGATGCGTGAATCCACCAATGCTTCAGCGTCCACGGAAGGCTTTTCGCACAGCAGAGCGAAGAACTGCATATTCCGTCTTTCGGCGGCAAACCGTGGATATCTCACATCTTTCTCATATTTGATGGTTATACTCTGAACAAACAGCATGATCCACCTCAGTAAAGGCAACACCGCACAAAGCCCGCCTGACGGCTTTGCACTGAATCTGCTTGCATATTTTCCGTCATCTTGCACAGAAATCCCTTGACATACGATAGTATGCCTGCGGAATTTCTATACAATCTGACGATAAAATCTGTCGGCGCATCTTCAGCACAAGCTTTGTGCGGTGTTGCCTAAAGACTTTTCATATTCCTGTATTCGTGATCGGCATTCTTGCAGAAAAACATCTTTTCACGGAATTTTTCCCTGTCACAGTTTATGATATTGTAAATATACCGCACATAGGTCTGTTCTCTTGATCTCGGATGGACGAAACGGTTGTTGAAGTAAATACGTCCGTATTCATTTCTGCCAAGGCGGAATGCAGTCTCGTTAAGCCTGTCCGCATATCTGAAAGGCGAGCCTTTTTTGTTATAGGCTTCATTTCTGCCGTGACGTCTTGAACGTGAGAATATCGAGTAATAGAAATCATCGCAGAACATTATCCTGTATCGGTCATCCTCACGGAATATCCTTATATTCTCGAACAGATCCTTATGATACCAGGGGTCGCTTCGTGTGCCTTCACCGAAAACTTCCCTGCCAAACTGCTGGAGCTGTTCTTTTCTCACTATCATCCTGCTGTCGTACTGGCGCATATCAACAGTGTGCATCAGTACCTCGCTGTCAGGCATTATACGCAGACTTTGCCGTACAGGCAGAAATTTCAGCGCTTCACGTTCTCTCGCATGATCCGAGAAACGTTCTCTGCCGCTGTAGTATACTGCTATTTTCTGAATGAAAAGCATATTTCCTCCAAATATCCTTACGGCAACACCGCACAAACTTTGTGCGGTGTTGCCTTACCGAATCAGCGATGAGGGGCGCAGTTACATAGCGCCCCATTCTGTATTTTTATCAGTCAACGAGAACCGGGTTGAAGTCCTCTTCCCATGGAAGTCCCCACTTGTTGAGAGCGTCCATGAACGGATCGGGATCGAATTCCTCGATGTTGTAAACGCCTGCCTTCTTCCATGTGCCTGTCATTATCATCATGGCACCGATCATTGCAGGTACACCTGTTGTGTAGGAAATAGCCTGTGAGCCGACTTCCTTGTAGCACTCCTGATGATCGCAGATGTTGTAGAGGTAGTAGTTCTTGTCCTTGCCGTCCTTCTTTCCATGGAAGATACAGCCGATATTGGTCTTGCCCACTGTTCTCGGGCCCAGTGAAGCAGGATCGGGAAGTACAGCCTTCAGGAACTGGAGCGGTACTATCTCCTTGCCTTCGTACATGATAGGCTCGATGGATGTCATACCTACGTCCTCAAGGCACTTCAGATGTGTCAGGTAGCTCTGACCGAATGTCATGAAGAAACGGATACGCTTGATGCCCTTGATGTTCAGAGCGAGGGACTCAAGTTCTTCGTGGTGGAGAAGGTACATATCCTTCTCGCCTACGCCCTTGAAGTTGTAGACACGCTTTATCTCCATGGGCTCAGTCTCGACCCACTTGCCGTCCTCGATGTAGCTTCCCTTTGCGGAAACTTCACGGATGTTGATCTCAGGGTTGAAGTTGGTAGCAAACGGATAACCGTGGTCGCCGCCGTTGCAGTCGAGGATGTCGATGTAGTTTATCTCATCGAACTCATGCTTCATTGCGTAAGCGGAGAATACACCTGTTACACCGGGGTCAAAGCCGCTTCCGAGGAGAGCTGTGATGCCTGCCTTCTCGAACCTCTCACAGTAAGCCCACTGCCACTTGTACTCGAACTTAGCAGTATCGAGAGGCTCATAGTTTGCGGTATCAACATAGTGAGTCTTTGTAGCGAGACAAGCGTCCATGATAGTGAGATCCTGATAAGGAAGCGCAAGGTTAAGCACAACATCGGGCTTGTAGCTTTCGATAAGAGCGATAAGTTCGTCTGTATTGTCAGCGTTTACCTGAGCGGTCTCAATGACAGTCTTTGTTGTAGGCTGGAGCTTTTCCTTCAGCGCATCGCACTTTGACTTAGTGCGGCTTGCGATCATGATGCCCTCAAATACTTCGCTGTTCTGGCAGCACTTGTGAATAGCAACGGATGCAACGCCTCCGCAGCCGATTATCATACATTTTCCCATGGTTTTGTACCTCCATAAAAATTTTTTTGCTATAAATCAATAAAATATCTATAAAAACCGCCGAAGGCGGCAATACCAGAGTCCAGAGAGGTGTAGACCTCTCTGGCGGAGAGGGGTACGGGGAGAGGCAGAGCCTCTCCTGAAAAGTAGTGTGACGAGCGTAGCTATGTCACACGGCTGTTTAACAAGATCTCCCCTCGGCTTGACCGACGAAGTAATTATCGATATTTATTTGTCAAAATAGTAAAATGCGGTCATGCCGCTATTTTGCGTTCTTTCGTCTGATCTTCCCGATCAGTCCTATGATTATTTTTACTGTGAGCAGAACTCCGAGAACGGTGAAAATGAAAGACATATAGTACATCCATCTCTCGCCTTTTCTGTAGAATATCTGCGGCTCTTCGGGGTCAATATTCAGTACCGCCTTGTCGCCTACGCTCACTTTTCCCTTTACCAGTCCCATTTTATCGGCAAGAACGGTGTATTCCTTTCCGCCGAAGCTGTAGGTGTATTCGTGGAAATACACCGTGATGAACCTTTCGGGAATGCCGTTATCGTCCATTTTCTGCTTTTCCACCTTTGTGACCGCAGCCTCGACCTGTGCGGTGCAGGCTTTCGTAAGGCGGACATTGTAAGCAATGGTATGAACTCCCAGATGAACAAGCATCACCGATATCACAAGTCCGAGGATGAGTTCGATGATATGAGGTTCCTTTTTAGCTTTTCGTCTCATTGCAGTTAAATGTGCTTTCTCAGTGCAATGTTGACGATCACCGGCACTATGATGAAGAATGCACCGATGATACCGAAAACTATGCTGAGAATTTTTCCCACCTTCAGCCTCGGACAGAAGATGGAAGACGGCGAATCGGGATCAACGAAAAGAGTTGTCTTCTCGCCCACTGAGAATACAGCAGGTGATGATGAATAGCCTGTCTGTGTTTCGTACTCATTGCCGTTGTATGTGTAGCGGAAAACAGGCGAATAGGTTACGCTGCGGCCGTGATTACCGGAAGTCGAACGCACTGTCCTGTTCTCTATGACAACAGCGGCGACCTCCTCGGTACAGCGCTTTTTCTTTTTGTTCTCCACTGCGCCTATCACAGCGCCGACAACAAAGAATATCAGTCCGAATAAAACCAGACCAAGTGTTATGATATTGAGTATTTTGTTTGATGACATGATCTTTTCCCCCTTTTATCCCATGATCTATCAGCCGCAGTCCCAGTTGTACAGAACGTCGGAGAAGTCCAGTGCTTTCAGGTTTTCGGGCTTGATGTAGAAATTTCCCACACCGCCGTCGCACCACATAACTCTCTCGTTGTAGTCACCGTCTTCGTTTTCCTCGCAGTCGCCGTCAAGCTGAAACAGCAGCACCGAATATGCCTGAAGTGAAGGATCGGTCTCCTTCGGATCGACCTGTTCGCTTCTGCCGAATCCGCCTACTTTGTGGCCGACATTCTCCTTCAATTCGATGGTCTGATCCTTGAACCACTCGTCTATCTCCTCCTCGGTGTAGACGTAGTTCTCGTCCATGACCTTCTCGAAAGCCATGCCGTACTCGCCTTTCACCGGGAAGTAGTCCTCATCAATGACAGGTTCTGTCTTTGCCCTTGCCTCGTCCTCTGTGACAGTGCGGTCTATCTCGTCCTCACTGTAGTAGACCACACGGTTCGTGGTCGGGTCGCAGGGTTCCCTGCCAAGTCCAAGGTCGTCCTCCAGTATCCAGAACTGAAGAAGTCCGCTTTTCGGGAAGTCCTCAAGGTCAAGGTCGGCGCAGTTGACCTGTGCAAGGAACTGCATTTTTACGCCGCCTTCGCCCACGGGAACTTCGCCGTCACGGGGAACATATCCCACACCGCCCACTTTGCTTTCAAAGACAGAAGGCTTTGCGTCGGTGAGAGTGAACCTCATACACGGGGCTTTTTCAAAAACTTTGTCTTTCAGTGCCATTTCCGATCCTCCTTAAAATATATATACTGTAAAAAATCTTTATAAAACCGCCGAAGGCGGCAATACCAGAGTCCAGAGAGGTGTAGACCTCTCTGGCGGAGAGGGGTACGGGGAGAGGCAGAGCCTCTCCTAAAAGGTAGAACAGCAAGCGAAGCAATGCTGTTCGGCTGTTTAACAAGTTCTCCCCTCGGCTTGACCGACGAAATAATTATCGATATTTATTTCCCTAATATATTAACAGCAATCCCAGTTGTAAACGATGTCAGAGAAGTCAAGGGCTTTCAGTTTTTCGGGCCTTATGAAGAAATTGCCAACTCCCGAATCGCCCCACATCACTTTGTAGATATATTCATATCCACCGTCTTTTTCAATGCGTTCGTGATCGCTGTCCAGCTGAAAAAGCAGTACCGAATATTCGGGATATCCGTCCTCTATTATGTCATTCTGCGTAAAATAAGGATAACCGCCGACTTTATGACCTGTTGAATAGCCCTCGTCCTCGCATTTTTCAAAAGCCATTCCGAACTGACCTTTCACGGGGAAGTAGTCCTCGTCGTCGATGGGTGCGTGTTTCGCCTGCACTTCCTCCTCAGTGACTGTAGTGTCAATGTGGCTGTAATAGACCACACGGTATGTTGTCTGTTCGGTGGGACTTTTCCAGCCAAGGCCGAGACCGTCATCCTCAAGGACCCAGAACTGAAGAAGTCCGCTTTCCGGGAAGTCCTCAAGGTCAAGGTCGGCACAGTTTACCTGTGCAAGGAAAGTCATTTTCGTTCCGCCTTCGCCCACGGGAACTTCGCCGTCATGTGGGATATATCCCACGCCGCCCACTTTGCTTTCAAAAATAGTTGGCTTTGCGTCGGTGAGAGTGAACCTCATACACGGCTTTTTTTCATAAAATCCCCTCCTCAGGTGTTGTCCCAGTAATAGAGAACATCGCTGAAATCCAGCAGTTTCAGTGCTTCACGGTCGATGAAGAAATGTCCCACTCCTGCATCGCCCCACATTATTTTTTCCCTGAATGTGAAACTGCCGTCCTCGCCCATATCTCCCGAAAAATCGCTGTCAAGCTGTAAGAGCAGGAAGTCACGGCTGTCATGGGGAGAGCGTGGGTCGTAACGTGTGATAAGCGGAAATCCGCCTATTTTATGCCCCGACATAAGGCTGTCCTCGTCGGTGTAGTCATCTTCGCTTTCCTCCGCCATGACCATTTCCACGGCGAATTCTCCCTTGACGGGAAAGACCGATTCATCGTCGAAAGGATTGCCGAAGACCTTGAAAGTCAGTTCAAGCTCAGTCACAGTCTCGTCCACGAACGGGTGGTAGAGTATCCTGAATCCCTGCTGATCGGAGAAGTCGTCAATTCCCAGGCCTGCCATGCTGTCGTTGAGTATCCAGAACTGCAAAAGCCCCTGTTTCGGGAAATTATCCAGTTCCACCTCAGCGCAGTTTATCTGTGCCAGCAAGCGCAGCTGATTGCCCTGCTTGTTGGTGGGAACGTCCATTTCATGGGGAAGATACCCCACTCCGCCTATTTTGCTCCCGAATATGGACGGCTTTTCATCGGTGAGCCGCAGTTTCATGCATTGTCTTGTTTCAGACATTTTTTTCTCCTTACAGATCTGATTATCAGCAGAACAACACCTGTACCAATAATAAGGTATATGATCGCTCCTGCCTTTATGAAAGATTTGCTATACCTGATCTCACTCTTGCTCGGAGGAATATAGGGACTGTACGGATCATCGGAGTTTATCATGATCGTATATTTTCTGCCTAACGAAGATTCATCTCCCATATTCATATCATCAGGCTGATATCTGTACTCCTGACCATGGTATTCATACGAGAACACAGGCCTGTATACAGTTTCATGTTCGTCAAAATCCGAAACTGATTCTGTAAACTCCACGATGGTTCCCCTGAGAGCAACATCGCACTTCTTTTTCATAACGTAGTATTCATGCATTGTTTTGAACGACTCACCGCATATAAGCAAAACTGCCAGTATAGGTACAAAACTAATAGAAACAATTTGAGCAATTATCAGGAACAGAGTAAACCTTGTTTCTGCTTTTATTTTCTGCTTGGCAGGCGCTTCTTTTGCATATATTTTATCGGACTGATCTTCAATTAAATCATAATTTTCCGATCCTATCCCATAAAATTCATCACTTTCATATTTGCTTTTCAAAGATATCCCCCTGTATCACTGTATTTTTGTTCATTACATCATTTGTCACTGTCTTTTCAACTTCTTCCTGTAGCTTATCTGATAGACAAGACCGAGGACAAAAACAAGAGTAAACAGACTGCCCAGAATGATAAGTCCGGCAGTTCCTCTGTCTCTTTCCGTATACTCAGGGATATACACCAGTTCAGGTTCATCGGTGCTTATGTAGATATCGACCTTCTGCCCGATACCGAAGCTTTTTGAAGATGAGTAATACTTACCCTTGTGGGTATATGAAACGTCCTTATACTCGTATGAAAAAACAGGCGCATAGGTAATGCTCTCAGTTTCATCGTCAGTATTTACCGATTTATCGTACTTTGTAACAGTACCGTCAACTCTGAGATCACACATTTCCTTAGCATATGCAGTATCACGGTAATTCCTGATACCAAGATGCAGAAAGGTCATTCCGAACAGCAGACACGGTATCATCAGAAATATGAGGATCGTACTGATAATTGCCGACATACCGTCATTTGCATTGCCTGTTTCCGAAGTTTTGTTATAATATTTCATGATAGTTTTCCCCTAAATCATTACATTTCGCTGTTATGACAGCGCTAAAAGCATCTCCCTGATTATCTTGCAGGCAATTAATACCATTTCGCAGTAAACTAACTGTTTCTGATCTTGAAATATAAAAGTAATATCACAGTGATGATAGATCCACCGAATAATAAATCAAAAACAGCATTTTCTCTTTCAGCTTTATATTCGGGAATATATACAGTATCGGGAGAATCAGGTGCAACATAGATATCTACCTTTTTTCCAAGCTCAGGTTCCCTCTTTTTTGAGGTTGAACGTGCTTCATAAGTGTAATCCTCGTTATTATAGCTGTAGCTGAAAACAGGTCTATAAAATATAGATTTTCTGTTTCTGCCCTCACTGACGATTTGTTTAATATCGCTGACCTCACCCTGTACCAATTCAGTACATATTGTCTTTGTATGTACCAAATAACAAATATCTTCTATTCCAAAGTATAAATTAAATATCCCCACCAAAAGCCATGGCAGAGCGAAAAGTATTAATAAGATGTCACCACCTGTGTTTTTCTTTTTGTCAGTTTTTTCATTTATATATACTTTATCGAACTCATCTGCAATTATTATATTATGCTTGGATGCTATTTCATAAACCATATCTTTTTCATATTTTTTATTATTGTTATCCATAGATATCCCCCTATATCATTCCTTTTCGCTGTTATGACAGCGCTAAAAGCATTTCCCTGATTATCTTGCAGGCAACAGCTGTTGAAACTCCGCTCTGATCGTAGACAGGGCTCAGCTCGTTGACATCACACCCCACGATGTCAAGCTTGCAGCATACAAGAGTCACAGCCTTTCTCAGTTCATCGAATGTCACACCGCCTGCCTCGGGAGTTCCTGTTCCCGGGAAAATTGACGGGTCAAGCACATCAAGGTCGAGAGTGAAGTACACCTTCTTGCCTTTCAGCTTTTCAACAGTTTCTTCCAGACCGTTGAAATCGAACTTATGCATTTCCGTATGCTCATCGGCAAAGCGAAATTCCTCCCTGTCGCCGCTTCTGATACCGAACTGGAAAATGCGGCCATCGCCAACAAGTTCATGGCATCTTCTCAGCACGCAGGCATGGGAAAGCTTCTGACCGAGATAGTCGTCACGGAGGTCTGCATGAGCGTCAAAGTGGACGATGTACAGATCATCGTACTTCTCCTTTACCGCCATGACAGAGCCGAAAGTCACAAGATGCTCGCCGCCTATCATGAAAGGCACCTTGCCGTCTGAGAGTATGCGGTCAGTTCTCATGGAGATATCCGCAATTGTCTGTGTAACGCTTCCGAATGGCAGTTCAAGGTCACCGCTGTCGAAGTAGCTGTGATCGGTCATATCCTTGTTCTGGTAAGGACTGTAAGTCTCTATGCCGAAGCTTTCGTTCCTGATAGCGGACGGCGCAAAACGAGTGCCGGGACGAAAGCTTGTAGTGCCGTCAAAGCCTGCTCCGAAAAGGACTATTTTTGAGTCCTCATATTCAGCATCACAGGCGATGAATGTCTGTATATTCTTATTCAACATCTTTAAGAAGCTCCTCTACATAATTTGGAAGTGCAAAAGCACCAGTGTGAAGTCTGGTATTGTAATAGCGTGTCTTTATGCCCAGCATACTCCACTTTGTACCGTTGTAGTCGTTGGTGGGATGGTACTTCTTGGAAGCGAATCCGAAAAGCCAGTGTCCCGACGGATAAGTGGGGATATGAGCCTGATAGACCTTGCTTATAGGGAAGCTTTCAACAATGCGCTTGTGTGAACGCTGCATAGCTGCTGCGTCCTCGTCGTAGAACGGGCTTTCATGCTGATTTACCATGATACCGTCCTCATGGAGCGCCTTGAAACAGCTTCCGTAGAATTCCTTGGTGAAAAGTCCCTCACCCGGGCCGAAGGGGTCGGTTGAGTCAACGATGATAACGTCGTACTTGTTCTCACAGCGGCGGATAAACTTCACACCGTCCTCATAATAAACGTGGACTCTCGGGTCGTCGAAACGGCAGGCGGTAGTGGGCAGATACTTTTTGCTGACCTCCACCACAAGCTCGTCTATCTCCACAAGGTCGATGTTTTCAACGGAGCTGTATCTGGTAAGTTCACGGACAACACCTCCGTCGCCTGCACCGATAACGAGGATATTTTTCGGGTCGGGATGAACGGCCATAGGCACATGAGTTATCATTTCGTGGTAGATGAACTCATCCTTTTCGGTGAGCATCATATAGCCGTCAAGAGTGAGGAAACGTCCGAACTCCTTGGAATCGAAAACGTCGATACGCTGGAATTCGCTGTTTCCGCTGTAAAGCTGATGATCCACCTTAATTGAAAATTTCACATTCGGAGTATGACGCTCCGTAAACCAAAGTTCCATATTAGCCTCCCCAAGCTGACGCCAGCTTGACCCCGTTCACGAGTCGGCGGGGACGCCCCCCGCTGGCAATCACGAATCGCTCGTGAACTCGCTTACTTCTTGCAAAACGATGAGTTTCAGGTCGCTCGCCGGCTTGTTTCTGTTTATTGTTTGTTTTATTTTTGTAGGGGTGCCCGCCCACGGGCTCCCGTTTAATGTTATCTGTATCTTCTCGGGAGGGCGAGGGCGCCCTCCCCTGCAGTTTTGTTTCTGTTTATTGTTTATTTTGTAGGGGCCGCCTTTGGCGGTCCTTCAGTCTGTCGTTTTGTAGGGCAGCTCTCCCCCTACAGTGTTATTTCTGTTTATTGTTTGTTTTTGTAGGGGAGCCCGCCCACGGGCTCCCGTTCAACGTTATCTGTATCTTCTCGGGAGGGCGAGGGCGCCCCTCCCTACAGTTTTGTTTCTGTTTATTGTTTGTATATTCCGTCAGTCCGTAACGTATTTCCTGTTCTTCCTTTTCAGCAGTTTCTCAGGTTCAAGGACATAACTCCTTACCACACTTCCGCAGGTCAGGCATATCTTATGATACAGCTTCATTCCCGAAAGCGGACGCTCTACACCTGTTACAGTTGCATAACCTGACTGGAAAGCCGTCGTGAACTGTGTACCGTTACAGTACGGGCACTGTACGATCTTTATCTTTACCTTAGCCATTGTTCTCAGGTCCCTTCTGCGGAGGTCCTCCCTGTGGGCCGCCCATCTGCACGCCGTTTTTCTTCAGCACGAACCTGAGTATGGGTGTGGTGATGATGAAGATGATGACAAATCCCACGATCAGGCTGAGTATCAGTGACTTCACGAATACAGGCACAAACGGCATATTACCGTGCGACATCTTGTATGCAAAAAGTATCATCGCAAATGTGATAATAGGTGTGAAGATGATGTCAGACACTACTGCTTCTACGGCTCTTGTGCTGAGTTTGCCTCTTTCAAGTCCCATTGAACCTGTCACCTTGTCGGTGATGCCTTTCAGCGGAATTATCATGCCGATGATAAAGCTGAGAATGAGACTGAGCACGAAGCTCACAAGGAATGAGGGAATGGAAAACTGTCCCGATGTAAGTGTGCCGAAAAGGGAAAGGCAGAAGCTGAGCACAGTTCCCATCATTATTGTCATTTCTCTTTCTATCTTTTTCATTGATCGTTTCCTCCGTTAGCTGTTATGATATTATTCTCTGATCCTTTCGAAAGTTCTGTCCGCAGATAAATGACGCTGCATATTATTACTCCTGCGAACATATAAATATCTTTAAGGTCGATTATGTATTCGTTGATGATGTACATATAATCGGGACTTCCGCCCCATATTATCTTATCGAGAAGCGAGCAGATACAGGCCGCCATGCCTATACACGAACCCACGGCAAACCTCCTGCCGTAGATCTTTTTGCGGTTGAGACGTATCAGCAGTCCTCCGACAAAGACTATGATAAGAATATTCAGCACGATATTCGCACCGTTGCTGATATGCATACCTATCTTGGCAAGCTCATGGTTTATGCCCATCTGCTCCCTGTTGATGTGGGGGCAGAATCCGAAAAGGCCGCCGAAAAACAGCTTTTTCTTTCCCATGAAGAATCCCGTGACTATGGCTTTGATGAACATATCCGCTATTATCAGCGGCGGGATATATCTGAAAGGCAGTTTCAGCCTGAGACGTTTTTTTCCGCTCATACGATAACATTCAGCCTTTCGATGTTAAGGTCCTCGGTGCCCGTCATCTGACAGCCCTTTTCCTTGGCATATCGGATGTACTCGATTATCTCGGGAGTTATCAGCTCTCCGGGAGCAAGGATCGGTATACCCGGAGGATAGCACATTACAAATTCGCTGCAAACCCGGCCTGCCGCTTCGTCGAGAGGGAGCGACACCTTGTCCGCATAGAAGGCCTTTCTCGGTCTTTCGGCAACTACAGGATTGATGTACTCCTGAGTGAGCATACCTGTGCCGGATTTACCGAAGCGGCGCTTTATTTCCGCAAGAGCACTTATCAGGCGCTCGATATCACGCTCCCTGTCGCCTACGGAAATGTAAGCGAGAACATTGCCGATATCGCCGAATTCTATCTGTATGTCGTACTCGTCACGAAGGAGGTCATAGACCTCGATGCCTGCAAGTCCGATGGGGAGAGTGTAGATGCTCAGCTTTGACACATCAAAATCGTAGATGCTGTCGCCGTTGATGAGTTCACGGGAATAGGCGTAATATCCGCCGATATCGTTGATCTCCTTACGGGCATATTCAGCCATCTCCACTGTCTTTGCGAAGATCTCCTTACCGCTGAGAGCCAGTCTCTTACGGGAAATATCAAGGCTGGACAGAAGCAGATATGATGCGCTGGTTGTCTGGGTGAGGTTGATGACCTGACGCATATAATCAGCATTGACGTTCTTTCCCATTAGGAGGAATGAACTCTGTGTAAGGCTTCCTCCCGATTTATGCATACTTACCGAAGCACAGTCCGCACCTGCCGCCATAGCAGTAATGGGGAAGTTGTCGCCGAAGTAGAAGTGAGTGCCGTGGGCTTCATCCACAAGCACCAGCATACCGTGAGCGTGAGCCATTTCCGTTATCTTTTTAAGGTCGGAGCAGATGCCGTAGTAAGTGGGATTATTCACCATAATCGCCTTGGCATCGGGATTTTCCTCTATCGCCTTTTCTACCTGTGAGACCGACATACCGAGGGCGATGCCCAGCTGATGGTTCACATCGGGGTTAACGTAAACGGGGACCGCTCCCGTGAGGATGAGAGCATTGATCGCACTTCTGTGGACGTTTCTCGGCATGATTATCTTGTCGCCGCTCTTGCAGGCGTACATTATCATGCTCTGTACGGCGGAGGTAGTGCCTCCCACCATGAAGAATGCGTTGGCCGCACCGAAAGCTTCGGCCGCCAGCATTTCAGCGTCCTTTATGACAGATACGGGATGACAGAGGTTGTCCAGCGGCTTCATGGAGTTTACGTCCACGTTCATGCAGTCCTCACCGAGAAATTCCGTCAGTTCCATATTTCCACGTCCACGCTTGTGGCCGGGCACATCGAAAGGTACTACCCTCATTCTTCTGAATTTGCGAAGGGCTTCATAGATAGGTGCGTTCACCTGTGAGAGTTCAGCCATTTCCAAACACGTTCCTTCCGCTGAATATTTCTATCATTTCTTTTCTCAGTGCATTGGTGATATCGAGGCGGTTTCTCGGAGCAAGTTCACGGACATCGGTGTTGAAGAGATAATTCTGGAGGATTATCTCCTTGATGAGCATTTTTGTATGAAACATATTTGCCTGATATACGTTGATGTCCACAGCGTCGTACTTGTCGAGGATAGCCTCATCGATATAATTCTGGATAGAAGTGATATCGTGGTCTATGAATAATTTCTCGCCGTCAAGATTTCTTGTGAAGCCTCTGACACGGTAATCCATGGTGATGATATCGGAATCGAAGCTTCCGATAAGGTAGTCAAGGGCGGTGAGAGGAGTTATCTTTCCGCAGGTAGCTACGTCGATATCCACACGGAAAGTAGCTATACTGGTATCTGGGTGATACTCGGGGTAAGTGTGTACAGTTACATGGCTCTTGTCAAGATGGGCAACAGTCTCGCTTCCGCCTGCCGGTATCATGGTATCATCGGCAATAAGGAAGGTAGCGGACGCTCCCTGAGGGTCATAGTCCTGACGGGAAACACTGAGAACCTGAGCGCCTATCATTTCGGTAAGGTGGGTCATGATATCGGTGATACGCTCCGAATTATATACCTCATCGACATAGGCGATATACTCCTGCTGAGCCTTGGGAGTCTTGGCATAACAGACGTCATAGATGTTGAAACTCAGTGATTTTGTCAGGTTGTTGAAGCCGTAAAGCTTTAATTTATTTTCCATACGCACACCTCAAAAGTGAATAATCGTATACTCCCCGAAACGGAAGTATCAATAAAAAATGCACACATCAGCTTTCCGCCTATGTGTGCATGAAATATCATATGCATAAGCGCACGGTTAGAGGCAAAGATACCTTTTACTACTCTTATTGACCTTTCATAAGCTTGCTAAAACTCATAAATTATTCTTAAATCAATAAGGCAACAGAAGTTGCCAGCCGTAAATATCGGCAGTCGGCATTTGACCACGGCTGTCCGTATGGCCTTGACTGCGAGGTTTGTATTGCGGAAAAGGAGAAGCGGCAAACAGTGAAACAGCGCATAGTGCCGTCATTCCCGCCCATTCTCATACACACCGCACCCGCAGTGGTCAAAAATCTTGCTCTGAAACCGAAGCTTCTTTTGCAATTTGTTATATTTTATCATATATCACGGATTTTGTCAATACCAAACCCGCAATTCTCAAGGTATAAAGTTTAATTGGTCAGAAGAATTAATCTGTAGGGAACGCCGCCCCCGGCGGTTTCTTTTTCTATTTCCTTCCGCAGGCTGTTCCCCTGCATCAATTACAATTCTTCTCAAGGAAAGTCATGAACGTATCCGCCATAATATCGGGTATCTTCGCATATATGTAATGCCCCACATCGCTGAGATGATACTCGGCATTGTGCCTTTTCGCAAAGGACACCGACAGTTCCCTCCATGATATCGACTTCATCTGTCCGCTGATATCGCTGATAAACAGGCACATGGGACAGCTGACTTTTCCGCTGTCATGGGCTTTCGTCGCATTCTCGGTCATAAGCACCGATTCCGCTGATATTTCCTCATTCAGCAGATTCTTGTAGTACAGTTTCTTGTACTCCGCTTTTTCCTCATCTGTCAGATAATTTCCCGACATGATACCCGATACGTCAAGAGTCTGCTTGTAGAGAAGCTTTGACATAAGGCCTTTCTTTGCGACTTTCACAAGGAAATCCCTTCTCTTTGTGACCATTTCCTGACGCTTCATCTCGGATAATTCCTTAGCCACCGCAAGGGCATGATCGGGCATTGCCATATCTATGCCGAGGATGGCTTTGACCTCATCGGAGTACTGAGTAGCCCAGTATACCGCTTCTATGCCGCCGTAGCCGTGCACAGCCAGAACATAGGGCGGTTCGATACCTGCGGCTTTAAGGCTGTATCTGTCCTCCATGACCAGATTCTCAATGGTCCTCTTGCTTATCATGTGTCCGCTGTATCCGTAGCCGCTTTTCTCGATAACGACTGTCCTGTAACGGTCGGCCAGCTTCGTGTAAAGGGGACGATATTCAAGCACAGGGCTGGTGATACCGAGGTCCGCCATAAATACGACAGTTGTACTGCCGACGCCTTCGATGTAGACGTTCAGAGAAGCGTCCCCCACCTTGACAATGTTTTCATAACTCATGTTTTCCACCTCATTGCCGACAAAATGACTGCGAAGTTTCCCCCGCAGTCTTTGTCGCTAATCCTGATCGCAGCGGAAAGCCCTCTCCTTCTTTCCGTATGCTGCAAAATTTACTGTCTGTTTTTCTTTCTTCTTATCTTGTTATCATACATTCTCTCGTCTGCGATATTTATGAAAGCAGTTATCTTGTCCGTTTCCTTGGGGACTTCGCAGAAAAATCCCACACTCACTCCGACTTTGTAGCCTTTGCCCGAAGTCGAATTGTACCTTTCGCAGTAATCCTCGATATACTCGAAGTATTCACTGATAAGGTCATCGGGGTAGTCGCCCACACCGATAACAGCGTATTCATCGCCGCCTATCCTACAGCATATCTCGTTATTTTTACAGCAGGTATTCAGCGCATTTGCCGCTACGATAATAGCATTATCTCCCTCTATATGGCCGAAGTTGTCGTTTATTCCTTTCAGCAGGTCAAGGTCGGCCATCATAATGAAGAAAGTCTTCTTCTCGCTTTGTGCCTTTTTGAACATACTCTCCGAGAATCTGTTGAATCCCTTTCTGTTGTAGACACCCGTAAGAGTGTCACGGATGGAACTAAGCGAGATCCTCTGGTTTATGCTCATGAGTTTTGTCCTGACACGCAGGAATTCCAGTGCTATGTTGATGTTTCTGTTCCAGTGAGCGAAGACGATGCTGATAGCCGGTCTCATGTCACGGAATCTGAACAGCGAATAGCCGAAGCACCTGTCCATGAAGTGGACGGGAAGAATGAAGAAAAACGAGGGTTCTTCCGTATTTTCGGTGATGAACGGCGGAAGGATATCCGAGGAGATGTACTCATAGTTCACCAGTTCGGCAGTGCCCTCACTGATTATCATGCGCACATCCATCATGGGACTGTATCCCACACGGATATAGTCATCGTCGTCGTTGTTTTCCACATCGTCCCAGTTCCTGCAAAGGCAGAGCATATAGGTATCGATGCCGTTGAGGACGTAGGAATATTCCTCTATCCTATGCAGAAGCCCCTCAAGGCTTTCCGCCTGCATAAGTCCCTCCATCATGCCGCTTTTCTGATAGAACCTCTCATAGCGTTCGACGTTTTTGTGATAAAACTCACGGTGTCTGACGAGGAAGCCGATACCGTCGCTGCATCCGCAGCTTTGCGCCAGTATCAGCGAACCCTTTGTGATGTCCACAGGTTCGGTCTTCTCCCCTGTCATCATCTCATGGAGCCTGCAAACCGCCGAAGCGCCCAGATGGGTGTTTTCGGGGAAAACCGTGGAGATGGACGGGATATTGTCGAAAGCTTCCCTTGAGCCGTCATAACCCGTTATCTTTATCTGTTCGGGTACCTTTATTCCTGCGCTGATAAGCTCGTTGCAAAGGTTCATGGCCATTACATCGTTAGCGCAGACTATAGCGTCGGGGATGGGACGTTTGCCGCCTGATATCTCTTTAGCAAGGCGCTGAGCGGCAGGCTTCCAGAAATCGCCGTAGACGATATTCTCGTCCTTCACCTTCAGACCGTGCTTTTCCAGTGAATGCCGATAGCCTTCAAGTCTGGACATAGCGGGAGTATTCCCTTTCGGGCCCGTGAGACAGATGATGTCCTTACAGCCGTGATGCTCGATGAGATGATCTGTCATGCGCTCGATAACGGGCTGATCCTCAGCGTAGATACTCTCGCAGAAGTCGTAGTCGTAGTCCAGCGAAAGCAGGGGAACTCCCACATTTATCAGCTGATCCCTCAGCTTGTCGAGGAGTGTCTGACCTGCGAAATTTCCGCCGAGAAGAAGGATACCGTCAATTACTTCCTTATTCAGGAGTGTGAAGATATTCTCCTCGCCGTTCTGGATAAGTCCCTCTCCGTCAACGCTGAAAGCCATGACGAAAGCATACACATCGTAGCCGAGAGCCTTGCTCTGCTCCGAAATACCGACAAGTATGCTGTTCATATAGTCGTTTGAAATATCAGCGGCAATGACCGCAATTTTTTTTCGTTTCTGCAAGAACTCTCACCTCGGTTGTTATTGATTTTTTACATATGTGGCAGTATACAATTATACTATTTTACATTATACAATATTAGCGCTTTTATTTCAAGTGTTTTCAGTAAATGTTAATTAAAATGTAACATTATTTCAGTTCAGCGATGGTAACTCCGTCCTCTCCTTCACCGAAAAGACCCAGTCTGAATGTCTTAACAGACGGGTGAGATTTAAGCCGCTTGTGGACTGCCTGTCTCAGCAGACCTGTGCCCTTGCCGTGGATGATGGTGATAGTGGAAATATTGGACATTACCGCCTGATCGATGAACGAGTCAAGCTGATAGATACCGTCATCGCAGGCACATCCACGGATGTCCAGTTCCATTTTGCCCCTTCTTTCGGCCTTTACGCCAACCTTGTTCATCTTGCGGCCGGGCTTCATGGACTTATTGCCCACGGTCACTTTCGGAGTTTCCTCCAGCCTGAGACGGGAAACGGCCATTTTCGTTTTCATAACGCCCATCTGCACGAACACGAAATCGCTGCCGTCGGGGTCGCCCGAAACGATGCCCTTTCTGCCTAAGTCCACAACGTAGACCGTGTCGCCTCTCCTGAGCTTTCTCGGCAGGACATAGTCCGCATTGGGATCTTTGCTGTCCACGGGATTGGCGGTGTCGTACATCTTGTTGAAGCTTTGCTTTGCTTTCGACTTAGCCCCCGAAACATTGGCGCTGAAGTCCTTTTTGTCCTTCTGTTTGCGCAGCTTTTCCAGTTCGTCGATAAGCTCGTTGGACTCGGCCTTTGTCTGCTCGATGATAGTCATTGCACGTAGTCTCGCCTTTTCCAGTTCATCAGCCTTAGCAGCTTCGATCTCTTCCTTTTCCTTGCGGAGTTTCTCCTCATGCTCGGCGGCTTCACGGTGAAGTCTTGCGGCATCGTCCTTCATTTTCTCCAGTTCGATACGTGTGGCTTCAAGCTTGCCGATAACTTCTTCAAGACGGGAATTCGCCTCGCTTACGCCTGATTTAGCCTCCTCGATGATATCGGAAGGCATACCCAGACTTTCAGAGATAGCAAAAGCGTTGGACTTACCGGGAGAGCCGACGATGAGCCTGTAAGTGGGACGGAGAGTCTCGATATCGAACTCACATGACGCATTTTCAACATTCTCGCTGTCAATGGCGAAAACTTTCAGTTCCTGATAGTGGGTAGTGACCATGACCTTAGCCCCCGACTTCATCAGACGGCGGATTATAGCCACAGCAAGAGCCGCACCCTCAACGGGGTCGGTACCCGAACCCAGCTCGTCAAGGAGGACAAGTGAGCTTGCGTCGGCGGTTTTAAGTATCTCGATGACCTTGTTGGTGTGGGACGAGAAAGTGGAAAGATTCTGCTCGATGCTCTGGCTGTCGCCGATATCGGCGAGAACATGGCGGAAAATGGATATCCTGCTTCCGTCGGCAACGGGGATGAGAAGTCCGCACATTATCATACAGCTGAGCAGTCCGGCAGTTTTCAGCGAAACGGTCTTACCACCGGTATTCGGACCTGTGATGATGAGAGCCTGATAGTCCTCACCCAGCGAAAGGTCGATGGGAACGGCTTTTTCCCTGTCGATGAGGGGATGACGAGCCTTTTTGAGGAACATCTTGCCGTCGTCGGTTATCTCGGGGAGCGAACATCTCAGCTTTGCGGCAAGGTTTGACTTGGCAAAGTAGAGGTTCAGCTCGGTGCATATCTTGTAATTTTCACAGAGGATATCAGCGTAGTCGCCGCACTCACGGCACAGCTCACGGATGATGCGCTCTATCTCCTCCTGCTCCTTGCCTTCGAGAAGGCGGATGTCGTTGTTGGCTTCCACGATTGCCATAGGCTCGATGAACAGAGTCTGACCTGTAGCGGAAGTGTCATGGATAAGGCCGTTGACCTGACCTCTGTACTCCGATTTTACGGGGAGAACGAAGCGTCCGTCGCGGATAGTGACATTGCTCTCCTGGAGGTACTGCTGAGTGGTCTTGTTCTTTATCATCTTGTCGAGAGTTTCACGCAGCTGCATCCCTGCACGGTTTATCTTGCGGCGGATAGCGGCAAGTTCGGGGCTGGCGGCATCGGCGATCTCATTTTCCGATATAATGGAACGTTCAAGCTTTTCCAGCAGCCAGTCGTTTGGCTGGAGTC
>Ga0255346_1002476_pt1 | contig 23220 bp, 22 predicted proteins | sample wastewater_treat_FD_194410 | JGI IMG/M metagenome (GOLD analysis project Ga0255346, IMG submission 194410) | Wastewater microbial communities from Lulu Island WWTP, Vancouver, Canada - plant22 | ecosystem: Engineered > WWTP > Wastewater > Unclassified | place: Canada: Vancouver, British Columbia... | reverse complement strand
GCCCTCAACACGGTCGGCACCGTCACGATGAACATCGCGGCAGGCGCAGCGGGCCGCACCGTCAAACTCCAGAAATACAACGGCAGCACGTGGGACGAGCTCACCACGTGGTCGGAAATTGGGCTAAATGGTACGGCGTTCACCTTCGACGTGAACGATTCCGGCGCCAACGTCCAACTGCGCATTGCGTCGCCGAGCGCGGCCATTTATGTCCATGACATCGTCGTGACATCCACTGGCGGTGGCGGCGGCGAATCGAGCTTTGTGCCCGGCTATGAAAACCTCGACGTCGGCAACGTCCTCACCCACACGGTGACGGGCCTGACGGAAGGCGTGACATACTACTACCGCGTCCAAGCCTACAACGCCTCCTCCAACAGCCCCTACTCCGCCGTGACCAGCGTGGTGACCCAAGCCTCCTCCGGCGGCGAACCGCCGGAAATCGCGGGATTCGAAGTGCCCCCCGGCGCGTCCGCATCGGCCAGGTTGACCACGACCACCGTGGGCAAGACCTACCGCTTGCAGTACACCACCAACCTGAGGGCAGAGCCGGTGGTGTGGGCAAACGCCGCGGAACAAGCCGGCACCGGCGGCGAAATCACCCTGATAGACGTGGATCCCGCCGACATCATGCGCTACTACCGCGTGGTCGAACAGTAGCCCGTTCGTCGGCTGCCACCCCAACGCCGCGCCCCCATCAGGGCGCGACGTTTTTTGTGGCATGAAACCGCGATGGGATCGGCTTGAAGTGCGGCCATTCCTGTGCTTCAATCGAGTAAAACGCTTTGCCTGCCGCCTGACGTTCGCGTTGCCGTGAAGGGGGGGGGGCTTGGATATCCTGTCAGATGGATTGATTCGGCCTCTGCTTTAACGGCCATTTAAAAGCGGCGAGCTGCAGAATGAGCAAAAGAGCAGTCTGGGGCGTGTTGGCGGGTTTGCTGATGGCGGGAATCGTCCGTGCGGAAAAATTGAGAGTGGATGTCACGTTCTCCGTAGCCGACGTCGAACTGATCACGGCGGGTGAATATACCGCTATCGGCCTGACCGACGGGGCCTTCGTGCCTGCGAACGCCCGCTACGTCAGCGCCGCCGCCTGGCCCGCCGAAACTGCGACCTACCGAGGCGTTCAGGACATGAAAGGCTACCAGTTTGTGTCCATTCGCGTGAATCCGCTGGCCTATGTGGGGGCCGAAAAGAAACTGTGTCTGCGTGAAAAATTGACCGTGACGCTGACCTACAACGCGCCGGTGGCCGCCAGGAAAATCCGCCCCAGGCAGAAGACAATCTTCGAACCGCTGGTCCAAAGCCTGGTCGTGAATCCCGCTAGCGATGCCTACGGGAACTCGCGCGCTTCCAATTCGCACATCGTGAACGTGTACGTGTACCGCTTCGCTGTGGACGTGAACAAACACTTCTGAATTCTGGATTCCAAGTAATTCATAAGTTGTAGTTCACCGTTCGTCCTTCAACCTCCAACTTACTTCCAAAGCTTTCACACACTCCGCTTCCACAACCCTCATCCTGCCCTGAAAATCTGCCGCCCTCGTGCAACCCTGCGGAATGGGCACGGCGATTTTCGAGATCGTTCCGCCATAGCCGAACAAGTTCTTCGGTTCAGCAAAGGCCACGCCGTCCCCACCGCCTTCGACGGGATGGATGAACGCGCCTTTTTGCGCAGGAAAAATGTGCAGATAGGTGATCATCTGATGCAAATCCTCGCGCCCAGGCCCGCCACCCATGCGCTTGTACTTCGCATCCAAAATGCAATGTCCCGCGATTGCTTCCTTGGAATTCTCGTTGAGCACAACCGACGGCAATTGCACGCCACGGTAGAAGTCGGGATAACGCGGATTGCCTCTGTAAACACAGATACCGTTTTTCCCCGTCCGGTTTTCCGAGTGCGTGAAATTCAAGGGGGCTCGGGTGAGCAACGTGGCAAGGTATTCTTCCCACAGCCAGGCGCCGTCAAAGAGAATTCCGTACACCTTCTTGGGTTCCGTCGCATATTTCAGCTTGTTGTGCAGCAGAATCATCAGGCACAACTTTTGCAGCGGGCGATACGCCGTGTAGTAAGGATGCGAGACGGGGCGTTTGTTCCGGGCAATGACGCGCTGCCGGTCATGCAGCGAATAGTCGGGCGTGCTGTCGTAAACGAGCTGCACGCACTCACTGATTTCACGATTGTTCCGGATGATCGCGTTACCGAAAGGTTTGGTTTTGATGAACTCGATCGCATGGCGGATCAAATGCAGCAGCGGATTGTTCTCCGTGCGTTCGCGGCTCGCATACGCCACCTTCCCCGTGAAGAGCGGATTGAGCTTCACATGACGCGCCAAGTCGATCGGGCCCTTGATCTTCGAATCGTTCCGCTCGAATTTCCGGTAGGTTTTGAACAAGCCTTGCGCCATGGCGCGTTTCAACATCGTGGGGAAGACGAAAAGCAAAAAGTCATGATGCAGGGCGCGCCCCGTGGCGTGTTCCAACGTGAACACATGGATTCCCAAGACCTTTTGCAGCATGTAATGCAAAAAGAAGTCCTCGCCTGCCGCGTTCCACTGGGCGAAACGCGAGAAAATCGAAAGCTCGGTGTCGCCCCGCCCGACAAACCCCATGAGGTTGCCCGTTGCGACACAGATTTCGTTTGGATCGTCGCCCCCGCGATGCAGCGTGATGATGTTCGAATCGTCCTCGGCAAGATGGCTTTTGCTTGCCGCCAAGGATTGCGGAAAGACAAGCAACGACGGATTTTCCTCCAACAGCGATTGAAGCCCCTTGCCGGCAAAATACGACAAGTCGGCATGCGCCTCGCTGTCGCGCATCAAGGCGAACGCCTCCCCGCCGACGCGATTTCGCAATCGCGTGGAGCCGTTGTTGTCGGTCGTCCAGAAATGCATGTCAGGCAGTCGGTTCGTCCGAGGCAGCGGCATTCTCCGAATCAACATTCCGCGGGTTGTCATAGGCTTTTTTCAGCATGGCGAGCTTGTTTCCCGCATCGTCCATCCCGCGCAGATATTCCTGCAGAAGACCTTTCAAGTGATACTCCCAAAGCGCCCTGAAGGCATCTTCGCCTCCAAAGTTTTCGAGCCTCAAGAAATACGCGGCGCCGATATGGTACGCCGACGACAGCCCTTCCGTCTTGCTGATCGCGTCGTTCAGTGCTTTCAGCCGCAGTTTCGCGTCTGCTGCAAGCTCCCCATCAAGCTCATCCAACATGCCGATGTTGTCTTCGGCCTTGATTTCATCGAACACGAAACGCCGCCGGATTGCAAAGTCCATGCTCTCCACGCCACGATCAATGTCGTTCATCGTCCCGATGATGTACACGTTTTCCGGAACGAAAAACCCATCCGCAAACAGGTCGCCCGGCTCGACCAGATTCTGGTACTGCGTCTTGACCCGGTTTTTCTCGCCCCGATACCCCGGGTCGATCGAGAAAAACAACTCGCCTAGAATCTTCGACATGTCCCCGCGATTGATCTCATCGATGATGAAGACGAATGTTTTCGTTCCCGAACTCTCCTGATCAGTGGCATCGTCGTTTTTCGTGCTCTCCTGCCAGTCTTTCTCCGCCTTCTTGCAAAACTCCTTGAAAACACCGTCCATGCGTTCCAAGCCAAAGCCTTCGCCCGCTTCATTTTTGACGGGACGCAACCCCTCCACGAAGTCCGTGTAGTCATAGGATGGATGGAATTGGACAAAACCGCGTTTTGAGTTTACCAAGCCTTCAAACGAATTCAGCTTGTCCCCTTCTTTATTCGAGAGCTTGGCCGACTGCCTTTTTTTTGACAATCCTTCTGCGTAGTAATAGTCATCTTTACCTAAAATCATGCGTCTCGCGATCTTTTTTGCCAAAAGCGTCTTTCCCGTTCCCGGCGCACCGTGTAGCACAAGGTTGCACGACGCCTCCAACCGCTCCGCAAAACTTTCCAGCTGCTCGTCGGGACTTTCTTTTTCGGTCGTATCCAGATGATACAACTCCTTCAACAAGTTTTCATATTCTTCAAAAAAATTCTCCAACCCCTCATTGGGCGCTTTTCCGTCAAACAGTCCAAGCTCAACAACACTCTTGGTATGAACGGTCACTGCGCTACTGAGAGGAAACGAATTTTTTGTCATTCGTATTATTTCAACTTCCTCCGACTCTCCTTCACCCTTTGTTCTCCATTTTGTATTGATGCTAAGCGACGTTTCTTTCCAATGCAGATAACAACCCCTGCTTTGAAAGTTTGTCGCATTTGCGGTGATGCAAATCGTACCAATGTCGTAAGAATCCCATCCGTCGACTTGACTCTGGATCGCATGTCCCTTGTAGCCATACCCTGATTTGACAAACCTATTGGCATCAACCAGCGGCTTAATGTAAGTATTGTATCCGCGTATGTTGCCATCATATTTATTTGCCCCGTATTCCAGATGCGAAACAAAATATTCGAGCAAGTTCTTGAAACGAACGATGTCAGACTTGTTTTCTCTTTCCATGATGATGCTTCCTTGGACTGTTGGATGTTTTACATAATAGAGCACAATAGTAATGCAGGGACGCTCACTGCCGATGCCATTAAATAGCTCTGCTTCCTCATTTCGCAAGTAAAAACTGATCCCTATTGCGTTCTATTGCGTTCTCCCACATAAAGCACATAAAATCAAGTCCATCGGCAGGCATGAAGATTTTCGGGTTGCATTCCCCATTGTGTCCCAAACTGTCTTGTTTAACGGTGCCGGTTGTCGGGGGTATGTCAAGTTATCCGGTGGCGATGATGTGTGGTCTGTCCATTGTGGTTCATATATGAGGGGTGGTTTTCTCTGGTTTTCCACCCCTTGGAATGGGGTCTCCATAGCCCATGAGCTAATAACACCGCTTCCATCGGCGCATCGTTCGGCAACTGGCTCCCCCCCACCCTTTGGGGCCTTCCTCCCCTGAACCCTTTCCACCTTCCACCAGACCTTGCAGCGCCCGACTGCCGATCCTTTGGTGCCTTACGCTCGCCCCTGCCACCCCCTCACGGTTGCCAGCAAGCCCAGGGCAACGATGCCGAAACGAATTATCCTCGACCTGCTTGTCGCCATCCGTTCCTCCGCGCTTTTAGTTGTCCACCTTCACCGCAAAAATCTGGCTGCCGTTTCCGGCCAGCAGCACGCACCACTGCGGAACCCTGCCAGCCCGCGCCAAGCCCGAATGAAGACCTCCTGCGTCAAATCGTCCGCATCCGCGTGATTCAATGCCATCTGGTACATCATTCCTCGCACCCTCGGCAAATGCCGCCGCATCAGCTCCTCCGCGACATCACCGGCCCCATCCCGCTGGATGGCCATGACCAGTTCAGAATCGGTTGCCGTCGCGACGTCCATCATGCCCTTTCCTACCATTAGACCCAGTTGCCCGGAATTTCTTGGATTCTTTTTCAACCGGCCAAGCCAGCCGCACACCCGGCGGTGCGCCAATCGCCTCCATCCTCTCCTTTTCCTCCAGACCCGGCAACGGCGGATTTCTTTGAAAGCCAAAGAATGAATGCCACTGAAAATGCCCCCCGGAACATGCGCCCATACCACGCCCCGCCAATTATCGCTTGGCATCACATCCCCTGCCCGCTTACACTCTGAAACATGGCCGCTGGTTGTCCCGAAGGCCCCGATGTTGGACATCTTGAGTATGATTTTACGCGCGATACTGGCTTTTCTGGCTCTGCCGACTCTCGTCGCCGGCGTGTTTCCCTGGCTCATTTCCAGGATTCCCGCGCCCATCTTTTTCAAGTTCCCCTGCGGTGTGGCGCTGATTGCCGTGGGAAGCGGAATTCTGCTTTCGGCAGTTGTCTCTTTTTATCGTCGGGGACGGGGCACGCTCGCTCCGTGGGACCCGCCCAAGCGTCTGGTGGTCCAGGATCTTTACCGATTCAACCGGAATCCCATGTATATCGGCGTGATTGCCCTGGTGTGGGGATGGGCGCTGCTCACGGGCAATCCGTGGAACTACGTGTATGCGGCAGCCGTTCCCGTGATCTTCCATTTGCGGGTGATTTTCTATGAGGAAAAGCAGATGGAGCGCTTGTTTGCGCCAGAGTGGGAGGCCTATCGCAAGGCCGTGCCGCGATGGGGCATAACCTTTCACCCTTACGCCCCGAGTGTCCAACCGGACGCGCCGCCCGACACCCACCCCTGACATTCGGCCACAAGAAATCATGAAGAGCATCGTATTCATCACGCTGGTTTCTCTTGCGTTGCTCTCTCAGGCTGGCTCTCCGAATTCAGCACCCGCATCCTTTGCTTGCGTGCTGCAGGCCGACACCCTCGCCAAGACCAAGGCACGGGCGGTTGAGCGGCTGGCGGCATGCGACCGCGATTGGATTATTCTGGATGTGGCCTTTGACGGCGAGACGATGTGGGATCGCGCCAATCTCGATACGCTGCGCCGCGGACGCTCCGGGCGCAAGGTTCTCGCCTACATGTCCATCGGCGAGGCGGAGGACTATCGCGCGTATTGGCGCAAAGAATGGACGTTCCAAGGGCAGCTTGCCGCTGCCGCACCCGTATGGCTCGGCGCCGGGAACCCAGAGTGGAAGGGCAATTACCGCGTGAAATACTGGCATCCTGAATGGCAGGCGCTCATGCTTGCCGCGATGGACGACGCGCTGACGCGCGGCTTCGATGGCCTCTATCTCGACATCGTGGACGCCTTCGAAACATACGAGCAAAACGGCGAGGAGTATGCGGACAACTGTCTGAATCCGGACACCCGGCAGAGCTATCGGCGCGACATGGTGGACTGGGTGAAATGGATTGCCACCCGCGCTCGCGCAAAGAATCCCGCCGCGCTGATTGTTCCCCAAAACGGCTCGCAACTGCTGTCGCACGCGGATTTTCTCGCCGCCATCAGCGCCATCGGCATCGAAGACCTCTTTACAAACGGCGACAAGCTCCAGCCCAAGTCCCACACGAGAGAAGTGCTCGGACACTTGAAAGCGATGACCCAGGCGCAAAAGCCCATGCTGCTCATCGAGTATCCAAAGAGCGCGGAACGTCAGGCGCTATCGAAGCAACTGGCGACGCAAAACGGCATGATATGGCTAATCACCGATCGCCAGCTCATGACCCTGGGCGAATCAGGTAGATAAGCGCCTGCAACGCCCGCCAAACAACGGCCTGTTCCCGCATTGTTATGACGTTGACCTCATATTTGGGGGGCGAGGGGGCAGCGGTGAAGAGCTTGGTAGCGCGGGCCGGCGGGGGTGAGGTGGCTCTCGAATAAAACGGCGTGTTTGATGAAAATTTCGCCGAAGTTTTCGTGTTGGAAGCGGGCAAGACACTTCTGGAGCCGGTCGGGATGGCGCAGGGTGTTTAGTCGGGCCAACGTGAGATGCGGGGTGTAGGGACGCGACTCAGGGGGCCAACCAGCCAAACGCAGTTCCTGTTGCAGAGCGGCGTGAAGCGTGATGAGTCCAGCGGATTCCACGCCGACCCAAATCACGCGTGGATGGCGCGGCGGGCCGAAGGCGCCGACGGTGGCGAGGCGTAGATGAATGGGCTCGATTGGGGCGGCGGCAGCGGCGAGGGCCGCAGCGAGGGCGGGAATCCGGCTTTCTGGCACGGCGCCAAAAAATTCCAGAGTCAGGTGCCAATTTTCCGGGGGAACCCATCGGATTCGCTCGCGGGCCAGTTGGGTTTGCAGTGTTGCGAGAGCGTCGCACAGGGCGGGCGGTGCGGGAATCTTGACGCCGACAAAAAGGCGTCGCTGGCTGGATGAGTTTGTTTCTTCCATCTGGGGCCGCGCTTGACTTGGATGCGGTTGATTTGCTACGAAAGGCGACCTTATGGGACAGCAATTACGAAAACGAGTCAAGCGCAAGGCGCGCGATCGTCGGCGGAAACGTCTGAAAGAACGCGCCAAGCAAAAGAAATAAACCAACGCCTGATGTTCAGGTTGGGGTGCGTCCGCACGGACGGACAGCCGCAGGTGTCCGCCGACACAAGTTGTGCGGCGGGTTTCGGCGTATTGTTCCGGCAGGAATTTCTGCATAGAGGCAGGGCATGATCGTATTTTTAGAGGGCATTCTTGAAGAGAAAGAGCCGACGCGGGTGGTCATCAATGTCGGCGGAATAGGCTACGAAGCGGCAATTCCCTTGAGCAGCTATGATCCCCTGCCGCTGCCAGGCCGGCCGGTGCGCCTGCTGACGGTGCAGATTATTCGCGAGGATGCCCACTTGCTGTTCGGCTTCATGACGGCGGAAGAGCGCAACGCTTTCCTGCAATTGACGACGGTGAACGGAATTGGCCCCAAGCTGGGGCTGGCAGTGCTGTCGGGACTGCCCGTCCGCGAATTAAAAACGGCGATTGCCGGCGGAGACGTGAAGCGACTGAGCGGCATTCCCGGCATTGGCAAAAAAACGGCGGAGCGCATTATTCTGGAAATGCGCGACAAACTGAGCAAGGGCGAACTGATGGAAGCGGCGACGGGCGGCGCGGACAACCCGGCGGCGACCAAGATGCACGACGTTTTGCTGGCGCTGATTTCGCTGGGCCATAAGCAGGCCGACGCCCGGCGCATGGTGAAGGAATTTGCCGCGCATATTACGCCGGAAACTTCTCTGGAAGATACGCTGCACAAGATTCTTTCCGGGCGCGTAACAAAAGACAAGTAACGCGCCAGTTGCGCGACCGCGCGCGATGGGGAATAAAGCCGCGATTGAATTAAGCGCCGGCCTTGCGCCAGAGATGAACCCGCGGATGGGGCGACGGAAGCGGAATCAACCCGGCATGGGCGGAAATCCACTCAAGGGTTTGGCGATGATAAAACGCGATGTGCGTTTCATCGTTGGCATAGCTCCAGGTGGCGAAGTCGTCCGGGTCGTCCCACAGCGCCGTCATGACGGCCAGCAGTCCATTCGGGCGTAGCCACGCCAGCATTTGCGCCCAATCCTGCGCGGGTTGCGCGAAGTGCTCAACAACTTCCGTCGCAAATAAAAAGTCGTATGGTCCGGCAGGCGTGTCGGGAAAGAAAAAAGGATCGTAGGGCGCGCATGGCCAGCCGGCGGCGGTGACCAGTTGCGCCAGCACAGGGGTCGGGCCGCAGCCATAATCCACGCCCTGCTGACCGGGCTGGAGCAGCGGCAAAACCGGGTCCACCGCCTGCCGGAGAAAGGCGACATAGCCGGTCTCGGTCGGTTCATTGCGATGCTGAAGGTAGCGCGCGCGTTCCGCCGCCGGGCTGATGCGGCAGGCGGTATCTACGAAAATCAGCCGACAACCGGGGCAGGCATGGTGACGGCGGCGGCGAATGTCCACCAGTTCCGCAAAGGGACCGGCTGACATGCACAGGGGACAGACCTGCATCGAAGACCTCCGCCGAATGCCTTTCAGCCCGAAAGCCGCCGGTTAAAACGCGTACTTCATGGCCACCTGCACACGGTCGTTGGTGGCGTCCGACTTTTCGTGGTAGTCCGTGGTCATGTGGCTGTATTCCAGCATGCCGGTGAGCGCCGGTGTGAAGTGATAGGCCGCGTTGCCCCAAATACATTCATTGCGCGAGCGCATGCCGGGGCTCAGGGTGTCGTTGTCCGGATCATCCACGCCGTAGCCGAGGGCGAAGCCCCACTTGGCGCAGGGGTCAAACAGCAACTGCGCGTAGCCGCCGACGGCGCGCACGCCCTTGCGGAGCGCCATGTTTACGCCCTGACCAATGCCGCCGTAATAGGTGTCGAGGTTCTCGCCCTGCCAAAGATTGACTTGTGCCGCCAGTTGGCCGGTCAACGGCAAAAAGATGGAGCCCTGAATGGACCAGGTGTCGAAATCCTCCACATCGCTGGAAATAATTTTCACCCGCTCGGCAACCACGCCCGAAGCATTGGTGGCGACCACTTTTTCGGTGCCATCGAGAGTTTCGCGGCCGTAGTGGCCAGCCACGGAAAACCGCGCCATTTTTTCTGTCCAGAGCTTTTGATGCAACGTCACGTTGAACTGGAAAGACGGCCATTCGGCGTCCGCGCCATCTTCAAAGCCGCCTTGGTCGAGATCTTCGCCGACGGTTTGCGCCAGCGCCGCCTTGAAGACCAGTTTTGTGTTCTCCGAACACTTCCATTCCTGCGTCACGCGCCCCTGCGGACGCCGCAATCCCAGCGCGCCCACATCCGCCACGCTCGCGAAGTTCACAATGCGCGGCTGAAGCTCCATGAATGTGTCCCAGTCCTGACCCAAACGAAACGAAAAGCCGGAAGTATGGGCCACATCCACGAACGCCAAACGCATGCGCGGATTGTAGGCGTTGGCTTTGTCGCCGCCGTAGAAGTCCATTTCAATTTTGCCGAAGGTTTTCCAATGGCCGGCATTCGGCCCAAACAACGCCAGCCCGAAGCGGGTTTCCCGCGCGCCGACATGCGTTTGCCCGTCCTTTTTGCCGTCTATTTCCGGCAACACCCAAAAAGCGAAGTCGGTGCCGGGAGCCGTGGCTTGCGTGCCGTAGGACAGGTCAGCGCGGATATAGCCATAAACCTGCAACCGGACATCGCCCGCGCTTTCCGGCAACTGGACTTCCAGCGCCAAGGAAGAAATCGCGCACCCCAGAATCAGAACTGCAACCAACCACTTTGTTCTCATAATGCACCCCACGGGAGTTGTTTTTATTTGTCAGGGAAGATTTTCTATAATCCTAGGACCGGGTCAAACCATTTTCCCCAAAATGTGTTTTTTCAAAAAAGTTAAAAATCGTACGCTAAAAAGTGGCAGAAATGCCGTTGCCGTGTTATCAGTACCCCCGTTAACGTAACCATATCAGGAGGATTCACATGTCAGACTTCAGTGCCACCATTCAAAGCGCCGATTGGAAAGTGGAAAAGCACGCGCCATCCATCGAAGCGCCCGAGACCGTCAAAGCGGGCGAAACATTCACCGTCAGCGCCGGCCTCGGCACGGCCATTGCCCACCCCAACACGGTGAAACATTACATTGGTTGGATTTCGCTCTTCTTCCTGCCGGAAGGCTCCAAGATGACAATTCAACTGGCCCACGCCGAGTTCAAGGCCCACGGCGATTCCGCAACCGACGCCCCCGGCGCCGCGTTGACAAATCCCAACATGACCGCCAGCGTCGCCCTGACCAAGTCCGGCACGTTGCAAGCGGTTGCCTACTGCAACATCCACGGCGTCTGGCAGTCGTCCAAAGCGATTAAGGTCGAAGCCTAATTCCAACGGCCCCGTGGCCGTGCCTTTGTCTTCCACGCCGGCATCCGCGATTGCGAGTGTTCCGGCGTGGATTTTTGTTTGCCACGGCTACGCATTGATAGTTTCCCGCACGCCGTCTATTCGTGGCTTCCCAACCCGTGTCAATTCTGTTACCTCTTGCCCGCATGACAACCGCCCGTATTCGCACGTTTAGCTCCGCCTTTCTGGACGACCTCGCCATCCGGGCCGCCGCCACTCCCCGGCGACGCCTCAATCATAATTTGCACACCGCAAACGAATACCCCTGCCATCGGCTGTTCAACGCCCTGCAAGCCGACACCTATGTCCAGCCCCACTGCCATGCCGATCCCTCCAAGGATGAAACCGTGGTACTGCTGCGCGGAAAACTCGGCCTCATCGAATTCACGCCCGATGGTCAAGTCGTCGCCACCCAAATCATCCGACCGGGCATGGTTGTGGACATCCCCCACGGCACCTTCCACGGCTGGTGCTGTCTGGAAGACGACTCCGTCTTCTTTGAAGCCAAAGCCGGCCCCTACGCGCCGCTGACGCCGGAGGAACGCGCCAACTTCGCGCCGCCGGAAGGCGACCCGCGCGTCCCCGAATACCTCGCCTGGCTCAAACAACTTTGCCGGACTGCCGAATAATGGATGCCGCCCCGCCACCGATTGCCCTCATGGAACAGCAAGACCCCGCCATCACGCCGGATTGGGCCAAAGACGCCGTCTGGTATCAGGTGTTCCCTGAGCGTTTCCGCAACGGCGCGCCGCAATCCGACCCGCAACCGGAGGACATCGGCGGCGCTCCCCCCGGCTGGCGCGTGTCGCCCTGGGGCATGGAATGGTATGGGCGCGACACATGGGAAAAGCCGGGCGTTGAAGCTTTTTGGGACACCGTCTTTCATCGGCGTTTCGGCGGCGACCTCGTCGGTCTGCGCGCCCAGTTGCCGCACCTTCAAAAGCTCGGCATCAACGCCATTTATCTCAATCCCATTTTTCAGGCCCGGTCGCTCCACAAATACGATGCAACGACGTACCATCACATAGATCCCACGCTCGGCCCCGACCGCGCAGGCGATTTGCGCGCCATCGCCGCCGCCAACGAAACCGAAGACCCGGCCACCTGGATTTGGACCGCCGCCGACCGTTTTTTTCTGGAGCTGGTCGCCGACATCCATGCGCGAGGCATGCGCATCATTTTGGATGGCGTCTTCAACCACTCCGGCACCGCCTGTTTCGCCTTTCGCTATTTGCAAAAAAATGGCCGCGCATCCAGATATGCCGACTGGTATCAAGTGACCCGCTGGCATCCCGACGGCACATTCGACTACTCCAGTTGGGACGGCGCCGGCATCTTGCCCAATTTCGGGCGCGACGAAACCAACCTCCATCCCGGCGTTAAAAAATATATTTTCGACATCACCCGCCGCTGGATGGACCCATCCGGCCAGGGACGCCCCGAAGAAGGCATAGACGGCTGGCGGCTGGATGTGGCCTTCTGCGTGCCCCATGCCTTTTGGCGCGAATGGCACGCCCACGTCCGCGCCATCAACCCCAACGCCTACACCACCGCCGAAATTGTCGGCCCCGCTCAGGAATGGCTCCAGCCCGGCGAGTTCGACGCCGTCATGAATTACGAATGGACCTACCCCACCCTGTCGTTCTTCACGCCCGCGCCCCACGCCATTCCGGCCCGCGAATTTCGCCAACGCATCAACACGCTTCACGCCCGCCATGCGCCCGGAACCATTCACATTCTGCAAAACCTGCTCGACTCGCACGACACCGGCCGCGTGCTGACCCTGTTTGAAAGCCAAAGCCCGGCATTCACCGGCTGGGACACCTATTTTCATTGGGCAAAAACCGCCAACACCCCGGAACTGAAAACCAGCCGCCCCGGCCCCGCCGCCCGGCAAGCCCTCCAACTCGCCGCCGCCTGGCAAATGACCGGCCCCGGCGCGCCCATGCTCTACTACGGCACCGAAGTCGGCATGTGGGGCGCCAATGATCCCTGCGACCGCCAGCCCATGCTGTGGCAGGACATCCACTACCAAGATGAAACCCGCGACTATCGCGGGCCGCTGCTGACACCCAACTCCCGCCAGCCGGATTGGTTTCTGTTCGCCTTCTACCAGCGCCTCATCGCCATTCGCCACGCACAGCCCGCGCTCCGGCGCGGCTCATTCGCCTGGATCCCCTGCGAAGACGAAAACACCCTCGCCTTCCAGCGACAACTGGACGACGACACCCTTTGGATTCTCATCAACAAAAATCCCCACCCCATCACCTGGCAGTTGCCCACCCCCGGCCGCGACCTCTGGGCCGCCGCCGATTTCCCCGCCAGCCCGCTATCCATCCCCAAGCAATCCTTCAAAATCATCCGACTCGTCAGCGAGCCCTGATAAAACAAACGGCCCCCCCGCTCCCCGGCTCGCAACCAGTCGCGCCATTTGCCCCGCAACAAATTCGGGCGCCGAACATTCGGCGCCCGAAGTGATTCTTCTGAAAGAATATCGCGACGATTAATGGCGGCCAACGCTGTGATAGGTGAATCCCAGCGCCCGGACTTTTTCCGGGTCAAAGATGTTGCGACCATCCACGATGGCCGGGGTAGCCATCACTTCCTTCAGCTTCTCGAGGTCCAGCTTCTTGACCTCGTCCCATTCGGTCAGAATCAAAACAAGGTCGGCATCCCTGGCGCATTCATAGAGATCTTGAACGCACTCAAGGTCCGGATGAATCTCCTTGAACTTGCCTTCGGCCACCGGGTCCCAGGCGCGCAACTTGGCCTGCATCTCCTGCAATTTCGGCACGAAATAAAGACTGGGCGCTTCCCGCACATCGTCGGTCTGCGGCTTGAACGCCAGCCCGAAGATGGCAATCCGCTTGTCCTGCACCACCCAAAGCTCCTGCTTAATCTTTTTCATGACGTAGTCGCGCTGCGTCTTGTTAATGTTCTGCACTTCCTTCAAGAGTTTGAAGTCATAACCCAACGAATCGCTGAGCCGCACGAAAGCATCCACATCCTTCGGGAAGCATGACCCGCCATAGCCCACGCCCGCCGCGAGAAAACGCGGCCCAATCCGGGGGTCCAGCCCCATTCCCTTGGCCACCTGGCCCACATCCGCGCCGGCCAGCTCGCAAATCCGCGCCACCGCATTGATATACGAAATCTTCATGGCCAAAAACGAGTTGGATGCATGCTTGGTCAGCTCCGCGCTGGTGACGCTCATGCGCAAAAATTCGCCGCCGCCCTTTTCCAGAATGGGGCGATAAATTTCTTCCAGCAAATCGCCGGCGCGCTGGCTTTCCACGCCCACCACAATGCGGTCGGGCTTGGTGGCATCTTCAATCGCCGTGCCTTCGCGCAAAAATTCGGGATTGGAAGCCACATCGAAATCGGTATCCGCCTGCAAATACTTCAGCACGGTCCGCTTGAGATGCTCGCTGGTTTTTGCCGGCACGGTGCTTTTTTCCACCAGCAGCCGGTAGCTGGTCATATGCTCGGCAACCTGACGCCCCACCTGCTCCACATACGTCATGTTGGCCTCGCCGCCAACTCCCGGCGGAGTGCCCACGGCAATAAAAATCACTTCCGCGAAATCGGTGCCTTCCTTGATGGAAGTGCTGAAATGCAACCGCCCCGCCTTGACGTTGCGCTCCACAATCTCTTCCAGCCCCGGCTCATAAATCGGCATGATGCCCTTGTGCAGCATCTCGATTTTCTTCGCGTTGTTATCAATGCACATGACCTCGTGCCCGGCATCGGAAAAACAAGCCCCCGTCACCAAACCAACATACCCGGTGCCGACAACTGAAATTTTCATGCATCCATCTCCTTCACGTTTTGACCTAAAACGCCGTCACGTTATTCAAATCACCGCAAAAATGCAAATGATATTGAGAGTTGAGTGAATTCCATTCGTCAAATTGCAATCATTTCTATAATGTTGCGCAAAAGAATAAGAAGCATGGTTATGTTGACGTTGAATCCAACGCTGGAGCACACCTGCCGCATGTTGGCAAGTGTTCCGCGCCTGCGGCTGTTGCGCCTCGTCTGCGCACATCCGGGGCTGGCCGTTTTTGAATTGGCCCGACAAGCCGGCGTCCATGTCTCCGGCGCCAGTCAGGACTTGCACCGCCTGCATTCGTGCGGCCTGCTCCAGCGCGTCACGCCAACAGGCGAGCGGCGAGTGACCTATCTTCCCAAAGCCGCCCCCTCCATTCCCAACGCCGCGCCCATACTGAAAGCCATACAGGCCACCTTCCGCAAGCATCCGCCCGCACGCGACCCGGAAACCGCGGCAATCGCCGCCGCCCTGGCCCATCCGCGCCGAATCGCCATCCTGACCGAGCTGCTGAACGGACCGCGCAATATCCACGCGCTGCAAGCCGCCCTGCAATGCCCGTTGCGCACGCTTTATCACCATTTGAACATCATTCAGGACGGAAAAATGCTCGAACGCGCCCGACTCATGTACCGCGTGGCCAACAACCCGCACCCATTGGCCAAATGCTTGCTCGGCCTCTTGCTGGAACCCCAACACATGCCATTAAAATAAAACTTTTCCACACGCTTTGATTTATGAAAGATGCTCTCAACATGAAAATCCAACGCGCCCTGCTCAGTGTCTCCGACAAAACCGGCCTCATCGAATTCGCCCAAGGATTGGTGGCGTTGGGAGTGGAAATCCTCTCCACCGGCGGCACCGCCGCCGCCCTGCGACAAGCGGGTGTGGCGGTGACGGATGTCTCCGCTTACACCGGGCACCCCGAAATTCTGGATGGCCGCGTCAAAACACTGCACCCGAAAATTCATGGCGGCATTTTGCAGCGGCGCGACCATCCGGACGATAGGGCCACCTGCCAGCAGTTGGGCCTGCCCCCCATTGATTTGGTGTGCGTCAACCTCTACCCCTTCGAAGCCGAACCCTCCATCGAAAATATAGACATCGGCGGTCCGGCCATGATTCGCTCCGCCGCAAAAAATCATGCGGACGTCATCGTCCTTTGCGAGCCCGCCGATTACGCATCCGTTCTCGTCGCCCTGCAGACAAACGGCGACATTCCCTTGGAACAGCGGCGTTCACTCGCGCAAAAAGCCTTCGCCCGCACCTCCACCTACGACAGCGCCATCGCCCGCTGGCTGGCCGGGCAAACAGCGACGGAAATCGCTTTGCGCTACGGCGAAAATCCGCACCAACAAGCCATCCTGCGCCCGGACGCCACTCCACCGCCGGAAGCCAACCTGACGACGGCCCGCATTCTCCACGGCAAAGCCATGTCCTTTAATAATTACGTGGATGGCGACGCCGCCCTCGAAGCCGCCCGCGAACTTCACGCCGCCCCCGCCGCTGTCATCATCAAACACACCAACCCGTGCGGGGCGGCCACCGGCGCAATGCTCGCCGAAGCGCTCGCCGAAGCATGGGAAGGCGACGTGGTCTCCGCGTTCGGCTCCGTCATCGCCGTCACCCGCCCGGTGGATGCGGCCGCCGCGCAAGTCTTGAAGGGCCGCTTCGTCGAAGCCCTGATTGCACCGTCCTTCGAGCCCGACGCCCTCGAATTTTTACAAAACAAATCCAAAAACATCCGGCTGCTCAGTCTGGATTGCCCCCTGTCCGCGCCGCTTGCGCGCAAAGTCATCCGCCAAATCAACGGCGCCACGCTCATTCAAGATGCCGATGTGAACGCGCCGGAAGAATGGCGCGTCGTCACCCGCGCAATCCTGCCGGACGATTTACGCCCCACGGCCGAATTCGGCATCCGAGTCGGCAAGCACTTGAAATCCAACGCAATCGTTCTGGCGTGGGAATATGCCCCCGGCCAGTTCGCCATTCTGGGCATGGGCGCCGGCCAGCCCAATCGGGTGGATGCGCTCCGAAAACTCGCGCTGGAAAAGGCCCGCGAAAATATCACCCGCCGCGGTCTGGACATGGCCGCCGTTCTCGCGCGCACCGTATTGGTGTCCGACGCATTTTTCCCGTTCGCAGACAACATCGAAGCGGCAGCCGAATTCGGCATCCGCTATATCGTGGAGCCCGGCGGTTCCAAGCAGGATGCCGCGTGCATCGCCGCCTGTGACCAGCATGGCATCGCCATGGTGTTCACCGGCTGCCGCCACTTCCGCCACTAAAAACGGAAGCGTCCCCCGCCCCGCGCCTAGTCCTCCTTGCCAATCGCAATCTGGATGGTGGTGCCCCCCTCGTCGGTCCGCAAAACAACATGGGCGCGCCGCTCGCCCTTGGCATACGAATACATGGCGGACTCCACCGTTTCCATCGTGACATCGGCGGCCCAGCCCTGCTTCCTCATTTCCTCAACATATTGCTCCAGCACCGCGGAAAGCGACTCGGCGCTCTGCAAAGACAGATTCACCCCATCGGGCATCGTTATCGCAGAAAGGACATTCGCCTGCGCCGGCACATAAACGTCTTTCGGAAAGTTCGCCGGAATCTGCGCGCCAGCGCCAACCTGAACGTCTATCGCGCCCTCCTCGCTTTCCACCGGCGCCGCATCGCTATCAAGCTGAAGCTCCACCACCTCGTCCGCGCCCAGACCTTCCTCAACGGTTTCTTCCGCCAAATCTTCGCTGACCTTTTTGCCACAGCCCGCCCCAGCCATCGCCACCGCCACCACCACGACCCCAATCATCCACTTGCGACTCATCTTCATCTCCTCTCTACATTTTCCAAACTTGAATTCTGCCTGACATCATGCCCATTATCAAGAGTTGACGCTGGTATTCCCCCGTGATAGCTTGGGGAACACTCGTTCAGAAACAGGAGAACATACTATGGCCCCGAAAACCCCGCCGACCAAAAAAGACGCGAACAGCAATCTGCCCCCGGCCCTATCCGCCGTTCTGGCGCAAATTCAAAAAGAATTTGGCGAAGGCGCCATCATGCGCCTTGGCAATGAAGGCGCCGTGGCAAAAATCCCGGCCATCTCCACCAGCGCGCTCACGCTGGACATCGCTCTGGGCATCGGCGGCGTGCCGCGCGGACGCATCATCGAAGTCTTTGGCCCCGAATCCTCGGGCAAAACCACCCTCGTGCTCCACATCATCGCGGAAGCGCAAAAAAACGGCGGCGTATGCGCCTTCATTGACACCGAACACGCCCTGGACCCCTCCTATGCCAAAAAGATTGGCGTGGACATTGACAACCTCCTCGTCTCCCAGCCCGATTCCGGCGAAGAAGCGCTCACCATTGCCGACCAGCTCATCCGCTCCAATTCCCTCGATGTCATCGTGGTGGACTCCGTCGCCGCCCTGGCTCCGCGCGCCGAACTCGAAGGACAAATCGGCGACTCCCACGTCGGCCTCCAGGCCCGCCTGATGAGCCAGGCCATGCGCAAAATGACCGGCATTCTGGACAAATCCAAAACCTGCTGCATTTTCACCAACCAAATCCGCGAAAAAATCGGCGTGATGTTCGGCAACCCCGAAACCACCCCCGGCGGCCGCGCCCTCAAATTCTATTCCTCCGTCCGTCTGGATATCCGCCGCATCGCCGGCATCAAAGGCGGCGATGGCAAATTCGTGGGCAATCGCACCCGCGTGAAAGTCGTCAAAAACAAAGTGGCCCCTCCCTTCACCGAAGCCGAATTCGACATCCTCTACGCCGAAGGAATCTCCAAGGAAGGCGCGGTGATTGATGCCGCCAATGATTTGGGCCTGCTGGACAAACGCGGAACCTGGCTCTCCTTCGAAGGTCAGCAAATCGGCCAAGGCCGCGATGCCGCCCGAAACAATCTCAAGGAAGACCCCGAGCTCCTCGAAAAAATTCGTGAAGCCGTTCTCGCCAAACACGCCGAACACAGCGCCCAACCCTCCGGAAAGGAAGTCCGCGGCAAGGCAGCCGCCGAAAAATAATCGGCGCCGCAACGGACACGGGAACAAATCGTTGCGCGCGGCTCCCTCGCGCAACCCCCAACGCGTGACTCGCTTATCATGGCTAATTCTTATTCCATCGGACGCATCTTTGGCATTCCTGTTCGGGTGCACTCCACCCTGCTGATTTTCCTGCCGCTGTTTGCCATCTCCTTCATGCCCGTCCGCGGCGCAAGAGGACTCTTCTACGGCGCGCTCGGAGCCGTGGGCCTCTTTGCCAGCGTCGCCCTGCACGAAGTCGGCCATTCGCTGGTCGCCCGCGCCAAAGGCTCGCGGATTCTGGAAATCCTGCTCCTGCCCATCGGCGGCATGGCGCGGCTGGATCGCATGCCCCATCGCCCCGCCGATGAAATTCAAACCGCCCTCGCCGGCCCCGCCGTCAGCCTGCTGCTCGGAATAGCCTGCGTTTATTTTTTGACGCCGCTGGTCTATCCCGCGAATCAACTCCTCGCCGTCATGGTCTATACACTCGGCCGCATCAACTTCATGCTCGCCTTCTTCAATTTGATTCCCTCCTTCCCGATGGATGGCGGGCGAGTGTTCCGCGCCGCCCTCGTGCCGCGCCTGGGCCGCCTGCGCGCCACGCGCCTGGCCGCCACGGTGGGCCGCGGCTTTGCCTGGCTGTTTGGCATTTGGGCCGTCTTGCCGCTATTCACGGGCGGCTCCGTTGATTTCTTCCTTCTGCTCATCGCCTTTTTCATTCATCAGGCCGCCAAGGCCGAAGCCCAGCAAGTCGAGTGGGAAGCCTATGCCCAGCACATGCAACAGCAGCAGCAAGCCGGGATATTCGACGATTTACTCCACAAGTGGCGCTGAAAACGCCGCGAAGCGCGCGGAAGGCATTCGGCGACAGCCCGAATTTAGTCGCGGGGGCGCCGATAGGTTTTTCGGAACAGCCCCGCCAAAAGTGGATGGCTGGCGACTTGCAGCTTGCGGTTCAATTCCTTGCTGGTCACGCCGCCCTGCATGCGGATTCGCCGCAAGGCAAAACGCGGTGTGCCGGGACGATTCGCGCCGGAGTCCATCGAAAGCGCCGCGTCATAGCCCGCCAATAGCGCCGCTTCGATGGCAACGTCATCATATTCTCCCCACGGCCAGCTCATGACACGCGAAGGAATCCCCTCCACCTCTTCGAGCCGTTCGCGGCAGAGCGTAAATTCATTCAGGCAAAACTCAATGCGCTCACTGGTGGTGCGGGCCACAAGTTTGTCTTCCAGCGGATCATTCGACTCCGGCCAGTAGCCGTTGTGCGCGTAAGCCGAACCGCTGGGATACATCGGCATGCCGCCGCGCATTTCGAGATAGATGCCGCGCACACCCGGATGCATTTCCTGCGGCTCGCGCTGAATGGGCCGATTCGAGCGAAAACACGCCTGATGCGTATGCGTGTGCCCGAACAGCCGATGCCCCTGCTCCGTCACCAGCGCGCGCAATTCGGCGCGATTCATGAACGCGGTGGGGTCGTTTCTGTCAATCGCGCGGTCCCAGGCGTCGCGCGCCACGGGCAGCTCGCGCAAATCCACATTCGGCGTGCTGGCATCGGGCCGTCGCGGGCCATCGTGCAGATACGCCGTCACGCAACCGAACGCCGCCGCCACCCCGTATTCCCGCAAAATAGGCGCCGCATGCACCCAGTTGTCGAGATAGCAATCATCAAACGTGAGCGCATAGGAACGCTGCGGCGGTTCCGCGCCGCCTTTGATATAATCAATGATTCCATCCAGCGAAATGCTGTGCCACCCATTCGCCGCCAGCCATTCAAGATGCGCGCGAAACTCCTCCGGCGTGATGCCACACACCGGAGAAATGTTGCGATAACACAGGATTGGCACACTGATGTTCACTCGGAACCCATACTAAAAAAAATTGCGCAAATGTATAGCCTATTGTGGCGTTTGCGGGGGATTTTCCCCGGCATGTTTCCGCAACAACCGTGAATCGCGCGTGCCGGCATAGAGTTCATACTCCAGCAACCGGCATTCAATGGGGCCATTCCAGAGCGTTGTGCGCCGGGATGGACGAAGCCCCACCTGACGCCCCAGCGGAATGCTGCCGGTGAACACCGCCCCGCGCATGCCCTGACAGTTCATTTTCAGCCAAGTGCCAATATTCTCATACAAAGGCCCAAGATTCTCCTCCAGCCCGACCCGCTCGCCGTATCCCGGATTCAACACCACAAGCGCCGGAGGCTTGGGCAGCGGCATCGCGCGAAAATCGCAGGTATGAAAGCGAATCAGGCCCGCCACCCCCGCGCGCTCGGCATTCTCGCGTGCGCAAACCACCGCCGCCGGCGCGTTGTCCCCGGCGGAAATCCACGCGCGTGGCGCGGCCACCAACTGCCCGCGCGCCTCTTCCTTCAGCGCCTCCCAAACGCTCATCGGCGCGTCATTCAAAAACTCAAACGCAAACGCCTCCCGCGACAGCCCCGGCGCGCGGTTTTGCGCCATCCACGCCGCCTCAATCGCCAGCGTGCCACTGCCGCACATGGGATGAACAAGCGCCTCCGCAGGCTCCTTGGGCCAATTCAGCTCCAATAAAATCGCCGCCGCCAGCGTCTCGCGCAAAGGCGCGGTCCAGGGCCGCCAGCGGTATCCCCGATGCGAAAGCGGCACGCCGCTGGTATCCAGATAAATGTGTGCCACCCCCTCCTGCCAGAACAGGGCAATGCCAGCCGCGCCCTCCGCCCGCGCCGTGGAATCCGGGCGCGCGCCGGTCGCCGCCACAAAACGGTCGGCAATCGCATCCTTGCAGCGCAACAATGCAAACCGCGAATCGCGAATGGTGGAATGCTCCGCCACGCCGTGAATATGAAAAGGCACATCCCCCCGCAGCCATTCTTCCCAAGGAAGGTCCCGCACCGCCGCATACAATTCATCCGGCGACTCCACCGCAAAACCCGCCACCTCGAAAAGAATCCGATTCGCCGTGCGCAACCACAAATTCAGCCGCATGGCATCGCGCAAATCACCCTCCACCCCGACAACCGTGTCCGAAATAGCCTCCGCCACATACCCCAGCCGGCGCAACTCCTTCTGTAATGCGCCCGCGCACCCGCGGCCGCACGTCGCCAAAATGCGCGTCGGTTCAGACCAGTTCATGCCGACGGTTGCCGCAACCCGTTCACGCACACCGCCGGCACCCGCCACCGCCGGAAATACGCCCGGTTCGGACGGTCCCGCCGCCGACGCAACACCTGCGGTGCATCCGTGGGATGCCACAAATGCAACGCGCGCGCCGTCAAAATAACGCTCTGCGGCGTCACTCCCGCCTTGTAGAGCCGCCGCCCGAAATCATCATCCTCATACCCCCAGCCGACAAAATTCTCGTCAAACCCGTTCACCCGCTCCACATCCTCGCGGAACAGCGAAAAATGACACCCCAGCAACTTAGGCTTGTGGGGCCGCGCCAAATGCCAGCGCCGCAACGCGGCATGCCGCTGAAACAAACGCGCCGCATCCTCCATGGCCCGACGATCCGCCAACAGCCACGCCTGCTCCCAGTCCTCCGCCGAAGGTGCCGGCGACGCCTGAAACAGCGCCTGCGTCGTCGCCTCATCCAGCAAAGCCCGGTTGCCACACAGCAACCGCCGCGGAGCCGCCGACTGCACATGCACGTCCAACGCGCCCGGCAGCAGCACAATGTCGCAATCCAGAAAAATCAAATAATCCCCGCTCGACGCGCGAATCGCCAGATTCCGCGCCGCCGACCGCTGCCCGCCCCCCTTATCCTGACGCACCAGCTTCGTGGCAAACCCGCAGCTATCCAGACAAGCCCTCATCGCATCCACCGCTGCGGCCGCCGACCCGTCATCCGCCACAATCAGCTCATCCGGCCGCCGGCTCTGCGCCGCCAACGTCGCCACCAGCAGCCGCAAATGCTCCGGACGATTAAAAACGGTCGTTAAAACACTGATTTTCATGCCTACGCCTTCCCCGCGCATTCACCCATTTACATCCCCCCGCGACAAGATAAATTTTCCGGGCCAATGGAACATTGAAGATTGAACAGGACCCCTTCAATATTGAATACTCTCCCCATGAGCATCACCGCCCAAATCGTCGCCGACAGCATCTCGCCGCAGGGCATCCGGCTCTCGACGCTGTCCCTGAAATACCCCCGCTGGATTCACGCGGAATTCATGACCCACCGCCTGTTCTC
>Ga0255346_1002467_pt1 | contig 23293 bp, 20 predicted proteins | sample wastewater_treat_FD_194410 | JGI IMG/M metagenome (GOLD analysis project Ga0255346, IMG submission 194410) | Wastewater microbial communities from Lulu Island WWTP, Vancouver, Canada - plant22 | ecosystem: Engineered > WWTP > Wastewater > Unclassified | place: Canada: Vancouver, British Columbia... | reverse complement strand
CTTTCTTCATACTGATTGTCATTGCCGTAAAACCAATTACAGGAATTAGAAACCATAATAAATTCCAGTAATAATTTTGGGTTGACTTGAGTGTAAACCAAACCAGGAGCGAAACCAGCACGGTTGTATAGCCCCAAATAAGAAATGGTATTCCATTCCCTCTTTCAATGCGCTGTTGCGTGTTGCGGATCATTTGAGTGATGAGTTCCAAGCTCTCCTTCTCATTTAGTTGTTTTTCTTCCATTGTGATATTTATTAAAAGTGTTATTCATTTGGTTCATCATTGAAATCTGATGCAAATATAAATCGGTTTATTTTATAAACCAAATAAAAAAGAAAAAAATCGCTACTTTTATTCAAATAATTGTAATTCTAAGATTAGAAATGGTATTTTCTTCCGATTAATTAATATTACAATTGGTTTTGTTTTATACCTTTACCCCAAATTATGTTAGAAAACAACACATTTATCATGAACCAGAAACGTATCTTATCCCTTTTGATTGGTTTTTTAATCTCATCTTTCTCCTATTTAATGGCTCAGGGACCACAAATTCAGAATCATGCATCCGATACTTTAGCGCATCAGAATGATTCTCTAAATAGAGTATTACTTCAAGACTATAAAAGTCGCCTTATGGAAATAGACTCCATTCGCAGATTGGATTCTATAAGACAAGTCCGCCTAGAAGAACAATTGGCTTCACTAAAGACTACGGATAACCTTAAAAAAGAAGAGATTCAAATGCAACTTGCTACTATTCAGCAAAGAGAATTGGATAGAGTTGCACGGAAGAAAGCTAGGGTTGACTCTCTCCGCAGCGTCGCAGTGGGATATCCTGTAATTGGCGTGCTAAATGATACTATTTTTTCATTATATGCGCGTTTAGGTTCATTTACTCCAAAGGAGAGAGCGCAAAATGTTAGTGAACGTATAGAGGTTTTGTACGATGACGATTTTATGGATCCCGATTCGCTCTATGTGGTGACCAACGAGAATTATCGGGATATAATGTATCAAGACAGAATCTTGATGAGTATAACAGAAACTGATGCTATTTGGAGTAATACAACTATTGATGAACTTGCTCAAGAGTACTTGGTGCTAATTCAAGATTCGATTAAAAATGCCCGTGTAGAAAAAAGTTTGCTACGTTTGCTCACCAGGATAGGATTGGTTATTCTCACAATAGCTGTTCTGGTTTTGATGATCATAGGAGTGAACAAGCTTTTCAAATGGTTGACAAAGTATATCAATGAAAATAAAAAACATTGGTTTAAAAATCTGAAATATCGCGATTACACATACTTATCAGCCGAACAAGAAATAAAGCTTGTAACCAATCTTTTCAAATTATTACGTTGGACAACCATAATTCTATTGCTTTTCTTTGTTATTCCAGTAATTTTCAGCATCTTTCCATTCACAAGAGGCTGGGCGGATGTGCTATTCGGAATGATATGGAGACCTGTGAGGAAGATGTTTATTTCTATTTGGAATTATCTTCCCAATTTATTCACAATTCTGTTAATCTACATAGTTTTCAAGTACCTTATTCGTCTTATTCGTTATTTCTTTAAAGAGATCGAATCAGGAAAGTTAAAAATCGGCGGATTTCATAAAGATTGGGCTTTGCCTACATTTTCCATTATTCGTGTGCTACTTTATGCATTTGCATTCATTATGATATTCCCTTATTTGCCAGGCTCCGACTCGCCTATTTTTAAGGGTGTGTCCGTATTCTTAGGTCTCTTGGTATCTATAGGATCATCATCTGCAATTTCAAATATGGTAGCAGGTTTGGTAATAACATATATGCGTCCCTTTGTAATTGGCGACAGAATTAAGATCAATAATATTTCGGGGGATGTTATAGAAAAGACTATATTAGTTACACGTCTAAGAACTGTTACCAACGAAGAGATTACCATTCCCAACTCAGCTATTTTATCTGGAAATACCATAAATTACAGCAGATTTTCCAAAGATCCCGGATTAATTATTCATACCATAGCCACTTTCGGTTATGAGGTGCCCTGGCAAAAGGTACATGAGATGTTGATAGAAGCTGCTTTGCGCTGTGAAGAAGTATTGAGGAAGCCTGAGCCATTTGTGCATCAGACAGAGCTAAATGATTTTTACGTATCCTATAGAATTAACGCCTATGTAAGTGATGCCAAACATCAGGTTATCGTATTCTCGAAACTTCACGGTCATATACAGGATGTTTGTAGTGAGAATGGGATTGAGCTTCTGTCACCGCAGTATATGTCACACCGCGATGGTAACCACATTACTATTCAATCTCATCGTGTTCCGAAAGATTATGAAGCTCCAAGATTTGGTGTGGATGTGAAAGTCGAGAATAAAAGTGACAAAAAATAGTTTGGAGCTCTTATTATTGATCAAAGAGTAAAAGGTAGATGCAGACTACTTTGCGAGAAATCCGAGAAATATCGTGAATGATAATAATTTCTATTTTTCGCCATTGTAACAAAGTACTATACTAGATATCTTTATCTTTCAAAACTCGACTTTTCAGGAAGGATGCTTTCAAATGCACTCTCAATCTCCAACATCACTTGCTCATAATTAGAAATATGAGCGTTATCATTAATGCACACTAACTTGTATGACTGATTGCGAATAGCCTCCACCGCTTGTTTAGGTTTTATAATAAGCGGGAACATTTTTGTATCTTGATAAGTATTGTAGGGGTTGAAATTTGAGCGACAAATCTGCCATGTGCGAAATAGTTCTTGAGTGTAGTCTTCGGGACTTCTGAACCGATTTTTCGACATTTTGGTCAGTTCGGGCTCTGCATAATCCCACACCTCTTCAAAAGTTAATTTCAAATAGGGATGAGCGTTGTGTGGTGTACGCAAAGTTACAAACTTCCTGAAGGGTTGCATCAAACGCGTGTATCTCAACTTACTCCCGTAAGATGGATGAAACCATTTATCGTAGTCACGTTTCAGTATTTCCTTCTTATTGAATCTGCTATTAATAATGCGGATGTTGTTTTTCAAACATTTGTACCATAATCCCATTCCGCTGTTGTAAGTAAAAGCAGCTATGTCGTTAGGCAAGCCATTTTTAAAAAATCTTTCCCTGGGTAGTTGATTGATGATAAAATTATCGTCATTGAAATAGACAAAATGTTCTGTCAGATCGGGAATCTTGTGAAGGTATATCTCTATTACCGATGAATTGAAAACAGGCAAAAAATGGTTGGGAATATAATCCGTATGATTTACCAGATGGAGTTTTGGATGGTCCTCATTCAACCATTCGGGTTTTTGTCCACAGGTAACAAAATGTATTTTATGTACCCATGGAGCAAACTTTTCTACACCCCGAAACCAATATTTAAGCAAACCATGGTCACGAAACCGTGCTTCAGACATTGCGTCTGTCGCATTGTCAATCTTACCTGAGTACATGGCAAAATCGGCTTTCCACTTTGGGTCCTCCATATCAACCCAGGTAATTACAAAATCTATCATATCTAATGGAGGCTATTAATTTCATTTTGCAATTATTCCTTAGCATTTAGTTACAATATAAAAGTTTTTTTCGGACTGTAACAGTAATGTAATATTGCAAAGATACTTTTTCTTTCTTCAATTGAACTAATCATTGCAGTTTTTTTGATTTTGTTGTATCTTTAGGAGAACAAACTTAAATGAGATCAGAATATGACATCAGAAAAAATTAACAAGATAGAAGAACGCGAACTGTTATTAGACTCTATTCGCGATTTCAACGAAAGAGAATTTATTCCCAAACAGGAGCTTTTTGAAGGCTTAAAAGGTGAACAGAGGCCGCATACCCTATTTATCGGGTGCTCAGATTCGCGTGTGGTTCCGCATATGTTGACAAATAGTTTGGCCGGAGATCTTTTCGTAGTTCGCAATATTGCAAATCTTGTCCCTTTTTACGAAACCGAGTCCAAACAATTCGTGGCTACATCTGCGGTAATTGAATACGCAGTACTAGAGTTGAATGTTAAAAATATAGTGGTTTGCGGACATTCAAACTGCGGTGGTTGCGGAGCCCTCTATATGGGGGAAGAATTAGACAAATTGAATCATACTAAAAAATGGCTCGAATTGGCACAGCCGGTAAAAGATATTGTAGAAGAAAAAATAGCCAAAAAGAAAATTCCTTTGGAGAAACGCGAAGAGTATACGGAGAAAATGAATGTTGTGCTTCAATTACGCCATTTGATGCATTATCCTTACATTCGGTCTCGCGTAAGAGCAGGTAAATTAACCTTGTACGGATGGTACTACAATATTGAAGAGGGGCGCATTTACAATTACGACAAAAAGCACAGAAAGTTTATCAAGGTGGAATAGGGAGATGCAATTAGCAATTGGCTATTAAGAATTAATAGCCAGCCAAAAGGCTGATGGCCAACGGCAATAGCCAATAGCGAGGTTCTTTGTTATAATCAATAAACACACTGAGGGTGCCGTTTTAAGCGACACCCTCGACTGTTTTCTATTGAGACCTATTATAAGATCACTAAGGGTTTCCTATTAATCAGCGGGAGTAAAGGGATTCCCATTACTATTCCGCGGAGGCCAGTTCCTACTCTCCGCTGTCGCTACTTGGGTGGTATTGATAATGTTGTGCTCTATATCTGATCCCACAGCAATTACTCGGAATAATCCTGGTGGCTGGCTGTGGCGAGCAGGCAGGCTGTTTACCAACGCGGTCATATTGGTACCGGATATTTTATTGTCGTAGCAGTATAACTCTCTCAGCACATCATTCCTGCTTAGATCAAGTGACATGAGTTGGTTTCCGTAGCAGTGTAGATTCTTCAATGCAGGATTATTGCTTACATCAAGGCCGGTGAGTTGGTTGTTATCGCAGAACAGACTCACCAACCTGAAATTTTTGGTTACACCAAGCAGGTAGATTTGATTGGATCGGCAGGAAAGAAACTCCAATGCAGTATTCTTGAATAAATCAAGTATGGAGAGTTGATTGTTGTCGCAGAACAGATTCGCCAACGCAGTATTCTGGCTTAAATCAAGAAAGGTGAGGTAGTTGTTGTCGCAGAACAAGCTTTCCAATGCGGTATTTTTGCTCACATCAAGCGAGGCGAGTTGGTTATGGTCACAGACCAGAGTCACCAATGCGGCATTTTTACTCAAATCCAGCGAAGTGAGCTGATTGCTGTTGCAGTACAGTACCTTCAAGGCTGCATTATTACTCAAGTCAAGCGATGTCAGTTGGTTGTCGTCACAGTATATATGGGATACCTTGCCGTAAACGGTTACGACCTGCGCACCTAGGGTATATGCATTCTCCGAGTCAAAATTGTTCACCCCCTCGTCATCATCTTTAGTGCCGTTATTATTGAGGTCGATCCAAACATGATGACGGTCTGCATCAGCAGCATCAATACTGAGCAAGATAGTACTTCCCACGGACTTAGCAGTGGTCAGCGTTATGTATATGGTATCAGGTGGTACACTCTTGAGGATGGCATATGTAACGCCCTTATAGGTAATGATGACCGTGTCGTCGGTCTCAGTGATGGTGAGATTGGCATCGCCATCTTGACCGGGTTCGCCTTGCTCACCCTTAGGACCATGAATACCTTGTTCACCTTGGGCACCATGTTTAAGAATAATCTTGCGCCCGTCACTCATAGTGAGCTCATAACCGCTCTTGTCCTCTAATTCCATATATGATACCACGCTTATCTTTTTATTTATGGCATCAACTAGTGCCTTCATAGTGGCAAGCTCTCTCTCTTGCTCAGCAAGTGTCCTCTCTTGCTCATCCAACCGACGATAAATATCGTCAAGGTCTACGCAACCGGTGAAAATGATCATCACCACCAGCGCTAGTGTCGTTAGAGTTTTTTTCATAATGTTGGTTTTTCTACAAGACAATACTTTAGATATTGCTTTGTAAAATTATAAAGTTTTTTTCAAGGATGCAATTTTGATAGTAATAAGTTTCGAGTATATAGTCCTGAGTTAGTGCGACTGGGAGTAGGACGCGATTAGCAATGACTTGCCGGTAATTAGAAATTAAAAACTAAAAGTCAACGACTGACAGCCAACAGCAAAGTTTTTTATGCTTACTAATAAATACAACGAGGGTGCCATTTTAAGCGACACCCTCGACTGTTTTCTATAGAGACCTGCTATGAGGTCGACAGGATTTTCCGTTAACTACCGTGAGTATTAGGTTAATCTACTGCTCGATATTGTAGTGTTTGCACACTTCTTCGTAGCTTAATTGTGCCAATTCTTGCTGCAAGTTTTTTGTATTATCCGAACTTTTCAACATGAGTCCCTCCACACCGATAAATATAAGCCGATATTGCCATGTCCCTTGGGCTCCTGTTACTTCTGTGCCGTCGGTAGAGGTAAGGTTTATTTCACAACAGAAATTAGTTCCGTTAGCAAAAGTGGCGTAATTCACCATCTTACGTCCATTTCCGAACTCAGTAAAGTCATTTACCGCAAAAAATGCGGGTAAATTCCAAACATAATTACGAGTTGTAGTTTTGATATAACAGAGCGAAACATATTTTCCGTCAGTCATATCTTTAATTGTTTTAGCTGAAAATTTAAAAACGGTGTTGTCATGTTTAAAGAAAGCGAAATCCAGTTTATATTGTGCCCAATTTGCTTTGGTTGCGAAAGCAATCCACTCTGTACATTTTACATTGGCATTTCCCATTTCACCTTTATCACCTTTATCACCTTTATTACCTTTATCACCTTTATCGCCTTTATCACCTTTATCGCCTTTATCGCCTTTATCGCCTTTATCGCCTTTATCGCCTTTTTCACCTTGATCACCTTTTTCCCCTTTATCACCTTTTTCCCCTTTATCACCTTTTTCACCTTTTTCACCTTTTTCGCCTACATCACCTTTTTCGCCTTTTTCGCCTGCATCACCTTTATCACCTTTTGCTCCCATTTCGCCCTTTTCGCCTTTATCACCTTTTTCACCTTGATCACCTTTTTCGCCTTTTTCGCCTATATCGCCTTTTTCTCCTTTTTCTCCTTGATCACCCTTATCGCCTTTATCACCTTTATCACCTTTATCGCCTTTTTCACCTATTGCTCCCATTTCGCCTTTATCGCCTTTGGGTCCAATAGGTCCGGTGGGTCCTATCGGACCTTCGCATGATACAACTAATACCATGATTACCGTAATAAGCACGGCAAACCATCTTGTTTTTGTTAATTTTGTTTTCATAGTCCATTGAATTTAAAAATCATTAATAATATATTTCCCAAACAAAAGTAAAACAGTCAACAACATGTGTCAACTGAATAAATATATAGTTTTTTAAGTTTGGGAAAGATGACTTTTTCTGCTAAACCAACCTCTCCTTAATGGCTTTTATCACTGCTTCCGATTTGGAATTTACGGCAAGTTTTCGATAGATATTGTTGATGTGAAAACGAACGGTGCTGATAGATATGTAGCATTTGTCGGCAACCATTTTATAGCTGTCGCCGGCTACAAGGCATCTCAGCACATCGAGTTCACGTTCAGAGAGAGCGTAGTTATTGTCAATAGTGTTTTGCGGAGTGGTAAAAAACTCCATTACTTTGCGAGCTATTTCCCGAGTCATGGGTGAGCCGCCATTTGCTAATTCGATAATAGCTTCGATAATCTGAATCGCCGATGATTTCTTGAGTAGGTATCCGGTGGCTCCTGCACAGAGTGCGTCAAAAATCTTATCGCGTTCTTCAAACACGGTGAGCATCATCACATTGATTTCCGGATATTTATCCTTTACCAGGCGAGTAGCTTCAATGCCTGTGATAAATGGCATATCGATATCCATCAGTATGACTTCGGGTTTGTCGGTCTCACAATTTTCGATAATATCCCGACAATCGGGATATGCCCCGGCAAAAGTTAATGATCCCGTGCCTTTTATCAAGTGCGTAAGGCTGTTGCGTAAGGCATCGTTATCTTCGTATATGGCAACTTTTATCTCTGACTGCATAGTGTATATTCTATCTCTATTTTATGCTAATCTTTTGCAAAGTTAGAGAATATTGATACTATTTCTACTATATGATTGTACGGGATTTGGGACTTTGACCCTATCTAACCCTCACTGCCAACGTAACAATTGTTCCTTTATCAATCTCAGAATGGATGGTCAGTTTCCCCCCAATCTTTTCAGACCGATATTTCATATTTTTCAATCCGTTTCTACTAAAATTTCGGGAAGTATCAAAACCTTTTCCATTGTCGCTTACCCTCATTTTCAGAACAGAACGTGACACTGAAAAATCAATATTCGCTTCTGTACATTGCGAGTGTTTGACCAAATTATTAATGGTTTCTTTGGCAATCAAAAACAGATCGTGCCGTTTCTCAATCGGTATACTCATTTGGAGAATAGAGTGCGGAACCGTGAATTTGAAACTTATATCTTTCGACTCAAAAAGCGGAACAGCATAGTCTTGTATGCGTGCGACAAGATTTTCAAAAGAATCGTTTATTGGAGTCACAGACCAAATGATATCATCCATCGACTCGAGCATATTGCGGGCATTGGAGCCAATTTCGCGAATCATTTCTTTGGCATTCGTCCTATTCTCCACTTGCGATTGCAAAATATCGCTCATGATGGAAATACTACTAAGAGTTGAGCCTACATCATCGTGCAGATCGGAAGCTATTTTACGACGAATTTGAAATTTCTCATCCAATTGCCGTTTGCGATAGGAGTATATGGCATAAAGTACCGAGAAGGCGAACAACAAAAACAACGTAATAAACCACCATGTTTTGTAGAAAGCAGGTCTGATTCTAAAGTCCACGTATTGATTTAGCCCCATCCAGTTACCTTTGTATGCCACATCTACAACGAAACGATACTTGCCCGCTTGCAGGTTGGTGTAGCGCGCCTCTAGTACTTTGGTAGGAGGACTCCATTCGGTTTCTAAGCCTATAAGCTTGTAATGGTAACGCACTTGGTCGTAATCATCGTAGCAGATAGCAGTGTATTTGAATGTAAGATTTGTTTGGTGATTAAATTCGGAAAGTGTAATAAAGTTTTTGTTTTCAAAATGCCATTCTATTGGTTTGCCATTTACCAACACCTCTTCTACAATAAGATTTGAGATGTTAGAAACGGAATACTTTTGAGCTTCGGTTAACCAGTTTATTCCCACTTGCTCACCAGAAAATACATTTCCGTATTTGTCCACCATTATTTGAGCATCTCCACTTATCTCATCTACAAGTCCGTTGCACTCGTCAACCATCATAAATGTTTCGTTATAAGGATTAAAATATAGTAACCCGTTATTTGCGATCCAAAGTCCGCCATCGTGGTCAATGGTCATATACATAACTGTCAGGTCTTTCAGTCCATTATCGGTTTGATAGAGTTTGAAAGAATAGTTGTTGTCTTTTTCCGAGATTTTCACCAATCCTTGTCCCATAATGGTCATCCACATGCTATTTGTGGTGTCTTTTACAATGGAATAGGTACATCCCGATCTTATACCGGTTTTGTATAGTTGCTTGGGTATTTCTTGTGAAAAGTGGTTTTTTTGTGGGTTATAGATGCAAAATCCTTTGTGATTTCCTATCCATATATTTCCGTGCCTATCTTCGGCAATGGCTCTGAAATGTGTCCCTTCAATTAAACTTGTTTCGTCTGTGTAATTGTGTTTATAGAAATAGGCTTTCGTTCGCTCTTTATTCACTCTTACGACACCGTTTATTCCGGTGCCGAGCCACAGATTATTCTTACTATCCTCAAAAACTCTATAAACAGTGCCTAATTTCTTGTCAAATTCATTGTCGTCGGGCAAAGTGAATTTTCGGAGCACGTTATTTTTTTTGTCCACATACCATAAGCCTCGCGCTTGCATGCCCATCCATATTACACCTTTGCGGTCTTTTAGGATGGAATAGGTGCTAAGATCCAACTCCTGATTCGTTTCGGTTCGCAGGAAGGTCCATTTTTTTTGGTCTGCATTCCAGCAGGCAACCCCAAAGGATTCCCAAGCCAAACCAAAATAGTAATCGTTGGCTGTCTCATCGTGATAGGTTGACATGACCCATCCAAATTTATAGGGTATATGTAGGTTGCGGAACTGTTTTGCTTTACGGTTTTGCATCCAAAGTCCTTTGTCGCTAGCTATCCACAGAGTACTATCTTTTTGCATAAAAATACGCTGCCATGAGTCCTTTAGCACAGGATTAAGTTCCTTAAATCCAAAGTGGGGTTTCAAGCTATTCGTCTCTTTGTTGAAAATATAGATACCATTTTCTATATCGCAAATCCAAATTTCGTTGTCGTTTGAGATGTGTAAGTCACTCAAAGCAAATATATTGACTTTGGTCTTTTCATCCGGATAAACGAAATTATCCCAACGCTCATTTTCCAAATCAAATCGTGGTATGCCCGAAATCCATGACTGAACCCAGAGGTACTTTCCATCTTTTATAAATTTGGAAACATACGATGACGACCTCCAAAAGGTGGCTTTATCGTTAGGATAAAACTTATGCAGTTTATTACGCTTTATGTCGAAACTAACCAACCCACCTTCTGTCCCTATCATCAGTAAGTTTTTGTCGAACTCATGCTGCGTAATGCAGTAAGCTCTTTTCGCAAAGGCGGGATTTCCTTTTTGAGGAGGTGGCGCATCTAGGTGATGGTTTATTATTCCGCTAAAATCGGGTTTCAGGCTGTAAAGTCCGTCCAAACCGGCGAGCCAAATTATACCATGTGTATCTAAAAAGAAGTCACCTACATAATTTATCAGTTTACCTTCGGTATCGTTTTCGATGTTAGTTATTTTTTCTTTTCTAACGTCAATCAGTGAAACACCATGTACAGCGCCTACACATAATAGCGTATCACCCAGCATATAAAGCGATAATAGCTCAGTATCTACAATGGAATTGTCGTCGTTAGGATTATGTCTAAAAATTTTAAAACCGTGTCCGTCGTATCGTATCAATCCGTGTGCACTTGCCATCCAAATATATCCCCGATCATCTTGCAGAAGGTCACGTACATCACGAATGGAAGAACCGTTATGGTATTGTATTTCGTTGAAAGTGTAGCTTTGAGGGGTTGATAGTAATGGGAGGGCAGGCTTTTCCTCACAAATGGATAAACAGTTGAAGGAAAAAAGTAGTGTCAAAACCCCAACCAAACGAAAAAGGTGTAACCTTGTCTCGCTTAGATTAAAACCTTGCATATCATATATGCGATACAAAATTGTTTAATTATAAAGGTGTTAAAACAAGTATCGCTTTAAATAAATGTTTGTAAGCTATAAGAAAAACTACAAACTATTCCTTACCAAGCATAATACAAATATAGTTAAGTTTTTTTGGAAAGATAATGTCATTGAATATTTATAAAAACTAAACTATTAGGTCTCTGGGGTAGTTGACTTCCCTTCATCCTTCCACTAGGAAGGATGCAATTAGCAATGAGCAATTAAGAATTAAGAGCCGGATAAAATGGAAGGCCAATGGCTGATGCAAGGCTTTTTGATATTGGTAATAAATACAACGAGGGTGTCACTTTAAGCGACACCCTCGACTGTTTTCTGAAAAGATCACATTACAAGATCTCTAATGAGTTTTCTTTTAACTTCATGGAGTGTAGGGGTTACCGTCGCCATCCTGCACGGACCAATTCTTGCTCTTGGCCGTTGCTGCTTGAGTGGCATTGATAACGTTCTGCTCGTCGCCGGATCCCACGGCAATTACCCGAAACTTTCCGGCTTCCTTACCGGTGCGATTAGGAAGGCTATTGACCAAAGCAGTCATATTGCCACCGGATATTTTATTATCGTCGCACCACAGATACTCCAACTTAGTATTATTGCTTACCTCAAGCGCAGTAAGTTGGTTGCGGTAACAAAGCAGACTCGCTAACTTAGTATTGTTGCTTACATTAAGCGAAGTGAGTTTGTTTTCGGAGCAGCTTAAAGACCACAAATTAGCATTATTGCTTACATCAAGTGAGGTAAGTTGATTGAAACCACAGTCCAGAGAAGACAACGCAATATTATTGCTTACATCAAGCGAAGTGAGCTGGTTGTAACAGCAGGTCAGAATATTCAACTCAGTATTGTTGCTTACGTCAAGTGAAGCGAGTGGGTTATCGAAGCAATCCAACCATTCCAACGCGGTGTTTTTACTTACATCAAGTGAAGTGAGTTGATTTTCTTTGCAGAACAGTCTAGTTACTTTGCCGTAAATGGTTACCGTTTGCGAACCAAGAGTATATTCAATATCAGAGTAAAACTCAGTTACCTCTTCGCCGGCATCTTTAACGCCATTATTGTTCAAGTCAATCCAAACGTTGGCACGATCAGCCTCTGCGGCGTCTATAAGCAAACCTATCTTTTGACCAACTGACTTGGCAGTAGTGAAAGTCATCTTGAGCACGTATTTAGGCAGAGTATAAGTAATCCCCTTATAAACGATAGTGACAACACCACTTTCTTCGGTAATGGTAAGGTTAGCATCACCATGTTGACCGGGATTACCTTGTTCACCTTTCTCACCTTTAGCACCATGCTTGAGGACAATCTTGCTTCCATCACTCATAGTAAGCTCGTAGCCACTCTTGTCAGCCAATTCCTTAAACGACTGTACACTAATCTTTTTATCCATAGCATCAACGAGTGACTTCATAGTGGCAAGTTCTCTCTCTTGCTCATCCAGGCGACGAAGGATATCGTCAAGGTCAACACATCCGGCAACCATAATCATCGCCACCAGAGTGAGAATTGTTAAAATTTTTTTCATAATGTTAGTTGGTTAGTTATTTCTAATTTCAGTCCAGTCCCCTCAAGATATAAAGTTAATTTCAACAATACAAGTAATTTAGCAAGAAATGCGATACCCACCAACTAAAATAACCCCCCATAACCGATTGGCTATGGGGGTTATTACTAAAGATTTTTCAATTGAAAGTGGTCCCTCAGGGGCTCGAACCCTGGACCCCAACATTAAGAGTGTCGTGCTCTACCAGCTGAGCTAAGAGACCTTTTCCCATTTGGGAGTGCAAATTTAGATATATTTTTTGCTTCTGCAAAATTATTGCAGCAATAATCACCCTTTGACAGTGAAAATTCTTTCCACTGAGGATTCGAACGCTGCGATGTCCTCATCAGTTGTATCCCACGAGGTTACAAGACGCGCCTCCCCTGCCTCTTCATTCCAGTAATAGAAGAAATATTCTTTCATAAGCTCCTCGAGAAAATTTTTTGGCGCATAAAAGAATAGCTGGTTGCTTTGAGGCTTTTGGGAGATTCGTATCTGAGGATACTTCTGCAAAACTTTTAGCAGTTTTAAAGCCATATTGTTGGCATGGTTGGCATTTTGGCGCCAAATTCCCTCTCCAAGATAGGGTAAATATTGAGCAGCGAGATAGCGTTGTTTAGAGGCCAATTGTGCCGACTGCTTCCGATAGTATTTGATATTTTCAGAGATTTCCGGAAGGAAACTGATTACCGCCTCCCCCATCATCATACCATTCTTAGTGCCGCCAAAGCTGAGGATATCCACTCCTGCATCGACCGTCATCTCCTTGAAAGTACAATCCAGCGCAACACAAGCGTTCGCCAGACGTGCGCCATCCATATGGAGAAATAGTCCATATGAGTGTATAAAGTCAGCCAGCCTCCTCACCTCCTCCGGAGTATAGAGAGTGCCTAATTCGGTAGCCTGTGATATATAAACTGCACCGGGTTGTGAATGATGACAAATACCGAAATTCGTGAGATGGGGCTTGACCAATTCCGGTGTAAGCTTACCGTCAGGAGTCGAGACAGGTATTAGTGGACAACCGCTCATCTTGGCAGGAGCACCGCACTCATCTACAAAAATGTGTGCTGTAGCGGCGCAGATGATGGAATTGAAAGGACGTGTCACTGCCTGCAATGCCACCGAATTAGCTCCGGTACCATTGAATACAAAAAAGGGAGTAGCGTTATCACCGAAATGTTCTTTTATCAATTTTTCCGCAGTTTCACTCCACGGATCATCACCATAACCTACCGCATGGTCTTTATTGGCTTTTATCAAAGCGTCCATCACTAATGGATGGACGCCTGAATTGTTGTCACTTGCGAAACTTCTCATTTGCCGATATAAGCTTTAGCATCAGGAATAGCCTCTATGAGTTTCTTGATTCGGTTTTCATCGCTGGGATGCGTACTGAGAAATTCGGGAATGGAAGCACCGCTGTTTGCAGTCATTGCCTGCCAAAAAATTGGGGCTTTGTCAACATCATATCCGGCAATCGCCATTATTATAAGACCAATCCTGTCAGCCTCATATTCATGCTTGCGCGAGTAAGGTAATATCACACCAAACTGTCCTCCGAGTCCAAATGCAATCTCGAAAAGTGCCTGAGTGGTGTCTGATTTACGGCCGGCCATCGAACCGAGGACCGAACCTGCCATGCTCATGAGGTTCTGTTGGCTCATACGTTCATTACCGTGCTGAGCAACAGCATGAGCTATCTCGTGTCCCATAACCACAGCAATATAATCAGGGGTATTTGTGAATTTCATTATGCCCTCATAGAAGACAATTTTACCATTGGGAAGACAAAAAGCATTGACCTCTTCGGACTCCACTACCTGAAAATCCCATTTCAGTCCTTGAAGATAATGTGTCTCACCTATTGAAGTGAGATACTTCTCAAGAGCAGTAGTCATTTTATAGCCAACTTCCTGTACAGCTGACGTTATCTGTTTGTTGGTAGAGAGCTTGGCTTTGGTCATAAACTCCTGATAGGACTGCTCTGAAAGAGACGAAATCTGGGAGTCTGAATAGAGCAGTACTCTTTTGCGTCCCGTAAAAGCAACTGAGCTACAGGCAACAGTCACCATGACCGTTACCACAGCGTAGACAATTCGTTTAAAATAACGTTTCATAACTATTTATTTCTAATATGATTTATTTCCAGAAGGGATCGATGCTGGTTTCCACCTTTTTTGCAAGATCGACACCTATCTTGGCAGGCAGATTTACAAAGAAATCCATACCCAACTTGTTCTCAAGTGCAGAAATGGTCATCGACTGCTTCATCATTGTAGTATAATCGTTGGAGTAACCTCTGTGTTCGAAATAGAAGGCAACGCCTACAAAACCTTTAGTTGAACCACCTATTGAGGCATTCTGCTTATAGCCCAGGAGTGCCTTGTAATAGCCGGTGGGGACGGTGACCTTCTTACCTTCGTTGTCATTGACAAATTCCGTGCTGCCATCGATCACGCATCCGGTAACAACGTATAATGTATCTAGTTTTTTTGACCAGTCACGTACCGTGGTTTCAAGAGTGGCCCAGATATTCTCGTTGAGAGCACCTCGCTGAGGAGTTATATTAGTACCATAGAAAGTCTGGATGTTGGCTTCATAAGAATAGCGGTCAGCTGAAGGGAGCTGATGACCTCTCTGGAAAGATCCTCCGCTATAACCTCTAAAAAGTACCGGCTGATATTCGCGCGGCACCTTGGGATTTAGGTCCCAAAGATCCGTACGACTGCCGGTGCTGATGAGTCCCCTGTTGAGCGGATAAGCCACCCAGTGGGCTACAAGAGCCTTAGGATCCCAATAGAAAGAGTAATTGCGAACATACTTTCCTCCAATGTTGGCACTATGAGTAATGAAATAGAGGCCATCCCCCTCTTTTGTTGCGGGGAGTTCAAGCCAATTGGTCAATTTGTCACTCTTAAGTTCTGTAGCTATCCCATTGATCTTGTCAGAACCCTTCTGTGAAAAGTTTTGTTGAACACGTTCACCTGCACAACTGAGGGTTAGCGTACAGCTGCGTGAGTCCTGAGAGTCATTGGCATCCCAGTTTAGCGCTACGTTGCTGGAATTTCCGCTACCGCGTAATGAGATTTGGCGATCATTTGAAGAATAAGAACTGAGCCATACCCAGTCAGCAGAGGCAACGCTGGAACTTTCGATTGTAAGAGTCCAGTCACCGGAAGCCTTGATGCTTATAAATTGGCTACCGGCAACAGATTCGGCCTCCGGTAGCAGTATGGAAAGTGAAAGTTCTTCCTTTGGCTTACAAGATGAAAGAAAGAGTAATGACAGCACAAAAGCCGTCAAAATCGGAATTGGATTATTAGTTATTCTGGGAAGTTTCATAACTCTATTTTGCTGTTCTTTTGCTTAAAGAGGGTAAAATTATGGAATACTCTCTTTTACCCTACAAATATATTCATAACTATCATTTTATCACCTAACATAGAGTGATTCTTTACATTTCTTCAAATAACCAGCTTTTAGCTCTTAATTGTTAATTCTTTATTCTTTATTGCTAATTGCACCACCCCCATCTCCCCTCATACAGACTCAACCTGCATCCCGCACCCTGCACCCCGTAACACGTACCCAGCACCCCGACATCAGTCTCTTCTAAATATGTCTCTTGTATAGACTTTGTCACGAACGTCATCCAGCACACTATCATATCGGTTTGCTATGATGGAATGACTTCTGGACTTGAATTCTTCAAGGTTGTTGACCACTTTAGAACCGAAAAATGTAGTTCCATCTTTAAGGGCGGGCTCGTAGATAATGACCGTAGCTCCTTTGGCCTTGATACGTTTCATCACACCTTGAATCGAACTCTGACGAAAATTGTCGGAATTCATCTTCATTGTCAAGCGGAAGACTCCAATAATACATTCTCTCTCCCGTTCTGCATCGTAAGCGGCATTTGATCCATAATAACCGGCCATTTTGAGTACTCTATCAGCTATGAAGTCCTTCCTGGTTCTATTGGATTCCACTATCGCACGCATCAGATCCTGCGGCACATCGGCATAATTTGCCAGCAATTGTTTGGTATCCTTCGGCAGACAATATCCTCCATAACCGAAAGAGGGGTTATTGTAGTAATCACCTATACGGGGATCCAGACTTACGCCACGGATGATCTCGTGAGTATCCAGTCCTTTCATCTCTGCGTATGTGTCGAGTTCATTGAAGAAAGATACCCTGAGTGCCAGAAAGGTGTTAGCAAAGAGTTTGACCGCCTCAGCCTCCGTAAATCCCATAAAAATTGTCTCCACATTTGGTTTAAGGGCCGCTTCATCTAGAAGTGAAGCGAATCTACGGGCCGCCTCCATAAGTCCGGGATTGCTTTTATCCGTCCCTACAATTATACGTGAGGGATAAAGATTGTCATAAAGAGCCTTGGATTCGCGGAGGAACTCCGGTGAAAACATTATGTTGTCACAACTATATTTTTTACGCACCTGCACAGTAAATCCCACCGGAACGGTACTCCTTATGACCATCATGGCATTAGGATTATGATTTATCACGGTTTGAATAACCGTCTCCACTGCGGAGGTATCAAAGAAATTGAGTTTGGAATCGTAATTGGTAGGAGCTGCTATTACCACAAAATCAGCATCTTTATATGCTATTTCGGCATCTAGTGTCGCCGTAAGATCAAGATCTTGTTCAGCAAAATATTTCTCTATATATTCATCCTGAATGGGAGACTCTCTGCGATTGATCATTTCTACCTTTTCGGGAATGATATCCAATGCCACAACAGTGTGACGCTGGCTCAAAAGCGTTGCCATCGAAAGTCCGACATATCCTGTACCGGCTACTGCAATTTTCATATCTATTATCTTTTTATCAACTATTTTTCAAAATAAAAATCCTTATACCACTCTACAAATGCACGCAGACCATCCCTCAGTGGTGTCTCGGGCTTAAAGCCGAAATCTCTCTCCAGAGCAGAAGTGTCGGCAAATGTTACCGGCACATCTCCCGGCTGCATAGGTACCAGTTTCTTGTGCGAATCAAAATCATAACCGGCAGGTAACAACTCTGCACGTACCAATTCCTCCTGAAGAACAGCAACGAAATCGAGCAGATTCTCGGGAGAACTGTTGCCAATATTATAAAGCGCATAAGGGGGTACAGGAAGCCCATCCTCCCCTACCGACCTCTTGGGAGCTTTCTGCATAACACGTACCACACCCTCCACTATGTCATCTATATAAGTAAAATCGCGCTGACAGTTGCCGTAGTTAAATATTTCAATTGTTTCCCCTTTTACCAATTTCTCCGTAAAATCGAAATAGGCCATATCCGGACGACCGGCAGGACCATAAACCGTAAAAAAGCGCAATCCGGTGGAGGGAATGTCGTAAAGTTTGGAATATGCATGTGCCATAAGTTCATTGCTCTTTTTTGTTGCAGCATAGAGCGACACGGGATTATCAACCTTGTCTTCCGTCGAATAGGGCACCTTTTTGTTGGATCCGTAAACCGAAGAGGAGGAGGCAAACACAAGGTGTTTCACACCACCTTCATACCTGTCATATGAATGGCGACAGGCCTCCAGGATATTATAAAAACCAATCAAATTGGCCTCGATATAGGCATCCGGATTAATAATAGAGTAGCGAACACCTGCTTGCGCTGCCATATTTACTACAATCCGTGGCTTGAATTGGCTAAAAACACGATCTATTAATTCCTTATCCGCAATATTGCCTTTGATAAAGATAAAGTTTTCATAAGCAGACAACCCCTCCAGTCTGGCCTCCTTGAGACGGGGATCATAGTAATCATTCAAATTGTCTATGCCCACTACTAGAGGATGGTCATATCTGCGAAAAATCTCTTTTACAAGGTTTGCACCAATAAATCCTGCTGCTCCTGTTACAAGTACATTCATTTTTAACCCTGACTTCGGCTTCTTTATTCTACAAATTTACTCTTTATTTTTGACTTGCGACACAACAGGACGAAAAAGCCCCGAGCAGTTGTTACTGTCGGGGCCACAATCTTAATGGATCTCTGTTCTTACAAAGAGCTACAAAGTAGCATATTTGCGGCCATATTCCATCTGCTGATCGATGAAACTATCGCCATAGACAATCTTGTAGTCAACCACCTGGCCATCTTTCTCAACAGGAACGATATCGGGGTTGATAAAGCCGCGATAGGGCTTAAGTTCAAGTTTTGCATATCTATCCCTCACTTCTTTATGGAGATCGGGATCTATATCGATAGCATATTTGAGCACAAGTGCCTTGCCTGCCTCGTAATCGCCCTCAGACTTGATCCTCTGTATTTCACACAGAAACTCCCCAAAGAGCTCTCTAAGGCGCTCAAAGTCATTGATAACAAAATAGGTCTTTCCGTCACGCACCTTTTTTTCAATAACATTTTCAGCCTGGCCATGTTCGAACACCCACTCAGAGATGAGTTTGCGATTCTGCATATGAGCCTGTGTGTTGGTTTTGCCAAGTTCCACTCTTGTAAACTGGGTAAAGATACCATTGCGAATATAGTTCATATACTCTGCCTTGTAAGCTTCGGGGTCATCAAGAATGCCGAGTTCCACAAGTTTGGGATCAGCAATGTAATATAGAGCAAAGAGGTCTGCACGAGACTCCTCAATGGTTGAGTTATACTCTTTGAGTGCATTGGGAGAAACACCGGGAAGCAGCTGGCCGGAACCATGACCAAGACATTCATGTAGGTCAGTATGAAGATCTCCCGTTACTGAACCATATTTCCTACAGAAATCAATCTCTTCCTGATCCCACGCAAATTCTGTCAGAACGCTTTTAGGGCTCTGCTCAGTTGCTTTATCATAAGCCTTGGTTATATTGGCAATGGTCACTGATTTGGAACCATGTTCCTTGCGGATCCAGGCCGCATTAGGCAAATTAATGCCAATAGCTGTTGCGGGATAGTTGTCACCCGCGATACAGGCTACATTGATAACCTTGGCGGAAACACCCTTTACCTCATCCTTTTTAAAACGGGGGTCAACGGGTGAATTGTCTTCAAACCACTGAGCATTTTCACTAATGATCTCAGTACGACGTGAAGCTTCTTTATCACGGTATTGCACAATGCCTTCATAAGTGGCTTTGCGGCCTAGAGGGTCGCTGTAATCCTCAACAAAACCATTTATAAAGTCGATATCGGAATCCACATCCGAGACCCAGGAAACATTATACTGATCCCACATATGTAGATCACCTGTCTTATAATACTCGATAAGCTCAGCTATATAGCGTTTCTGGAGATCATTCTCAGCCACCTCTGCAGCTGCTTCAAGATGGCCTATAATAACTTTGATAGCTTCGCCGTAGAGACCGTCAGCCTTATAAACCTGCTCAACTATCTTTCCATCCACTTTTACAAGACGGCTATTAAGACCGTGTGAGATCGGACGCGGATCACCTGGCACTTCACGCGCGTCATAGAATGCGTTAACCTCAGCCGTGGTAACTCCTTCATAAAAGTTGACGGCGGATGCAGCTACAAGATCTTTTTCTGTACCCTGGTATACCATCTGGGGATAGAGTTCGGGATCAAATATCACAGGAAGAAGTTCCTCTTTTGCATCGGAACATCCCGCTTCATCCATTAAAGACGCAAAATACTCCATTGAACAGCCGGGAATAATCTTGTCAAGGGCATAATGGTGATGAATGCCATTGCTGAAGAAGACTCTTTTAGCATAAATCATAAACTCGTCAAACTCCGGACCTGACTTATCACCGCAATTCTCAATTATCGCTTCCAATACCTTGCGGATAGGGAGATTGTACTTGAAGTTCTGTACCCAAATAATGTCACGACCTGCTTTGGCAGCCTCAGACAGATGGTAGACATACTCCTTCTGCTGAAGTGTGAGACCATCCCAGTTGGGAACTTGATACCTCAATACCTCTATATCGGCAAACTGATCTATAGAATAGATGAACTCCGTTTGATCCTCTCCTATTGAACAGGCGTTAAGGGCTACACCGAGCCCAACAATTATAATCATACTTCTGAAAAAATTCATAACATAGTGTTTTATATATACTCCGAGGGAGTTTATCAATCTTGTAGGTCTGTAAAAATAGGCGGCATAATTGATATCCTTGCGAATCATAGTTTCGCCTTTAATTGCATTGATCTCGAGTTCTCTTATCTGCGACTCGAGCTGTTTCACTGTCTTAATATTACTGTAATCCTTCCTCATCTTTCTCGAAAAATAAACTGATGAAAGTCCTTACCAGCCCGTTGACGAAAATACGCTTCCTCAGCAGAAAGAATACAAGGGCAATGACAAGGAATATACCTGCAATTATGAGCATCCCATAAGCTTGGGAGCCTAAAATCTCTCCTAGCCAAACACCAAGTGCCATTGCAAGGAAAGAAAAAGCGACCAATATAACCATAACTATGACAATCCAAGCGAATAGTACCGCAAGCGAAGCGGACAGACGCTTAGTCGTTTTAAGTTTGAGATGGTCAAGACGGTTGTCGGCATAATCCTTTACTGAATTGCCGATATCCTCGAGAGGCCCGAGAAAAGTTCTGGGATCCATAGCCGAAAACTATCTGAGGGACTCTTCAACAGCGGCCTTAGCAGCTTCGCTGGCTTTTCTTGCCCTACGTCTGATATCTGAAGACTCCTTATGGATTTTATCCTCTACATCTTCAGCAAAGTCCTTGACTGCTTTCTTAGCAGATTCGTAACCTTTTTTTGCAGCATCTACACCCTCATTGAGAGTACTCTTGATTTTTACACGGGCTTGCTCGCCCTTTTCAGTGGACAGGAATATGGCAGTAGCGGCCGCACCTAAAAGCGCTCCTGTCAAAAATGAGATAATGGTTGACGGTTTCATGCTTTGTTGATATTATTGTTCAGTTACAAATATACAAATTATATTTTTTTCTTTACCTTTGCGTCATGGAAAAAAGAGGATTTATTCGCATTTTGTCGCTTTTTGCGCTGTTATTCTGTGTTTCATCTTGCTCGATCACTTCTTGTAAAGAGAAGCCTGAAGATGAAAAGGTCAGATCAGTGCTTCTATATATCAGTGCCAACAACAATCTATATAGCTATGCTGAGGAGTGTATACAAGACCTAAAAAAGGGCTACATCCCTCAATATCAAGATAAGAGCAAGATACTGCTCGTATTTTACCATACCCCGGGTGAAACACCCACCCTATCCAGGTACAGTTGCAATAAAGATGGAGTCGTGATCTGCGAGACTATTTGCATATATGAACAGGAGATGAACTCTTCACAGGTTAGTTCCTTTAGCCGCGTGGTGGCAGATGCAGAACGCACATACCCTGCTACTGAGCGTGGGCTAATCCTCTGGTCACATGCTACCGGATGGCTGCCGGAGGGCTATTACACCAATCCCCTGGACATGGCCGGAGATAAATCCTCTCAACCGGTCGAGGACCCCTATCGCTTTCTTGTAAAATCTAATGGTGAGGAGCCTCTGCGGAAATCATTCGGCAGCGATAACAATAGTGAAATGGAAATCACCGAACTGGCTGCCGCACTCACACATACTTACGAATTCATCCTCTTTGACTGCTGTCTGATGGGTGGCATTGAGGTGGCTTACGAATTTAAAGACAAGTGCGAATATATGCTCTTCTCCCCGACTGAAATACTTGCAGACGGATTCCCCTACCACAAGATGTTCAGCCCTATCTTCAATTTGGAAAACCGTGAAGAGGCCCTAAAACAGGTATGCTCAGACTATTTCGATATCTACGATGCCCAGACAGGCATCTACAGATCAGCTACCGTATCCATGGTTAAGTGCAGTGCACTTGAAGATCTTGCCAGAGTCTGCGCATCCATCTACCGCAACAATCAGGACTCTATTCTCTCTTTGGACGCATTCCCGCTCCAAATATACTACCGTTACAATAAGCATTGGTATTATGATTTCGAGGATATTGTCTCCAGAATAGCTACTCCTGAGCAATATGTAGAGTTCAAAACAGCTCTCAACAGAGCTGTAGTCTATAAAGCAGCAACCGACATATTCCTCAATATTGACATTGAGAGATACAGCGGACTGAGTACCTATCTGCCACGCGCCCGGTACAAAATACTTAATGACTTCTACAAGACTCTTAAGTGGAACATAGCCACCGGCTATGTGAAGTAGCGGTGCGGGATGCGAGTTACGGGGTGCGAGTTCCGAGTTTTGAGTTCTGAGTTCTGAGTTTTGAGTTACGAGTTCTGAGTTACGAGTTCTGAGTTCTGAGTTCCGAGTTCCGAGTTTTGATTTCCGAGTTCTGAGTGTGAAGTATGGAGTGTGGAATTTTGGGTTGTGAGGAATTTTTAACAAAAAAGGGTGAAATCCGTTTGATTTTGGGAAATTTTGTTATCTTTGCGCCGCTTTAAAAGGATCTGTTCCTTTTGGTGCAATGGGGTCCGGAAAGACCGGACTGAGTAACACATTTTAACTTTTATACACAA
>Ga0255346_1002466_pt1 | contig 23306 bp, 19 predicted proteins | sample wastewater_treat_FD_194410 | JGI IMG/M metagenome (GOLD analysis project Ga0255346, IMG submission 194410) | Wastewater microbial communities from Lulu Island WWTP, Vancouver, Canada - plant22 | ecosystem: Engineered > WWTP > Wastewater > Unclassified | place: Canada: Vancouver, British Columbia... | reverse complement strand
AGCCTGCTTTTCCATCTTTATATATATGTATAGATAAAGGTGTGTCGTAGTCATCTTCATCACATGACCAACCCCAAGATGATATTTTTCCATTAAGATCACAAGAAGATCCATCATGCCATCCTTTGGGGTCAAAACCGCACGAACAAGGACCATCACATTCACTTTGAAAACACTTCTCGTCAGAGCAACCAGGACCGTAATACCTACACATCTTTCCTAGATCGCAATTACAAGACCAATCACTCCACTCACTACAATCACACCCATCAGGAATATCCCCACCTCCACCTCCGCCGCCGCCACCTCCAGAAGGAACACAACCCTCACCACCATAAGGCGGTTTACATGAGAGGTCACAAGTATGAGCACATCTAAATTTGGTACATTCATAACCCGGGCCTACACCGAGAATGTAACAAGGTTGCCCAGAACACTCATACTTATAACTTTCACAACTATGACCTGTACCTACACATGTGCCAGGATGTTCGTTCACACAAATTGTTTCACATTCAAAACACTCTCCAGCAACAACAGTTTTACCAATAATCAATGGAAGAGAAACAAAAACACTAACTATGGTTATTAAACTTATCTTTTTATTCAAGTTTGTAAGCATTTTAATTAATATTCTTTAAAACAAAAACCCAATCAAACACACCGTTTTCACAACCATCTTCCTGACAAATAAATGCAAATTTGTCTCCAATATGTAGAGCATCTTCTTCAAAATTATCTGTATATTCACTACCCATTGCAAATTTCACGCTCCTTCCTTGCATTAAGGTAAGCGAGTCTGTGTTTGCAAGAGTTGGTTTGAAATTAAGAGTATCTCCAACAGTATATTTTAAATTTAGAGATGGGTTTTTAGAATAAACTAATTTGTATGTTTTATCCCCATCTTGAGAAGCAGTAACTTCTGCCAAAACTTGACCTTCCTCAAGAATAGATTCCCAATTCTCATCATTAGATTTTAATTTTGTATAAAATTTCAATGCTGTATCTAAATTACTCATCTGTGATTTGGTGTAAACAATACCTTCATCTTCTTTTTGGATAAGATCAGAAAAAGGTGAAGTAGCAACTTCTTCAACATCACTATTTAATTCTTGATCAATAGGGACTTTGTGTTTAAAAATATTCAAAATACTATCTTTTAAAAAATATAATGAGGTCCAAAGAAAAAGACAGGCAAAAAACACGACAAAAATTTTTAATGTTTTTCTATTGTTTTTGGTTATATCGGCAGGATTCATTTTTATAATTACTATCTATTATACTAGCAGATAAAATTTTAATTCAAGTATAAAAAAACGCCTTTTGATTTATAAATCTAAAAGGCGTTTTTTAATCTATTTTTAGTCTAAACCTTCTCTAATACCTATTTTTATTCTCCAAACCAACGAATGAACGTGTTCATAAGCTGAGATACTATAGTAAGGTGGTAAGAAGTTACCTGTGGTCATAACGATCACTGAAGCCATCCATGAAAAGAGTGCTGCAAAATTAAATTGAAAACAACGAATAACTTCTTCTTTTCTATATTTTTTGCAGAATTGTGGGTCAAAATTAGAACCGCTGTAATATGTCAGATGCCCGTCATACATATTCATCCCGAAACCACTTATTGCATCAATTCTAAACATGTTCCTGACCGAACTACTATTAGTTCTAAATATCGCTATAGTAAAACTTTTCATTCCAATAACATCTTGGGGGGTTTCACCGTCATACATAGGCCAGAAACTGTATGGTTTTTGTATGTATCCGTAACCATCAGACAAATCGTTAACCCAAACATCATTAATTTGAACCTTTCTCCAATCAGCCTCATCACCCGTTTCTTGAGCCCTCGCCAGTAACTCTTCAAAGGAATTGAGTTCCTTAATTGGTATTTCTATTCTTCTCATTTGATCCTTTTTAAGCCAAGTTGCATCTGGATTGTTTCTGCCGTACCAAACAACAAACAAAGATCTAATTACAATCTTAGCTAAATCTTCATCTGTAATTTCAAAACTCTCTATTATTGGCTCTAAAGAACGGTCTATTATAACCCCAGCTTTAACGCGTATACCATTCAAATCATAGTCAATATATTTTTCAATATAAGGATCCAAATCCCATTCTACAGGTGGCTCTGTTGAAATAGGTGTTGGTGTGTTAGTTGGAGTATTGGTTATAGTTGGCGTTGGTGTATCAGTTGCAGTTGGAACAGGTGTCTCAGTTGGACTTGGGGTATTGGTGTATGTTGGAAGTGGGGTAGGGGTAGAAGTTGGAACAAGTGTATCAGTATTAACAAAATCAGATTGATTATTACTTGGTACATTTGGTTCTGTTACTACACAACCACACCCATTTAGCAACATCAAAATTACAACAAACAAAAGTATCGCTTTCTTTTTCATTTTATTTTCTCTCTCTTTCTCCCATTAATACATGGGTGTGTTTTTTAATATATACCTATATTTAATATTCTATAGGTTATTATGATTGAATGTTATCACCAAAATACTGCAAAATCAAATTTAAATGGGAAACACAAACAACATCACAAAGACGCACATAATTAAAACAGGCTAAGACTTTTAATGAAGTGCTTATTTAAAAGAACCTTCTTCCTCTGATAAGATCCTATTTACTTCATCAACTATCTTATCTGGAGTTATTTCTGATTTTATAAGATAGCCGTCAGCACCGGATCCAAAAGCTTCTTGTATGATGTTTTCACTGTTTAGATTGGTTAAAGAAATAACAGGGCCTTTTTTCAACTCAGGATTATCTCTTATTTCTTTTAATATTTTTAGCCCATCTTTCCCAGGTAACATTATGTCCAAAAGTAAAAGATCCCAATGAACATCTTTTATCTTTTGCATACCTTGCTCACCATCTTGGGCTTGCTCAACCTTATAACCTGCAGAAGACAAAACCTCAGCATAGATTTCTCTAATATCGTGTTCATCTTCTACTATTAATATATTGTTTTTTAAAACCTTTTTTTCTTCCATGTAGTAAATTTACCATTATTATTTTTTTACAACAAGATCAAAAGGGTAGGGAAGTGATCATAAAACTTTTTGGCTAATTTTAATAACCTCATCTCTGTTATCTTTTTTAGATACTTTGCAGACTTTAACCTTCCCGCACTTAGTACATTTATGAACAACTATCTCTTTACCATTTTCTATTTTTAAACCAACAGGTTCCATTAAACCCCCGCACTTCTCACCCCTATCCCCAGGAAACACATCAACGTGCTTACTCCACAAACACATAGAACAGTGGTTTGTAAAACCGTCCCCTTTAACCTTATATCCACAATGACCACACACAAAATCTTCTACTGTTTTTTTAAATTTTTCTGACATAAGTCTTTAATTTATTAAAAAAATACAATACCATTATACTTAAGTAAGTTAATACAAAAATGGAAAAACAAACTGTCCAGCTAAAAGAAAATGAGCTTTTGGCTCTTGTAGATAAAAACCGTGCGTTAGACGCTACCTATAAACTAATAGAAATAATCCTTGGTACAAATGATTTTGATGAAATGACTCAAAAAATTGCAGATATAATACCCATGGCTTTGGGATATGAGTTGGCAATACTTTGGCTTGTTGACGAACAACACAATAAACTTACAGCTGTATCAATATCTCAAACAATAAAAGATGATGAGGTGGTTAATAAACTAAGAAACTCTCTGAAAAATTCAAGCATTGCCCTTGGATATGAAGATAATCTTTGCGTAAAAACCCTAAAAGAACACAAACAACACATTTCTGAAAATTTATATGATCTTTTAAGCCCGGCCATTAGAGAACGTGATGCATATGAACTCCAAAGTGTTCTTGGAACAAAACTTAATGTGGCAACGCCCTTAATGGCAAGAGAAAAAACCATAGGTGTTTTAGTAATCAGCATGTCTAAAACCACAGACAATCTAAGTGATTTTGAAAAAGAAATGCTTAGAAAATTTTCTGAAAATGCTGGTATAGCCTTGGAAAATTCAAGATTATATAAAAACTTAAAAGACGCAAAAAACGATCTTGGTGAGGCTTATGAAAATTTAATAGCACTAAACAAAATGAAAGACGAGTTTTTAACGGTAGCTTCACACGAACTCAGAACTCCAATGACAATAGTAAAAAGCTATCTGTGGATGTTGGAGCAACAAAAATCAGGAAAATTAAAAAAGAAACAACTTGAGTATTTGCAAAAAGCATCAAAAGGTACTCAAAGAATGATTGACTTAATAAACGATATGTTGAATATATCTAAGTTTGAACAAGGAAAGGTATTTTTTAACATTCAACAAGCAGATATATGTGAATTAATAAAAGATGTGGTATCAAGCTTTGAGTTAAAAGTCAGCAGTAAAGGAATATATTTAGAATTTGATGATTCTTATTCCGACATTTTTGCAGATATAGATAAAGAAAAAATGAGAGATGTTTTAATGAATCTTGTTGATAACGCTATTAAATTTACAAACCAAGGTGGTGTAAAAATTAGTATAGATAACGATCCAACCAAGACAGTTATATCAATAAAAGATACAGGATCAGGAATAAGCCAAGAAGATTTACCAAAACTTTTCCATAAATTTGGAAGAATAGACAATTCCTACACAATTGCCTCTGATGTAGGCGGTACTGGTTTAGGGCTCTATATTGCAAAACTATACATAGATGGAATGAACGGAAACATTTGGGCAACATCGGAAGGTACGGGAATGGGAAGTACGTTTTTTATATCTCTTCCAAAAAGCAAAATAAAAACAAAACTTGGAATATCTGAGCAAAATAAAAACCCTAATTCAAGAATAAGCAGCCTAAGATAAAATCACATTCCTGGAGCAGTACTTACCAAACTTAGTTGAGTATAAAAATTCCATATAGCAGGACCCGCTACAAACGTAATTAAACTCCCAAGTATCAAAAAGGGCCCAAACGGAACAGTATCCTTCATAGTTTTTCTTTTTAACAAAATTAAAAATAAGCTAAAAAACGCACCTAAAGCAAATCCTAAAAATATAGCCATTATCCCAAGCGGAAACCTCCCCAGCGGAAAATCACTAACAAAAGTAAAACCATTTGCCAAACCTATAAAAAATCCTAATTTAACATCTCCAAAACCCATTCCTTTTCCTTTGGTTATAGCTATTAAAAGTAAAAAGAAAAGAGAGATGCTAAGAGCTCCCAAAATAGTAAATCCAAAGTCTTTTAGAACATATAAAGTTCTATTATTAAAAAAATCGGTCCTTAAAAGATACATTAGTACAGAGTCATTGGATAAAGTCCTGTACAAATAAGCTAGAGATAAAAATCTAAATATTAAGGCTGAAAGAATAACAAAAATAATGGCAGGTATAACAATTGAATCTAATATTAAATAATATTTAATGTCGGTTAAAAACATAACAACATAAACACACATAATTACCAAATAATAAAAAAGGAAAAACAGTTTCATAGAATTAATTTCAAATATAAAACCAGACAAATATCCTGCCAAAACAAAAACTAAGCCAGTAAATATCTCTGAGATAGGGTAAAAAAATGAAAGTTTTTTATGACAATAAGCACACTTACCTTTTTGAAAAATAAATGAAAAAACAGGTATGAGATTTTTAGCTTTTAACTCTGTCCCACAATGATCACATTTAGAACGACCAAAAACTATCTTCTTTCCTTGGGGTAAGCGGTCAGATATAAGGTTTAAAAAGGAACCCACAAATAATCCAAATATAAAAAGATATAAAATTATAGCTGCCTGCATGAAAGCCATTCTACAGTAAATTTGTTTCCACGGACAGTATTTTTTATTATAATCAAAAGCATGGTAAGTATAAAAGAAGAAACCAGAAACAGAGGATACACCTGTATAAATTGTAAAAAATGGGTCCAAGTCAGTGAATATAATAAAACTGTAGATAGAAATCACTGTCCTTACTGCCTTTGGTCAAAGCATGTGGATAACAAAACAGCTGGGGATAGGCTATCATCTTGCAACTCTGGTATGAGGCCAATAGGACTTACAATAAAAACCCCAAGAGTAGATAAGTGGGGAGTTGAGGTAAAAGGTGAGTTGATGATCATACATGAATGTAACTCTTGTGGAAAAATATCCATAAATAGAATTTTAGATAAAGATGATGAAAATGTTCTTAAGGAATTGTTTGAAAAAAGTGTAAACATGAGTGGGGTAGAGAAGGATAAACTTAAAGTAATGGAAATAAAAGTTCTTGAAGAAAAAGATAGAGAAGAATTTTCAAAGCAACTTTTTGGCAACCCAATAAAATCCTAATTTCTAAATTAAATATTCTTTTAAGCCGTTTTACCAATTTTAACCATTTAATGTGGATTTCATTTTGTAGATTAAATGAACATGAAGTGAAAATGAAATACAGATTAATGAGAGTTAAAAATTTTAATACATACTAAACATTTAATAAGTGATCAAATTACTTAATGTGCTTTTTAACTTGAAAATTAAATAAAGATTAAAAACACTAGCATCATAATATTTCAGCATGATTAAAACACATTAAGCATTGTAGCTTGAACAAGGATTAAAATATCAAAATTGAGAAATTACAAAATATCCTGAAAGTAAGCTCGTTAATTCCCCCATTTCATCTAAATTTCATTTTGTAAATTAAATTAAAATTAAAATATCAGAAGTGGGAAATTACAAAATATCTTAAAAACACGATCACTGACACCAATGGATTTTCCGTTTCATCTAAATTTTAACTTGTAAATGAAAATATGATTAAAAAACAGATTAATTGACAGTTAAATATGCAATATTATTAGTAATTTGGACTTATTTAATATATTTTTTAGTTTGAAAATGAAATTGAAATGAAATCAAAATGAAAATTCCAAAATATGTCAATTTTTAATACATAGTTGCTAGTACTTAATGTAATTTTTAACTTGAAAATTAAATAAAGATTAAAAACACTAGCATCATAAGAGCACACCGCACTTAATATACATTTAATATTGTAGATTAAATTAGAATTAAAATATCAGAAATGAAAAGTAACAGATGTTTTAAAAATAATTTAGATGACACTAAAAACTTACAACTCTTCATATAAAATTTATCTTTTAAATGAAATGAAGATGAAATGTAAATTAAAATTAAGGTTAAAAAGGACGAGGAAACTTTATATTGTGAAAAACGTCATATATTTAATATATTTTTAATTTATTAGATTAAATGAATATGAAAATTTTCTAAAAATACTCATTTAAATAATCACAACCCCAAAGTTAAACATACAGCATCTAAATACATTTAAGTCTTTAAACTGCAATAGGTAACGAACATATTTAATGTAAATTTCATTTTTTAGATTAAATAAAAATGAAAAAATTACACATAAAAACAGCAAAACACCTATTAATTGGTGGGTTTCACTTAAATTTAATATTGTAGATTAAATGTAAATGAAGTGAGTTTTGAAAATCTAACTATAGTGATAGTTATTGATATTTAATATAGTTTTTAACTTATAAATTAAATTTAAATTAACTACATAAAAGCTGATGGGAAAAGAAAAGAGTAGAGAAGTGTTCATAAAAACACAAGACTAGAGACAAAAGGAGAACCCCGCATTCTGCGGGGTTCTCCTATCTTATCCTCGGATCCAAAGATAAACTAACACAAATCTTAGTTTATTATTCTCAAGTTTGTGCCTACCTCGTATCTATCAGCATTGTCACCACCATCATTCTCCATCTTTGCTGCGTTACCTGGGAATTCTAAACGTGCGTTTAATTCAAACTCTTGATTTGCGTTTGCTTCAAACCTGTAAATTAAATCACCTGTGTTAGTAGGATCTAAAGGAAGTGCTGGTATATATCTTGCTAAACCACCGGTCTTCCCATCTGGGATAGTAAACTTAATGTAACCATTGATACCATCTGCAGCTTGTACTGATGTACCACCAGAGCTATCTCCTGAAGTACCAGTATCTGCAAACATTATTTCATTCTCTGTTAAAGCTATGTTTATAGCATTTCTCAAAGAATCAAGATCGTTCATTCTGGTTGTATCTCTGGATTTTTGCATTGTTGCGGCTGGGTTAATAGCTAACAAAACAGCTCCTGCCAAAATTGCAATAATAGCAATAACAACTAACATTTCTACTAACGTAAAACCTTTTTGTTTTCTCATTTCGTTTCACCCCCCTTCAAATATACTTTTAATTCAAATCAATTAACTATGTAAATTGTAACCTAAATTAGATAGAGCTTGTCAACTTGTAAATAGGTGTTATGACAGATATAACCAAGAACCCTACCATACCACCAAGCATAACAAGTATCACAGGCTCTAGGGCAGAGGATAAACCCTTAACTAAGTTATTTACTTCACCTTCGTAATAAACAGCAACTCTCTCTAAAACCTCATCTGTTTTTCCTGTTTCTTCTCCAACCCCAGCCATCTGACCAAGTAGGGGAGGAAACTCAGTGTTAGTTTTGAAATATGAGGACAAAGAATTACCTTTCTCAACTTGCCTTGCTGCTTCTTGAATGGCTCTTTTTAAACCAGCACTGGACATTGTTATAGAAACTATATTTAAAGCATCAACTATAGGAACAGCCGCCCCTATCAATAAAGACAATGTCCTACAAAAACTTGCATAATCTTTTTGAAGAGTTATCTTTCCAAAAACAGGTATTTTAATTATAAGCTCAGATATCATGCTTTTTCCCTTATCAGAGCTTAAAAATGATCTTATTGATAAAACAACACCAATAACTATTATTGCCACTATATAAACATACTTAACCATAAAATCGGAGACTCCTATAACTACTTTTGTAATCGCTGGAAGCTCAATATCCATATCTTTGTACATCTGTGTTAACTTAGGCATGACAAATATCATCAATATAGCTATAACACCAACCATAGCTATCATAATGACCATTGGGTAAATCATTGCTGACTTAAATTTTGAATTTAATTCTCTATCTGCCTCTAAGTTATCAGCAAGTTTTTTTAATATACTATCCAATTTACCAGAGGATTCCCCCGCTCTAACTAAGGATACATAGGTGGTAGAGAACACCTTTGGATGAGCTGCAAAGGAAGATGAAAGAGAAGCACCGCCTTCAACGGACCTTAAAACCTCAGTTACAGTCTGTTTTAACTTTTTATTTGTTGCCTGTCCCGATAAAACTTCTAAAGCCCTAGCTATTGGAAGACCTGCGGAAATCATAGTAGAAAGTTGTCTTGTAAAAGCCACAATCTCTCCATGGGGTATACCCCTAAAGTCCGTAAGAGTATCTAAAATACCACTGGTTTTTTCACTAATTGAAATGACAGTAAAACCTTGGGCTTTCAAAAATCCCACTGCAGCTTCTTGATTCCTTGCCTCTACAGTACCGTTAACCGTTCCTCCTAAATTGTTTTTAATTGTGTATGCATAAAGTGGCATTATAATAATTACTCCTATTTTTTATCTAACAATCTTTTTAACTCCGCCGGTCTTGTAGAATATCTAAGACCGTCCTCAACCGTTACAAACCCGTTTACCACAAGGTCAGCTATACTTTTTTCCATACTAATCATCCCGTATTGAGCGCTTGTGTTTATTACGTTATCTATCATATGGGTTTTTCCTTCTCTTATTAGGTTTGAGATAGCATCATTTTTTATCATTATTTCTAATGCAGGCACCATCCCTGTTTTTGCTGAAGGCATAAGCCTTTGTGAAAGTATTACTTCAGTGACCTGAGCCAATCTTGATCTTATTTCATTTTGTTTTTCTGAGTCAAAAGATGCAATTATTCTTTCTACTGTTTGAGAAGCAGAGTAGGTATGCAGTGTTGTAAAAACTAAATGACCAGTTTCGGCTATTTGTAAGGCAGATCTCATGGTATCACTATCTCTCATCTCACCAACAAAAACTATATTTGGATCTTGTCTTAAAACAGATCTTAAAGCTACATCCCAAGAGTGAGAATCTAAAAACATTTCTCTTTGATCAATTAAAGAAAGTTTATTGGTAAAAACGTACTCAATAGGATCCTCTATAGTAACTATATGCTCCGATCTTGTATTATTTATAAAGTCAATCATTGAAGCAATAGTCGTAGATTTTCCTTGACCTGTAGGACCGACAACAATAACTAAACCTTGTTTTAAACCGCAAACACTTTGAACTATTTTTGGAAGTCTTAGATCTTCTAATGACGGGATATCCATTGAGATATATCTCAAAGCTATAGATGGGTAACCTCTTTGGAAGAATGCGTTAACTCTAAACCTCGCTTTTTGCCCCAAAGCCACAGAAAAATCTAATTCTTTGTTTATATCTAATAACTCCCTTTGTTTGGCATCTAAAAGCTGTGACATTAAAAACTCTACATCATCAGAGGTTAATATTTGATAGTCATCTAAAGGCTTTAAAACAGTATTGACCCTAATAGTAGGTCTAGCACCAACTGATATATGTAAATCAGAAGCGTTTAAATCTACAACTCTTTCTAATAGTTGAGTGACAGTTATTTGCATTTTTTTCTCCCTATATAAATTATAAGCATATAAACTCTATTTAGTAACTCTCATTATTTCTTCTAAGGTCGTATCGCCCTGAAGAGCTCTTATGTAACCATCCTGCAAAAGGGTAATCATACCTTCACTTTTTGCTATTTCCTCTATTTTACCTGATGGAACCTTAGATAAAGTCGCCTCAGATATTTTTTCTGACATAGCAAGAAGCTCAAATATTCCAACTCTTCCTTTGTACCCGTTATCACATTTGGGACATCCTTTTCCTCTAAACAAAGTTAATTTATCTTTAACCATTATTTCCTTTATTATTTTTGCTAACTCAGCATCCTTAGTCATCAAAACTTGATTATTAGACAACTCGTCTAAAACACCTTTTAGATCTTCTAAAATTTCCTTTGGCGGCTCGTATTCTTCTTTACAATACTGACACACTTTTCTGACAAGTCTTTGGGCTAAAACACCAAGTATAGTAGATGATAAGAAAAAGTCCTCAATATCCATATCCAAAAGTCTGGGAATAGCGCCAGAAGCAGAGTTTGTATGAAGAGTAGACAAGACTAAGTGTCCTGTCAAAGCAGCGTGAACTGCAAGTTCCGCCGTTTCACTATCTCTTATCTCACCAACCATTATGATATTCGGGTCTTGTCTAAGGAAAGATCTTAAACCAGAAGCAAAAGTCAAACCAGCCTGAGGATTAACTTGAACTTGGTTGACTCCAGGAACTCTAATTTCAACAGGATCTTCTATAGTGACTATGTTAACCCTAATAGTATTTAATTTGTTTAAAGTTGAAGCTAATGTAACAGTCTTACCAGAAGATGTAGGTCCTGTAACAAGTATCATCCCATTAGGCTTTAATGACATTTCCTCATATCTTTTTAAAGTTAAACCACGCATACCTAAATCTCTGTAGGTAAAAACTGTACCTTCTTCTTTTAAAAGCCTGATAACAACTTTTTCACCAAAAACAGTAGGTAGAGTAGAGACTCTAAGGTCTGTTTCTGTTTTTCCTACTTGAACTTTAAACCTACCGTCTTGTGGTATTCTTTTTTCATCTATTTTCATCCCCGCCAATATTTTTATTCTTGCTACAACGGGATCTGTCATCTCTTTGGGTAATTTTCTTTTTTCTGACAGAATACCGTCAACCCTATATCTTAATCTACAAACGTCCTCACCAGGCTCAATGTGTACATCAGAAGCTCCGGATTTAACAGAAGTTTCCAAGATCATACCAACAACCCTAGCTATTGGTGCATCCTTTATGGTCGCATCAGACATATCTGCCTGACCTTCCTCAATCTTAACAGTGTTTTGAGTAATTTCCTCCATCGCCGCTGTGATTTCTTCACCAAGCTCCTTACCTTTTTGCTCATCCAATACTCTGTCCAATATTTTTTCTGTAGTTATGAAAGGTACTACCTTATGACCCGTTCTTCTTTCAATAAAATCTATGGTCTGAAGATCTAGCGGATCTACCATTGCTAAAGAGAGTTTGTTTGCGTCTACTTCAAAGGGTATTACTTTATATTTTCTTGCTATATCAAGAGGGACTTTATCCAAAAGCTCGGGGCTTATCTGCCCAGGAGTAAGTTTTGCATATTCAATACCGTAAACCTCACCAAAAGCATCGGCATAATCATCACTACTGACATAACCTCTATCTTTAATTATGGAATCTACGCTTTTACCTGTATTTACACTCTCAAACTTAATAGCTGAAAGTTGATCGGAGGTTATAAGGTTCTTGCTGTACAGTACATCTGCTACAGTATTTAGTTTATTTAAATTATTTTTATCCATAGGGCAGTATTTATACCTTTTAATGTTAACAACTCATAAATACAAATTCAATAAATGAAAAACGTACAGTTAGGGTATAATCAAACCTATGAACGGATCGCTAATAATATCAGGTGGGAATAGAGAAAATAGAGAAAACAAAATAATTGAAATAATAAATAAAGAAGAGGGAAAAGCTTTTGAAAAAATAAAAGATTTAGAAGATAAACCAGATATTTTTGTAATAAATCTTTTAGAAGGAGAGAGATCCATAGGAATATCTCAAACACGAGAAGGGATAAATTTTTTAAGAGAAAAGCCGTTTTCTTACGAAAAAAAGTTTTTGGTGGTCTTAAACGCAGAAAAAATGACTACCCAAGCTCAAAATTCTTTGCTAAAAACACTGGAAGAACCACCTAAACACGCACTTATAATACTTTCAACAAGAATTAGAGATCAACTGATAGCTACAGTGGTCTCAAGATGTAAAAATATAAACGTAAAAAGTGAAGATGATGGTATCAACGAAGATTTTGTGTCTCTTGAAAAAATATTGAAGATGAGCCTGGGTGAAAGAATTGATGTATGCTCAGAAATATCAAAAGAGGAAAAAGAGGATATTATAAACATGCTTGAAAACTGGCTGATAGAAGGAAGAAAAAATTTATTGAAAAAGCCAGAAAATGTTACAATAACAACAAATTTAAATAGAATAATAGAAATAAAAAGGGATTTGGAAAACTCAAATGTTAATGTTAAACTCTCTCTTGAAGCTTTGGTTTTAAGCCTTAAATAGACTCTTTAGAACTGCCTTCCCTCTTGTTAATGGGTTTGTAAATTAGTAGAATATTTTGGTCAATATGGACAATAAAAAACAAAAACAGCAAGAATACGGTGCCGATCAAATACAGGTCCTAGAAGGACTGGAACCTGTGAGAAAAAGACCAGGAATGTATATTGGATCAACTGGCCAAGAAGGTCTGCATCACCTTGTAACTGAAATAGTAAACAACTCTATGGATGAGGCTATTGCTGGATATGCTAACCACATAAAAGTAGAGTTCAACAAAGATGGTTCTTGCACTATTTATGATAATGGAAGAGGTATACCTTTTGATATCAAAAAGGGCTACGGGGTAAGCGCTTTAGAATTGGCTTTTACAAAACTTCACGCGGGGGGAAAATTTGGAAGCGGTGGTTACAAAGTTTCAAGCGGTCTTCATGGTGTGGGTTCATCTGTTGTAAATGCGCTTTCACAATGGTTTAGAGTTGTAACAAGAAGAAACAACATTACAGTAATACAAGAATACGAAGATGGTGGTAAAAAAGTCAGACCAGTTGAAAATATAGATCTTAAAAAACCCACAAAACTAAAAGATGCAGAATGGAACATAAATCTAGATTCTTGGAACTATGAGAACATGACCATAGTTCAGTTTAAACCCGACTCAGAGATATTTGAGGTTACACACTTTGATTTTAAGCATTTTGTAACTCAAATTAAAGAATACGCATACCTTACAGCTGGAATAAAATTTGAGATATTGGATCACAGAATTGATCAAAGACAAGTTTTTTACTTTGAAGGTGGTATAAAAGCCTATCTAGAATCCTTAAATAAGAATAAAGAAGTTCTAAACCAAAAACCCTTCTATGTCCAAAGAGAATATAACGATATAAATGTAGAGGTGGCAATGCAATACAACGATACCTTTAGAGAAAATGTAGTTTGTTTTGCAAACCATTTAAAAAATACAGAAGGCGGTACTCATTTGACAGGTTTTAGAACAGCCTTAACTAGATGTATAAATGACTACGCCAGGAAAACAGGAATATTAAAAGAAAAAGATGATAATTTATCAGGGGACGATTTAAGAGAAGGGTTAACAGCAATAATATCAGTATCCTTAGACTCAGCGTCTCTCCAGTTTGAAGGTCAAACAAAAGCTAAATTGGGAAATACCGCTGCCAGAGTAGCGGTTGAGACTGTTGTTAAGGATGCACTAGAGCAGTTTTTAGCCGAAAATCCAAAAGATGCTACATCAATAGTGGGTAAAAATGTCCTCTCATACAAAGCAAGGATGGCTGCAAAAGCTGCAAGAGACACGGTTATAAGAAAATCAGCCCTTGAGGGTGGGGGAGTGTTACCAGGAAAACTTGCGGATTGTTCAGAAAAAGATTCAGATGTCTCAGAATTATTTTTGGTAGAGGGAGATTCAGCAGGTGGTACTGCAAAACAGGGTAGAAATAGAGATACACAAGCTATCCTTCCAGTATTTGGAAAGATTTTGAACACAGAAAGAGCACGATTAGATAAAATAGTTGATTCTGATAAGTTTAAGGACATTATAGTAGCCATAGGATGTGGTATAGGTGATCAATTTGATATAAGTAAGCTTAGATACGGCAAAATAATAGTCATGGCAGATGCCGACACCGATGGGATGCATATAAACTCCCTTTATTTAACATTTTTCTACAGACACATGCCTAAATTAATAGAAAATGGAAATATCTATGTAGCTTTCCCACCTCTTTACAAAGCAGTGTGGGGTAAAGAGAAAAAATACTTATTTACTGATGCTGACAGGGAGAAATTCTTAAAGACACCTGAAGGAGAAAAGGCAATAGTCCAGAGGTTTAAAGGTCTTGGTGAAATGAACCCAGAAGAATTATGGGAGACAACGATGAGTCCTGAAACAAGAAGATTAAAACGTATAGTTGTTAAAGATGCTGAGGAGGCTGACGAGGTTTTCACAACATTAATGGGAGAAGAGGTAGCTCCAAGAAAGAGATTTATTACATCCCACGCCCGAGAAGCTAACATAGACATAACATAAATTTCTAATGTATCCTTCTAATATGAGAAAAATAGGTGTAACACAAGCTGTATATACATCGGACATGGACTCACTTGCCTGTTCTATTGCTTATTCTGAACTTTTAAGATTAGAGGGCAAAGATGCAGTGGCGTATATACCAAAGGAGCCGGGAAGCAGTGTTACTGACGAAATTAAATCTTGGGATTTTAGCTATGAAATAGAACCAAAGCCCGAAGAATTGGAGAATATAGACTTTGTTATGGTTGATACAACAGATCCTCACACATTTCCTAAATTTGTTACAGAAGACAAGATTGTTGAGATATATGACCATCACTACGGGTATGAAGATTATTGGAAACAAAAACTAGGAGAAAAAGCCACAATAGAAATGATTGGTGCATGTGCAACCTTAATATGGGAAGAATACAAAAAAAGAGGTTTTTCTGACAAAATATCTCAAGTAAGTGCAAAACTGCTTTATGCAGCTATTGTTTCAAATACTTTGAACTTCAAGGCCACGATCACATCTCCGAGGGATGTAATAGCTTTTCAAGAACTGTCTGTCAAATCAGGAGTATCCAAAGATTGGATAGAAAAATACTTCATTGATCAAGAAGAATACATATATAAAAACCCAAGACAGGCCATAATAGATGACATAAAAATAATAGAATTCCCAAATTTAGGAAAGAAAATAACAATAGGGCAAATAGAATTATGGAACAGTAAGAAATTTGTAACAGACTACAAACCTTTAATTAAAGAGATAATGGACAATTTTGGACACAAATTTTGGTTTTTCAACGCACCTTGTATAGCAATGGGTACTACATATGTTTTAGCTGAAGATGAGTACATAAAAGCAGTTCTTCAAGAAAAGTTTGATTTTTCCTTTGACGAGAACATAGGAAAATCAGAAAAACTTATAGAAAGAAAGGAGTTTGTTAAGGAAATTTTGGAACTCTAAAAGACTTCAAATTTACCTTAAATCTGCTAATATAATAAGGTTCATATGGCTAAGGAAACTCAAAAAACAGAAGAAACGGCGCCTATCGCCAACCCTAACATTTTACATACTGAGATAACTGAGGAAATGCAGGGTGCGTATCTTGATTACGCAATGAGTGTTATTGTCTCAAGAGCCTTGCCAGATGTTAGAGATGGTTTAAAACCCGTTCAAAGAAGAATTATCCACGCTATGCAAGAATCAGGAATGACTTTTTCTGGTAAATTACATAAATGCGCCAGTGTTGTAGGTAATGTTTTAGCTAAATACCACCCTCACGGAGACACTTCAGTCTACGACGCTTTAGTTAGGATGGGGCAAGATTTTAGTTTAAGATACCCACTTATTAAACCTCAAGGAAACTTTGGAAGTATAGATGGAGACCCACCGGCAGCCATGAGGTATACAGAATGTAAACTTGAAAAAATAACTGATGAGCTGTATTCAGATATAGATAAAGATACTGTAGATTTTGAAATAAACGACCTTCAAAACAAGGAACCAGTGCTTTTGCCTTCAAACCTTCCTAATTTATTGTTAAATGGGGCAACTGGAATTGCTGTTGGTATGGCTACAAATGTACCACCACATAATTTAGGTGAGGTTATAGAGGGTATAAATGTTTTAATAGATAAAGCTGATAATATAGGTACCGCACCAAAAAAAGACGATGAGGTACAAATAGCTACCCTTGATTTTTCATCTGATGCTAATGTTGAAGATTTAACAAAATACATACTTGGACCAGACTTTCCAACAGGAGGAATAATATACGACCAGAAAGAAATGATTCAAATGTACGCAACGGGAAGAGGAAGAGTTGTGACACGAGCAAAAGTAGATGTGGAGGAAACAAAATCTGGAAAAGTAAAGATTATAGTTAGTGAAATACCGTACATGGTCAACAAATCAACACTTATATCAAAAATAGCCGATCTTGTTAAAGAAAAAAGAATTATTGGGATATCTGACATAAGAGACGAATCCAATAAGGACGGGATAAGAATAGTTATTGAGTTAAAAAAAGATGCAGTAGTAAATAAGATTAAAAACCAACTTTTCAAATATACACAGTTACAAAATACTTTTAACTCTAATTTTGTGGCCCTTATTAATAACGAACCTAAGTTAATGCCTCTAAAGATGATCTTGGAAGAATTTATTAAGCACAGACAACATATAGTGGTAAGAAGAACAATTTATTTACTCAAGAAAGCTGAAGAAAGAGCCCATATATTAAAAGGTCTAAAAATAGCCTTAGATAACTTAGATGAGGTCATAAAGCTAATAAGATCAAGCAAAGATGCAGATGCAGCAAAAGATGGGTTGATGAAAAAGTTTGGTCTTTCTGAGATACAGGCTCAAGCCATATTGGACATGCAGTTAAGAAGATTAGCTGCGTTAGAGAGACAGAAAATAGAAGATGAGTTAAAGCAGGTATTAGCAACAATAGCCGATTACGAGGATTTATTAAAATCACCAAAGAGAATAATTGAAACAATAAGAAAAGAGCTGAATGAGATAAAAGAAAAATACGCAGATGAAAGAAAAACAAAGGTAATAAAAGGAAAGATAGGGGAGTTGAGTGACGAAGATTTAATAATAAATGAGAAATGTATAGTTACAATATCAAAAAGTGGTTATATTAAAAGACTGAAAGAAACTACATACAAAAAACAGGGCAGAGGAGGAAAAGGTATTAAGGGACAAGAGTTAAGAGACGAGGATGCTGTTGATTCAATAAAGATATGTAATACCCACGATTGGGCATTTTTCTTCACAAATACAGGTAAAGTTTATAAACTAAGGATTTGGGATATACCAGAATCTTCAAGAAATGCCAAAGGTATTCCTTTAATAAACTTCTTAAGCATGAAACAAGATGAAAAGGTACAAGCATTCATCACAAAAACTATTGAGGAGCTAGAAAACAATAGTAAAAATGACTGTATATTCTTCACAACTAAAAAAGGTGTTGTTAAAAAGACATCCGTTGATGATTTTGAAAATATAAGAACATCGGGCATTATTGCAATAACACTAGATAAAGGTGATGACTTAACATTTGTTGACACTACAACAGGTGAGGACGATGTGCTGTTAACAACAGCAATGGGTCAATCTATAAGATTTAGTGAAAAAGATGTTAGACCTATGGGGAGATCTGCAAAAGGTGTGGGCGGTATAAAACTATCAAAGAATGACGATATGGTTGTAGGTACAGTAATAATACCCAAAAAGAGTAAAGACGTAGAACTCCTTGTATTATCAGATCTTGGATACGGTAAAAAGACACCCACGGAAGAATATAAAGTACAAAAAAGGTCGGGGTCGGGGATACTAACTTACAAAGTTAAAGACAAGACGGGGAAATTAGTGTCTGCAAGGGCTTTAGAGAAAGGAAAAGATATAGACGTTCTTATTGCTACAACATCTGGAAAGGTAATAAGACTCTCCGCGGGTCAAATACCAACACTAGGAAGGGCTACACAAGGAGTAAGATTAATAAAACTAGATGGAAATGACAAAGTAGCATCAGTGGCTCTAATGACAGAAGAAGAACAAGAAATGGCAGAGGAAGAAGAAAATTAATATAAACCCTGTCATTAGTTATTACAATTAATGGATTTCCACGAAATCACTCAATTTGAGAGAGAAATTTATAATAAAGGCATAAAATACATTGCCGGTATAGATGAGGTGGGTAGAGGACCTCTGGCTGGTCCTTTTGTTGTATCAGCAGTTATTTTAGATCTTGAAAAAATATTTAGCTCTAAATTTCAAAATAATCTCAGAAATATAAAGGATAAAAATATTAGATTTCCTACCAATATAGGAAAAGACAGCATATTGGACAATAAATTAATACGAAAAGAGGATCCAACAAATAACGACGTCTCGTTAGATAAAAATGGGCTTGTAGAAACCTACATGTATACACAAATAAAAGATTCTAAAAAATTATCTGCAAAAAAGAGGGATTATTTATCTGAATTTATTAAAAAGGAAGCTTTAAGCTATACAATAGAGGTCTTTGAAACGGAAGACATAGATAAAACAGGTATTACAAAACTAACTCAAGAAGCTTTTTTTAAATCTATAAAAGACTTAAATATAAAAGCACAATATGTACTCACAGACATGTTTGAGGTTGATAAAATAACAAAAGAACATCAGAGAAACATTATAAATGGAGATAGTAAAAGTATAACAATAGCTTCAGCCAGCATAATAGCTAAGGTATTTAGAGATAATATTATGATAGAAGCCGGTAAAAAATACCCAAAGTACGGTTTTGATAAACATAAGGGATATGGAACAAAAGCACACATGGAAGCTATTTATAAATTTGGGCCATGTGAGATACACAGAAAAAGCTACGAGCCCATAAAAAGTATATTAAAAAAATAAAAAGCCCGGCAAAATCAAAATGCAGGGCTTTTGTAGGTAGGTAGGTTAGCTTATTTTCTCCATAAGAATAGTGCCGTAAGAAGCATTTCTATTCTTAGGATCCATACTCACCACCTTATAAATATCCTCTTCCTTTCTACCTTGCATGAGCAAGTGCTCATGACAAAATGGTGCTAAAAACACAGGTTTCTTAATAGCATCTTCTTGCGGTTTCCTAAAAAGAGGGGAACCAGATAGTTGGTAACGTATCCTTATACTATCTTCCTTAGATGAATAAAGAACATCACTAAGCCTTAAAGTGGCTAATGGCTTTCCGTCACCATCAATCTCATTTGATACTACATGCTCTGTTTTAACAGTAGTTGTAGGATTCCATCGCCAAAAATAAAAATCTACATCTTTATCTTTTCCCATTTCAATTAAAAAACCTTTCTCGCTATATTTTCCAATACAATAGAATAGTTTCTATTATATTTAAGCCAAACCTCAGAAATATAATACCCTGATAAATCACGTATATGAGTAATACCTGTTTCCTGACAACATCCTTGTGATGAAAGGTAATTTATGCACCCCATAAGTACGTAATACCCATGATCCACATCCAATATTTCAAACAGTGTTGGAAATACTTTAGTATTTGGAGTACTACAATCTACTATTAATGTCCCTAATCTGGTAACCGGATCATCAAAATGAATACCTGTATATTTAATTAGAGCAGAAGGTGTCACAGCATCAACTTCAGGGTAAATGCAAAGAGTAGCCGCCTCAATTCCTTGCAGGGTCTTATAACCTCTAATCATTTTTCTCTCCTTTTACTGATTATTTTTTTTCATTCTAGCATCAACAAAAAGTTAAGACAATGTTGGATAATTACATGTAATTTGTATTATATAACCTATAGTAGGATTGGGGGTAAAATCTAAGATAATCTAAAATAAGAGGTGCGCAAACATGCAGGGAAACCTACCCAAGGAAAGAGACCTCATCACTTTTGTCTGAATCTTCCTCTTCTAAACTACCATCCGAAATAATATCTTTATGATACTTTCTATGTATATCCCGCAACTGTTTATTTGTTATATGAGTATATATTTGAGTTGTAGAAACATTAGAATGTCCTAACATCTCCTGCACTTCACGCAAATCAGCTCCCTCAGAGAGCAAGCCTGTGGCGTAAGTGTGTCTTAATGTGTGCGGGGTAGCATCAACGGATATTCCAGATCTTTTTACATACTTTTTAATAAGCCTTTGGACACTTCGTGGAGTAATTCTCAAAGACTCACCGTCAAAATCGTTTTCTTGCATTTTCTTACCAGAATACCTTATAAACAAAGGGACATAAGGATCAGCACGGGTAAAAAGGTATTTTTTAAGCCATTTTATAGCCTCAGGTGACAGGTAAACTGTACGAGCTTTCCTACCTTTTCCTACAACTGTAAACTCTCCAGTCTCTAAATTTACCTCATCTCTATTTAACGCAACAAGCTCTGACACACGTAGACCTGTACTGTAAAGTGTTTCAATAATAGCTTTATCTCTAATCCCAGACTTTTTATCTAAATTTTGAACTTCAAACAATTTCTTCATTTGTTGTGTATTTAGAACCTTTGGCACACGGTCTTCAGACTTACCCAAAATTATTTTTTCTGGAGAAAAGGCCTCTATACCTTTTTCAATGACTAAGTATTTCAAAAACGCCCTAATAGCGACAAGAAATGTCTTTTGGGTAGACCTCTTAAATTCACTATTTGACTTAGAACTAATCCTACGATTCAAATTGACTCTGTATTTCTTAATCAAATCGTCATCTATGTCTGAAATTGAAAAAACATCTTTTTTGAGGAAATCTTCTGACCACTGACCAAAATCAGTTAAATAAAAATGGTACATCTTTATAGTGTTTTGTGAGAGATTTCTTTCAAGTTCACAAAATTCAAGATACTCAAGTACAACATCATCAAATTTTGAAGATAAATTAATCTTAGCCATATTTATTAAAATTATACTTCATATAAAAGCTTGTGAAAAATCACAATGTATTAAAATCTGGAGAGGCCTACCATCTCACATATGTATTTTCATGCAACTGCAAATGATTTCAAGATAAACAACTATACTTAAACGGTTAAAGTAACGTCAAAAAATTAAAAACGCCTTAAAATCGATTCTAGAGCCTAATACCTACTTTTTGTTGTTGTTACAACTTAAACACAGACAATCACTAAACAAAAATAATAAAACAGGGGCGGGGAGAGGTTAAAAATTTACGGGATAACCGCATATAAAGAGGAGCGGGAAATAGGTACCAGAAAAACATAGATATATAAATGAGGTAGAGAAATTAAATTTTCATTGAATATATTTTTAATAAATAAATCTAAAAAATAATCATTATAATTTTCTTTATTATTTTTGTGAAAAATAACAGTGGAGAGGTGGGATCATTCTATACACCCGACGTCGTATAATGTATGTTTAACGACATCATGTTAGGGGTAAAGCCATAAAACAACATATAAGGGAAGTAGACGGATTATGACACTAGCTATGAGAGAGAAGTGAAATAAACGCACGTTAATTAATTAAATTATTTTCTCCTTTTATTTCTATTTAATTAAATTAATTTCCCTCAATTAAATTCCTCTAAATCTGTTGTAAGTTTTTTTGCAGTTATTAATTTACTTTCCCGCATACCAAGTTATCCACATCCCCTACTCCGGAAAACTATGACAAACTTACAGAAAATAACTATGACAATTCTACAGAGAAATATATATGACAATCTTACAAAGAAACGTGATTTTTTACATTATTTAATATAAAAATACTATAAGATACTATAAGTTATACAAAGTTAGCACTCCAACCTATAGTATGACAAACGTACCGAAGAAAACCCTAATAAAAATTGCACTATCCCCTTCCCCACTTCCCCATTATACCCCGTTGTTAAAACAAAAAGTAAGATTTTATGAACTTAAAAGCAAAATTAAATGTCTAAAATTTCTAGAGTCTAAAAAACAACATTAATATAAAAAATACTAAGATGATCAAAAGATACCTCATTATAATACTGCGGGATAAATCGTTTTTTAAATGTAAAGAGATGTAATTTAGTATAAAAAGCATCATTGAGGAAACAAACAAAGCTCTTAGGAAATCCTCTGATGGAAAAAAGGAAACTGCAAAAGAAGATATGTAAATAATAAAAAATGAGAAAGCACACAGATATAATCTCTCCCCTAAACTGGTCTTTTTTGCATCAGGCTCGTATTCATGTATTTTTAATTGGTAATAAGTGAATAAAACTGAAATTGTTGATGCCAAAGCAGATTGTATAAAAACTACCACGTTTAGTTTAAATATACCTGCAAGAAGTGGGATAGCTACAATAATTTGAAGTATCTGACTCCATGTGACTGCTACCCTAAATAAAGGAATTATCTCTTCCCTATCGTGGACTACCAAAAATATATTATCTGCAAGAGAAACTAAATAATACAGTCCTGAGAAAAAAATAATTACAAATATTTTAAAAACAGACCCCAAATTTGGATAAAAAGTTAATGAAAGTAACGCCCCAGACACAACACTGATAGGCATTATTGTACTAAACAAAAAGTTTTCCTTTGTAACACCTGGGTAATGTGAAATAAGAACACCGGAAAATACTAAAAAAATCCCTATTATTACAGTTAAAAATAGGTTTTGTTTAATCACTCCCTGGGTAAAAG
>Ga0255346_1002463_pt1 | contig 23313 bp, 22 predicted proteins | sample wastewater_treat_FD_194410 | JGI IMG/M metagenome (GOLD analysis project Ga0255346, IMG submission 194410) | Wastewater microbial communities from Lulu Island WWTP, Vancouver, Canada - plant22 | ecosystem: Engineered > WWTP > Wastewater > Unclassified | place: Canada: Vancouver, British Columbia... | reverse complement strand
GTCGGGCTACGCCCTCCTTTCGATTCACATGGTGGATTGGTGGATATTCAAATGTAGGTGTATTTACACTATAAAGCTATATTAAAAAAGCGGACATTTAATATTGCAATTTATAATTTATTACTTTGCATCAAAATCTTGTTTACAAAATACAGTGTTTATGGTAAAATGGCTGTGACAAACGTATTCATACCCTTGGGTAAGGTGTGATTACGTAAAAAATAAACGTGCATGATCAGGATATCGTTATTATTGGGTTTGGGTTGGACTATATAATATGGGTTAGCAATTCTATGTCCTGAAACATTGTACGAACAAATATAATGGAGGGAAATAATGAGTAAGGTTCCAAGAGAAAAGAAAGAAGCAACATTGGGTATTTCGATTATCCCAGTACTTGTTATAGTAGCCGTATTGGCATATGCAATAATAGTGTTGGGAGCAGATCCTCACATTCCTATTTTGATAGGAGCAGCGGTAGGATCACTGATAGCAGTTTTTGGCTTAGGCTATAGCTGGGAAGAAATTGAAAAAGGTATCATTGACTCAATTGGCAGTGTTATGCAGGCAATTTTAATACTTGCCATAATTGGTATGTTGATTGGAACGTGGATTGGCGGCGGTGTTGTACCGACATTAATATACTACGGTTTACAGATATTATCGCCTACCTTCTTCTTAATCACCGCCTTGTTGTTGTGCAGCATAGTTTCATTGGCTACAGGAAGCTCATGGACTACTGCAGGTACGGTTGGAGTTGCGCTTATAGGTATAGCCCAGGGCCTTGGAGTATCACCGGCTTTGGCAGCAGGATGTATAGTATCGGGTGCATATTTCGGCGACAAGATGTCACCCTTGTCAGACACTACAAACTTGGCTCCTGCAATGGCTGATGCAAAATTGTTTGACCATATCAGACACATGATGTATACAACAGGTCTGTCATACGGAATTGCAGCCATTATATATATACTGCTGGGTCTGCAATACAGGGGCAAAGCCTTGGATGCATCGGAAATTCAGTCTATATTAACGGCAATTGAAAGCATTTATTATATCAACCCCTTATTCTTATTGGTTCCTGTAATTACAATCGGTGCTGTTGCCATGAAGGTGCCTGCAATTCCGGGACTTCTGCTTGGTGTTGTATTAGGAGCATTATGTATGTTCTTCCAGGGCAGCGGAGACGTAGGGAGTATGATAGATGCTATCCATTACGGAGTAGCTGCCGAATCAGGTCATGCAATGGTTGATGAGTTGTTGTCAGGTGGCGGTATGGACAGCATGATGTGGACCATATCACTGATTATGTGCGCCTTGACTTTCGGCGGTGTTCTTGAATCAACCGGCATGATGGCTTGTATAGCAAACAATATGCTGAATCTTGCAAAGAAGACCGGCTCATTGATTTTAGTAACGGTATTATCCTGCTTGTTTGTAAACGTTCTGTGCGCAGACCAATACTTAGGTATTGCTCTACCGGGTAAAATGTTTAAAGATGCTTACGCTAAAAGGGGTTTGGCACCGAGGAACTTGTCCCGAGCTCTCGAAGACTCAGGTACAGTTACATCAGCCCTTGTTCCGTGGAATACATGCGGGGCTACAATGACGTCATTCTTAGGTGTAAGTACTTTTGCATACGCACCCTTTGCATTCTTTAACATCTTAAGCCCGATAGTATCAGTTCTTTACGGTTTCACCGGATTCTCAATCATGACTATTGAAGAAGATCCGTCATCACCTCAATTTAAACACAAAATGAAGGTTAAGAAATCACCGAAAGAATTGGAAGAATACATTCAGAATTATCAGGCAAGACAAGCATAAGCATACTTGAATATAAAAATAAAAACCCTGCGGGTCTACCGCAGGATTTTTTTATAGTGTATCCGGCATGAATATGTTAAAATACATATGATTAAATTTATGACTCAATGGTATAATAAGATTGGTGCAGAAAGGAGAAGACAAATGATGAAAAAAATTATAAGAATAAATTTAAGAACAAAAAAAATTACATACGAAGATGCTACCCTGGAATATCTAAAAACAGGGGGCAGGGGACTAATAGCCAAAATAATGCTAAATGAAGTAAATCCTCTATGCGACCCTTTAGGTAGAGAAAATAAACTGATTATTTCCAACGGACTATTGACCGGAACCAATGTGTCCAGTGCAAACAGAATCGCAATAGGAGCTAAAAGTCCCTTAACAGGTGGCATAAAGGAAAGCAACGGAGGAGGAATTACAGCCATGTGGCTTGCCTCCCTTGGAATAAAAGCTCTTATTATCGAGGATATTCCTGAAGAAGATGAATGGTATTATATAAGAATAAATAAGGAAAAGTGCTCCCTGGAACCTGCAGGACAATACAAGGGAATGGGAACCTTTGAATTTTGTGAAAAAATGATTGAAAAATACCCGGACTGTGCAGTTACATGCATTGGTCAAGCCGGCGAGAGACTGTACAATATAGCAGGAATAGCAAGTATGGACAAGGAGAAAAAACCTAACAGATATAGCGGCAGAGGGGGTCTTGGAGCCGTAATGGGTTCCAAAAAGCTAAAAGGAATCGTAGTAGAAGAAAGAGGCACGGTCGAAATAAAGGATAGAGAAAAATACAATAAAACACTTAAGGAATATTCTTCAATAGTTTTAAATGCCCCTACTTCAGTTTCATACAGAACTTTGGGTACATCTGCAACGGTTAGAACCACGAATGATTTGACGGGACTTCCCGTAAGAAATTTCAAAGGAGAAAAATTTGAATATGCAGAAGAAATTTCAGGGGAAAGCCTATATAAGCTCATAAAGGAAAGAGGCGGAGAAGGTAAGACTTCCCATGCATGCATGCCGGGTTGCATAATACAATGCTCAAATGTGGTTCCCGACAAAGAGGGAAAAACAATTGTGTCTCCACTGGAATATGAAACGATAGGCTTAATGGGTTCCAATCTGGGAATTAAAGATTTTGACACAATTGCAAGAATGAATGCCTTGTGCAATGATTTCGGAATTGATACCATAGAGACAGGGGCAGCCATGGGAATGGCAATGGAAGCAGGAATAGCGAAATTCGGGGATAATGAAGGAGCCTTAAAATTATTGGATGAGATAAAAAATGATACAGAGCTGGGAAAACTGCTCTCAAAAGGAACTGCTATTGCAGGAAAGACCCTTGGGGTTGAACGCATCCCCGTTGTAAACGGTCAGGCAATGCCTGCATATGACCCGAGGGCAATAAAGGCAATGGGAGTTACTTTTGCAACATCTCCCATGGGGGCAGACCATACCTACGGTCCCATGATAAAGACTGATAATCCTCTTGGAGCCTCTAAAGATGCACAGGTTTTAATGGCAAAATTAGACTGCATGGGCTTATGCATGTTTTTAAGAGGGGCTATAGCAAACCACCTGGACCTCCTGGTTGATTTGATAAATGCGGTTCACGGCTGGGATTTAAACATGGATTGGCTTGAAAAAACAGCCCTTGAAGCAATAAGAGATGAGCATAGATTTAATGAACTTGCAGGTTTTAAAAAGGAAGATTATCGTATGCCGGAGGTATTTACAAATACAAGGATAGAAAGCACCGGTCAAGTTTTTGATATAAGTCAGGCTGAATTGGATGAATTGAGGTTATGGCATGATAAAAATCAAGTTATCTATCAGTGATAAGGATGTTAAAGATATTACGTTAGAATATAAAGATATTACTATTGAAGAAATAATTACCGAATTAAAAATTGACAAGGACCAGGTAGGTGCTGTCCTTGTCAATGGTATTCCAAAGAATTTTTCAGATAAGGTTGAAGATGAGTCGGAAGTATTTTTCCTGCCCATTCTCAGCGGCGGATAGTAGGCTTATAGTTTTTTATCTTAAGCCCGGACATATCTTCTCAAGCCACATAAAAATACATCATCATAAAATGGCAGAAGGTACCTGCTAAAACAAAGAGATGAAACAATTCATGAAACCCAAACCATGGTTTATCTATGTTGGGTTTTTTTAAACCATATATGACTCCTCCCACCGTGTATAAAAGCCCTCCGCTTATAAGCCAGAAGATACCGCCCGGGGCCATGCTTTTCACCAAGGGCATGAAAACAAGAACTGAAAGCCATCCCATTCCTAAATATAAGCCTGCGCTTATCCACCTGGGGGCATTTATCCAAAGTATTTTAATAAATGCTCCAATTATTGTAATAGTCCAAACCAGGGCAAGTAATTTGTAACCTAAATCCTTATTTAAAACTAAAAGGCATACGGGAGTATATGTACCTGCTATCAATACAAAAATCATTATGTGATCCAGCTTTCTCATTATGAGCTTGGCTTTTTTCTTTGAGCTGTCGATAAAATGGTAAATGCAGCTGGTGGAATACAAAAATATCATGCTCAACCCAAAGATCAAGAAGGAAACAAGAGCAAGTAAACTGCCTGTTTTAATAGCCGCATTTAATAGCAAGCCCAGGGCAAGAAGGCCAAAAATTGCTCCTCCAAGGTGAGTCAAGGCACTGGTTATTTCTTTTTTGTCCGAATTCATTTCACCCTCCCTTGATTTCTATTATCGCAAGCGTATTGTCATAGAGCTGACTTCTAATATTCAAAACTTTTCGTCATTGTATATTTTTTATATAATATTCTTTCCTAGTAATTATGTCAATTAAATAAATATTTAAATTAGCCTTTTTTTTATAACTTATTAATAGTATTTTAATTATGCGGGTGTATGATAAAATAATGATGATTTTAGCAATGAAAGGCCTGTCCCATAAATTTGTATTGATAAATCAAGGCAAAGTTGATACAATTGATAACAACAATGAAACGAGTGAGTAAATGTTCGGATATATTACCATAAATAAAATGGAACTGAAATTCAAGGAATATTACAGCTACAAGGGATATTACTGCGGTCTTTGCAAGCGTTTGAAAACCAAGCACGGAACCATATCGAGGCTGACCCTCAATTATGATATGACCTTCTTAATACTATTATTAAGCTCCCTGTACGAGCCTGAAAACAAAATCTACAAGGAAAGGTGCCTGGTCCATCCTAAAGAGAAGCAGCTCATTATACAAAATGATATAACGGATTATGCAGCATCATTGAACGTAATACTTTCATATTATAATTTGATTGATAATTGGGAAGATGACAGGGATTACAAATCCTTGGCGGCAGCAAAGGCCCTGGAGGGAGAGTTCAAAAAATCGGGTTCTGCTCTTCCGGATATTACAAAGACAATACAAATGAGGCTTAATAACATTTCGAAGCTTGAAAAAGAAGACACAGATGATATTGATGCCGTATCAAACGAGTTCGGCCACCTGATGGAAGAAATCTTTTTATACAAGAAAGACCACTGGGAGAAAAACTTAAGAAAAATAGGCTTTTATCTTGGAAAATACATCTATTTCACAGATGCCTTCAATGATATGAAAAAGGATGAAGAAAACAATTCCTATAACCCTTTTAACAAGTTAAAGGTAAATGACAAGGAAGAGTATGCCAAAAACCTTATAATACTCAACTTGTCTCTCCTGAGCGACCAAATCGAAAAACTGCCCCTAGTAAGGGACAAGGGAATAATTGATAATATCATTTATTCGGGGATGTTGAATAAACTAAAAACAAAGGAGTTAACAGATGAAAGACCCATATGAAGTTTTAGGCTTGCAAAGAGGAGCATCCAAGGAAGAAGTAAAAAGCGCCTACAGGAGGCTGGCAAAGAAATACCACCCGGACATGAACGTGAACAATCCTCTCCAGGACCTGGCAGAAGAAAAATTCAAGGAAATCCAGTGGGCCTACGATGAAATAATGAGCGGAAAAGCCGATAGTCCCGGATACGGGTCCACCTATACCAACAATAATACAGGCAGTTCCGGAGATTTGTATTCGGCCAGATCATACATCAATGCCGGACGATTCCAGGAAGCTATGAACATTCTCAGAAGAACAAATGTAAGAAATGCGGAATGGAATTTCCTTATGGGTGTTTGCTATGTAAGCATGGGCTCAATAAATCAAGGTTTACAGTATGTTCAAACAGCAGTGAACATGGATCCTTCGAACTTTGAATACCAAAATTATTTGAATCAAATCTACAACATGCAGCATTTATACCAGCAGAGGGCATATAATTACGGTGGAGGCCCAAGCACTGCAGATTGCTGTGCTCAGCTTATTTGCGCCGACTGCTTGTGTGAATGCTTGGGAGGAGACCTGATTCCATGTTGTTAAAAGGCAGGGACCTGGCATATTTGGGTGTGCTTTTGGGGCTTAACCAGCTCTTTATTATACTTTCATCAATCATAGAAACCAATACTATAATATTGATGGCAACTGCCGCCTTGATTGTGGGAGTGGTAGTAGTTGAATTCGGAGGAAAAGCAGGTATAATCTTTTACCTTGCTTCCTGTATTTCGGGTTTCTTTATAACCTTCAATAAGGTGGAAATAATCACCTACATTGGTTTTTTCGGTATATACAGTATTATTAAGCACTATATAGAAACTAAAATCAACAATAAATACATTTCTTATGCCTTGAAGATTGGGTCATTTAATCTTTCCCTGCTATTAATGTATTCACTCGCAAAACTTTTCATAAGCTTACCCCTAAGATGGTGGATGATATTGGGGGGTCAAATCTTGTTCATCATCTACGACTATTCCTTTACCATGTTCATCACTCAATACATAAATTCCATAAGACCCAAATTGAAAAGATAATATTCTTCCCAAAGGCAAAATAACCTCTATTATCCATTGCCTGTGAATATTCCTTATGTTAAAATCTATACATATACTAAAGGTGTTACCTGCACCTGTTAACCGATTGGAGGACTTATGTTTAAGAAAGCAAAATATGCAATTATATTATTATTACTGGCTGTGTTGTTGACATCATGTGCTGAATCCGCAGGAGCTGATGCAGATACACCACCTTCTCAGGATGAATCAAATCAAGAAACTCCTGATATCATTGATTCAGAAGATGAGCTGTCTGAAGAAGAAAAAGCAAGAATAGAGCTGGAAAAGAAACTTGCGGAGAGAGAAGAGCTGGAAAAACAAAGAAAGGAAGAACTTAAAGAATTCTACGTTCCCCTTATACCCCTGGGAGAAGAAAGAGAAAAGAAAAGCCTCGAAGTAAAAGCCTTATACGTGACCGGCCACACGGCAGGAGAGGACTTAAACAAGGAGAATATAGAAGCTTATAGGGCTTATGTGAAAGCTCTTGAAGAAAACAATACAGAAAAAGCAAGGGAATTGTTTGAAAGTGCTGAAAAAGCCAATAAATTTGAGCGCATTGTAGGCATTGCCCTTGCCACAGAAATAAACGGACTGGTTATAAACGTGAAAGATGACAACGGCCTCATAACATACGAGTCCGATGTTGAAATAGTCCGAAATATGAATGAAGATACCAAATTCCCCATAAGAGATATTCAAAAGGTGCTTGAAATCCTGAAGGAATATGACATATACACCATAGGCAGGATTGTGGCCTTCAAGGACAAAAACTTTGCCGTTAAGAGTCCCGACCATTCAATCCAGCTTAAGTCCGGTGGAATCTGGCTGGATCCCAACAGCGGAAACATCCCATGGATAAACCCCTTCGACAAATATGTATGGGATTATAATATAGCAATTGCCAAAGAGGCAGCCCTTTTAGGCTTTGATGAAATACAATTCGACTATGTTCGTTTCCCGGATGGGGCCAAGTACTACAATCCTATTACCGAATTCCCGGGCAGAAACGACAGGGATAAGGATGAAGCAATTGCAGAGTTTTTGGAATATGCAAGGAAAGAATTAGAGCCCTACAAGGTTAACCTGGGAGCTGATGTATTCGGCCTGGTAACAAGGACTTGGGACGATTATCCGGAGGATATAGGCCAGACCTGGATCTTGATAGGCCAACATGTGGACAATATTTGCCCCATGGTTTACCCAAGCCACTATTCGACGGGCTGGTACAATTTGGAGGACCCCAATGCCCATCCTTATTTGGTTGTAAAAGGTGCCATGCAAGAAGCAATTGAAAAGAATTCATCCATGGAAACACCCCCCATCATCCGTCCCTGGATTCAGGGCTTCAACTGGGCGGATGTCACCTACGGGCCCGACAAGATAAGGAACCAGATAATAGCCGCCAAAGAACTTGGCATCAATGAATACATGGTTTGGACTCCAAGCAATGTTTATAATCCCTATGCCTTCATGGTGACGAATAAAGAAAAGGAGACCACTTATCCTCTTGATAAAGGTGAACTCGATTACACGGAGAAGTCACCTGCTGACGCAGCCCATAAGTATTTGACCGGCATGCTTCAAAAGAGGTACAGTTACACTTATTTGATGACTCCCTTTGAAGACAGGGTGAAAGATTTTGATGAATTTGCCAAACTTCAGGAAGAAAGCAATATTAAGCTGTTAAACTACAAGGTTTACGGCTATGAGATTGATGCAAACAACAGTGATAAAGCATATGTGACCTTATACTATAAGATAGAAGTCAATAAGGGGGACACTAAAGAAATAATTGAAAAAGACCAGGTCAAGTGGCAGGCTGTCAGGGAATACAAGATATGGAAAATAAGACCAGACTTCATAGATTCTTGACAGACCGGATGATTTTGATATAATAAAAGGAAATATTTACAAAAATCTTAATTATTAAAGCAGTTTATCTGCAGAAGGTGAGGGGGAATATGAAGAAGTACAATTTAGCAATATTGGGAGCTACAGGTGCAGTCGGGCAAGAAATGCTGAAGGTATTGGCAGAGAGGGACTTTCCCGTAAATGAACTTAAGCTTCTTGCAAGTAAAAGAAGTGCCGGAACTTTAATGGAATTCAAAGGAAAAAATTATGAAATCGAAGAAGCTACAGAATCCTCATTTGAAAATGTCCATGTGGTCCTTTGCGCTGCCGAAAATGACATAAGCCTCAGGCTATCTCCTGCAGCAGTTAAGGCAGGAGCCGTTGTAATCGATAATTCAAGCGCATTCAGGCTGAACGACGATGTACCTTTGGTTGTCCCCGAAGTCAACGGGGAAGACGTTAAGAAACATAAAGGAATAATTGCAAATCCAAACTGCTCGACAATCATAGCCCTGGTGGCAATTAACGAACTAAACAAGTATTCAAAAATAAAAAGAATGATTGTTTCTACCTACCAGGCCGTTTCAGGGGCTGGTATTAACGGAATAAAAGAGCTTGACCAGCAAATAAAGGCTATCAGTGAAGGCAGGCCTGTTGAAATCAATACATTCCAATATCAAATAGCATATAACCTGATCCCTCAAATAGGATCTTTTAATGAAATGGGATATTCTCAGGAAGAAATGAAGCTTCAGAATGAAGGTAGAAAAATCCTTCACAACCCGGACCTGAAAGTTAATTGTACCTGCGTAAGGGTTCCGGTTTATAGAAGCCATTCCGAATCAATAACCATTGAGACGGAAAAAGAAATTACTCCCGAAAAAGCAAGAGAACTCCTTTCAAAGGCAGAAGGAGTTAAGCTGATTGATGATTTGAAAAACAACAAATATCCCATGCCCCTGGATTCATCCGACCAGGACTTGATTTACGTAGGCAGGATAAGAAAGGATATTAGCTGTGAAAATTCCTTGGTTCTCTGGTGCTGCGGGGACCAGATAAGAAAAGGGGCAGCTACGAACGCGGTACAAATAGCAGAAGTCTTGGTAAAAGAAAACTTAATTTGAGACTAAGCCATCCAAGTAATCAAAGGCTCAGTGTCATCCTGAACGTAGTGAAGGATCTCAAGAGATCCTTCGGGCTAAAGCCCTCAGGATGACACTATGGGATATTCATAGCAATGACACTCATGTGTATTTTTAGTATGACAATGTGCTGAGGGCAATCTTACGATTGTCCTTTTTTTATTATATTTAAGTGGACAAATGTTCGATTTTGTTATAATATAAAGAAGGAATGTCACCCTGCACGGAGGTTGGAATGGATTATATAATCATAGGACTGCTTTCTTTATCTCTTGTAATAAATCTTCTTTTACTCATTAAACAAGCTAAGAATAACTCCAAGGACCGGATAATATCGGAACTTAAGCTTAATTTAAAAGATAATAACCTGTATTTGATTGATTCTATAAACCGCAGAATTGCCGAATCGGAGCAGAAACAGCTTAAGGAGCTCCTTTCAAACAAGCTGGAAACGGTTGAAAGGCTGGAAAGAAGCTCCAAGACCTTGACAGAGTCTTTAAATGATAATTTTACAGCCCTGAATGACTTGGTTTACAGGAACCTGGACAAGATAAACATGAGAGTTGAAGAAAGGCTCAATGAAGGATTTGAAAAAACCAACAAGACCTTTGTCAGCATACTGGAAAGGTTGTCAAGAATAGATGAAGCCCAGAAAAAAATAGACAGCCTGTCCACCAATATTGTTTCCCTCCAGGATGTTTTAACCGATAAGAAGAGCAGGGGTATCTTCGGAGAGGTCCAGCTTAATCACATCTTGTCGGTGGTTTTCGGGGAAAAGAACGTCAAAGTTTATGAAATTCAAAAGAAATTGGGAAATTCCATGATTGCCGACGCGGTTTTGCATATACCGGACCCTGTGGGAATGGTTTGCATAGATTCAAAATTTCCTCTTGAAAATTACCGCCGCATGATTGACCCTAACATTCCGGAAGTGGAAAGAAAGCAATATATCAGGGACTTTAAAGCAAACGTGAAGACCCATATCAACGATATATCTTCAAAGTATATAATCCAGGGACAAACTGCGGACCATGCCATAATGTTTATACCGGCGGAAGCCATATTTGCAGAGATTAATGCCTACCACCCGGACTTGCTGGATTATGCCGGTGAAAAAAAGGTTTTGATAACCTCTCCCACAACCCTGATGTCGGTCTTGTCAACGGTCCAGGTTGTTTTAAGAAACATGGAGAGGGAAAAATACGCAGGTATAATACATGAGGAACTTAACAAGTTAGGAAAAGAATTCAAGCTCTACAAGGAAAGGTGGGAATCCCTGGCCAAAAATATCAAGCGGGTTTCGGAGGACGTGGATAAAATTAACATCACATCCAATAAAATAGAAAGGAAATTCGACAGGATATCCAGGGTCGAAATGGGGTCAGAGCCTGAAATTGAAGAAATAGAATACAGTGAAATATGATTTAAAAAATACTTGCATTTTATTTAAGTTTATGCTACTATCTTAAAGTAGCAAATTTGCCGCAGTGATGGAATGGCAGACGTGACGGACTCAAAATCCGTTGGTGGCAACACCGTGGGGGTTCAAGTCCCTTCTGCGGCACTTATTCAATAAAATCGACCTAAAAGTCGATTTTATTTTTTATTTGGATATTTTGATTCTTTTATGATATAATTTTTTAATCATGAAATTAAAGGTGAAAAGATGAGTATATTGTATGTGGTTCCAACACCCATAGGGAATTTGGGGGATATGACCGGGAGGACCCTTGAAGTCTTAAGAACCAGTGATTTAATACTGGCTGAAGATACCAGGCACACTCAAAAGCTTTTAAACCATTTCAATATTAGGACTAAGATGATTTCCTACCACAAGTTCAATGAAAAGCAAAGGAGCGAGGAAATAGTCCAAAGGCTTATGAATGAGGAAATCAAGGCAGCACTGGTAACCGATGCGGGAACACCCTGTATTTCAGACCCTGGATACGAATTGGTAAGGGAAGTCAGGGAAAAGGGGATTGAAGTGATAGGCTTGGCCGGCCCATCGGCACTTACCACAGCCCTTTCAATTTCGGGAATTGAAACTTATGAATTTGCCTTTTACGGGTTTTTGCCCCGCAAAAAAAGCGAGCTGGATGCGGCCTTGAAAAGGGTTCTTAAAAATCCTGTAAAAACCTTTGTCTTTTATGAATCTCCCAAGAGGATAATTAATTTAATTGAAAAAATAAAGGAACACATGCCCAATGCAACTCTTTGCGTGTGCAAGGAACTGACAAAAGTCCACGAAAAAACTTTTTACGGAAGCGTGAATGATGTTTTGAAGCAGTTAAGGGACCATGAGGAAGTGGAAAAGGGAGAATACGTGATAGTGGGCTGCAACAATGATTACAAGGAAGCAGATGTTTCGTCTTACCGGGTTGGAATACACGGTATCTTGTTTGACAAGCTCATTAAAAATGACTATTCTTTAAGGGAAGCCGTAAATGAAGTTGCAGATGAGGGATTGGCTTCAAAGAATGAAGCATATAAGGCTTCTCTTGAAATAAAAAAATTTATCGAGAAACTGCAGGGGGACAAATGATTGGCACAATAGCAAATGCGCTTGCAATAATAGCGGGCGGTATAGCAGGACTTATATTTAAAAACGCAATACCGGAGAAAATATCCCAGGCCCTCTTAAAGGCCACAGGCTTGGCGGTAATCGGCATCGGTATAAATTTAATGCTGGCAGGTGAAAATTTTACCCTCTTAATCATATCTATGGTAATAGGTACGATTATAGGCGAACTCATAGATATAGAAGGAAAGCTGGACAGGTTCGGAGCCTTTATAGAAAGTAAAATGAAAAACAAGGAAGGGAACGTGGCTCTTGGTTTTGTAACCTGTACCCTGGTTTACTGCGTGGGGTCCATGGCAATTGTAGGCTCAATCCAGAGCGGCCTGACAGGCAATCATGAGATACTTTTTTCAAAGGCAGTCCTTGACGGCATAACAGCGATCACCTTTGCGGCAACTATGGGGGTGGGAGTGGTGCTTTCCGGCATAAGTGTCTTTGTTTATCAAGGAATAATAACCATGCTTGCAAGCTTAATGCAGTCCTTGCTGAGTACCGTCGTAGTAAATGAGATGACTGCCATTGGCGGCGTAATAATAATGGGAATTGGCCTAAACTTTATTGTGGCAAACAGGATGAAGGTTGGTAACTTTCTGCCGGCAATATTCATCCCCATAATTTATTACTTGTTTTTCTGATGAGGTGAAAATTGGAAAGAAAGCTTATTTTAAAACCTCCGGTCATAATGATAACATGTCTTGTTTTTTTAATTGGCTCTCTTGTTTTGTCCCTGCCCTTGTACTATGGTTTTTTGGCGGGTATTCTTTTTACCTCCTTAGTGCTTTTCAAAAGCGGATACCCATTAAGGGAGATTTGGGAAACCTCCCTGTCTGCCCTTAAGGACCTTAAGAAATTACTTATAATCATACTGCTCATAGGGGCTACGACTTCCATGTGGCTTGCTTCCGGGGTTGTACCCACGATCATGTATTACGGTTTTACCTACATGGAGGGTCTTAATTTTCTTTTGGCTGCATTTTTAATCATGTGCCTGGTTTCATACTTCATGGGTACGGCCGTGGGATCCATCAGCACTGTCGGCATATCTTTGAGCGGAATAGGCTTAAGTATGGGGATACCTCACAGCATGATGGTTGGTGTCTTGGTTTCAGGGGCTTTCATAGCGGATAAAATATCACCATTATCGGGCCTCTTAAACCTTACCATGGCAACCGTTAATAAAAACTATAAAGAAGTATTTAAATCCATGATTAAAACCCTCTTGCCAACAATAATAATCACTTCTGTGATTTATTTCTTCATGGGCAGAAATTACATTGCTGAAGGCCAAAACCTTTTAAAGTATAAAGAAGCAATCAGGCAAGGATTCAATGTATCCCCTGCCTTGTTTATCCTGCCGGCCCTGGTTTTAATCTTATCCATATCAGGCCTTGATTCCTTAAAAACATTTTCTATCGGTATCATTGCAGGCGGTGCCCTCAGCATCATATTTCAGAAGATATCACTTTCATCGGTAATAAAGGCCCTATTATTCGGCTACCGGGGCAATACCCCTTCCGAAGAATTAAATGCCCTCTTGGTCAGCGGAGGCATGGTTTCCATGATAGAAGCTACCTTCATGGTGGCGGGAGCCTTTATTCTGATTAAACTTTTTGAAAGAGGGAATGTCCTGGTACCTTTTATGGATAAGCTTACAAAGGACATAAATTCCGGAATGTCTTTAATAGGAAGGACGGGACTGATAAGTACCTTGATGACTGTTGTGACCTGCGACCAAACATCCGGGATTATCCTGCCGGGCACCATTTTGCAAGAAAAGTACCAGGAACTAAAAATAGACAAGGCTGTCCTGGCGAGAACAATTTCTGATACCGGAACTATTGTGGCCCCCATCATGCCATGGAATCTCAACTCCTTTTTAATAATACCCATAACGGGCCTGGGTGCTGCCCAGTATGGTCCCTATGCGGTTCTTTGTTATGTATGCCCCTTGATTTCAATGATAGTCTCTTATATTCAATTTAAGAACAAAAAGGATATTTGCTAAATTAGGAAAAAATACAAAAAACTTCATTAAAATAAGGAAAACACTCCAATAATTTATTAAAACAGGACTTTCTTTTGATTATTGATTGCCTTTTAGCTTAGTAATATAATGAAATTGAGGTAATTATTCATACTTATACAAATATCTCATATAAAACAAATTAATTTAGGAGTGTGCCATGAAACCATTAACATCCAACTCAAATGTATTAAAATGGGTAGATGAAATCACTTCAATGATGAATCCGTCTGATGTGGTATGGATTGACGGCAGCGAAAACCTCTACGAAGAGCTAAGAAAAGAAGCATGCTCAACGGGTGAGCTCATAAAATTGAACCAGGAAATTTACCCCGGATGTTACTACCATCGGTCAGCAAAAGACGATGTGGCAAGAATGGAAGACAAGACCTACATCTGCACAAGAAGGAAGGAAGATGCAGGCTATACCAACAATTGGATGAGCCCTCAGGATGCTTACAGGCTGGGAAGAGAAATTTTCACGGATTCCATGAAGGGCAGGACCATGTATATCATTCCCTATTCCATGGGTCCGGTAGGATCCCCATTTTCCAAAATTGGATTTGAAATTACAGATTCAATCTATGTTGTTTTAAGCATGAACATCATGACCAGGGTGGGTCAGGATGTTTTGGATGCCCTGGGAGATTCAAACGACTTTGTGCGGGGTGTTCACGGTAAGTGCACCCTGGATATCAACAGGAGATATATCTTCCATTTTCCTGAAGACAATACCATATGGTCATGCAATTCCGGTTACGGTGGCAATGTTCTCTTAGGCAAAAAATGCTTTGCCCTCCGCATCGCATCATACCAGGGCAGGATGGAAGGCTGGATGGCCGAGCACATGCTTATAGTCGGTATCGAGAGTCCGGACGGAGAGGTTAAATACATAGCCGGGGCCTTTCCATCGGCTTGCGGCAAAACAAATTTAGCCATGCTCATACCTCCCGAAGTTTATTTGAAGAAAGGGTACAGGGTATGGACCGTAGGTGATGACATAGCATGGCTCCGTATTAAGGAAGACGGGAGACTGTGGGCTATAAATCCGGAAGCAGGCTTTTTCGGAGTTGCACCGGGAACAAATGCAAAATCCAATTACAATGCCCTCATGTCCACGAGGAAAAACTCGATTTTCACAAATGTTGTATTAAATTTGGACGATTATACGGTATGGTGGGAAAAACTTGATAATAATCCTCCTGAAAATGCCCTGGATTGGATGGGAAATCCATGGAACGGAAAGACATCCAAGGAAAACGGAGCCCATCCCAACTCAAGGTTTACAGCACCGGCAATAAATTGCCCCTGCATTTCACCTGAGTGGGAATCACCTGAAGGAGTTCCCTTATCGGCAATAATATTCGGAGGAAGACGGGCAAAAACAGCCCCCTTGGTTTACCAGTCAAGGAACTGGCAGCATGGCACCTTCGTAGGATCCACCCTGGCCTCGGAAACCACCGCAGCTGCAGCAGGAAAAGTGGGAGTCGTAAGAAGAGACCCCATGGCCATGCTTCCCTTCTGTGGTTACAACATGGGAGATTATTTCAGGCATTGGCTTGAAATGGGCAAAAAAATGTCCAATCCACCAAAAATATTCCACGTGAACTGGTTTAGGACCAATGAAAAAGGAGAATTCATCTGGCCGGGATTCGGGGATAATTTCAGGGTAATCGAATGGATGCTCAAGAGATGTGAAAACCTGGTAGATGCAGAAGAATCTCCGATCGGGTACATGCCAAGGCCTGAGGACATCAATTTGGAGGGTCTTAATATCTCAACAGACACCCTGAAATCACTCCTCACAATTGACAAAGAGGCATGGCTTGAAGATGTAAAGGGTATAGAAGAATTTTATAAAAAGATAGGGGATACGGTACCCCAGGAGCTATACGACGAATTGAAAACTTTGGCTGATAATTTGAATAAAATGGAGTAATTATAACGAGGGTTTACAGCCCTCGTTAAAATTTTTGGTACATGTATCGGATGACTCAAAGAGGAGTAATAAAAATATCAAGCGAACATTTGCAGGACACGACTATAATTCTTAGCGAATGCAGGTTAAAAATCCGTTAAACAGCTTGCACTGTTTGAGCGCAGCGAGTTTGCAAGCTGTTTAACGGATTTTTAGCCGGAATGAGCTTTAAAATTATTCGTGTCCGAAACCGTGAGCGGATATTTTTATTACTCCTTTGTTTGCATTTAGAGCGACATAATTCAAATTTTAAAAATTTTTATTGACAAATGAAATTTTTATGTTATTATAGCTATTAAATAATTAAAGCGATGAAGCAGAGAAAAATATTTCAGACGTTTACAGAGAGTTGGCGGTGGTGAGAGCCAACAACAGAGGAATATAATATACACTGCTGAGCAGGTTTGCTAAAAGGGAAGCCGAGTAGGCAAACACGTGTACTCACGTTACAGGGTTAGGAGTTGTTAGACTCCGAAGAGTGATGATATTTTATATATCATAATTAGGGTGGTACCGCGGAATAATCTTTCGTCCCTATAAGCATATTTGAAAAAAGTATGTTTATAGGAGCGAAAGATTTTTTTTATAACCAAATCTTGTTTTAAAAGTTTTTTCGATAGTGAATCTTGGCCAAGTTCATATCTGAAAATAAATAAACTATCTTGGAGGGATATTATGAAAATCAGTATGATAAAAAGAATAACAGCGCTTTTATTGGTGATGACCCTTGTTTTTACCGGATGCGCTTCAACCACGCAAGGGAATAAACCTGCGGAAGGGAACAAGCCCGCAGAAGAAAACAAACCCGCGGAAGAAAACAAGCCTGCGGAAACAAATGAACCGGAAAAGTTCCTGATAGGTATTTCCCAGCTTGTGCAGCATCCTGCCCTGGATGCATCCAGACAGGGATTCATAGATGAAATGGAAAAATTGGGAGTCGAGGTTGAATATATCGACCAGAATGCCCAGGCGGACATAAGCAACGCGCAAATGATTGCCGAGAAATTTGTCAAGGATGGGGTGGACTTAATATTTACCATAGCAACCCTCACAACCCAGGCAGCAAAAAAAGCAATTGAAGGAACAGACATACCCTTAGTGTTCACCGCAGTTACAGACCCTGTCTTTTCCGAACTGGTACCGGCACTGGACCAAACAGACAATAATATTACGGGAGTTGTGGATGCCGCCCCCATAAAAGAAAACTTGGAGTTGTTCAAAGCCTTAAAGGAAGATATTAAAGCAGTGGGAATCATTTATAACATAGGGGAATCCAACTCGGAAGTTCAGGTTCAGCAGACCAGGGATATTGCTCAAGATCTGGGTCTGACCATAGAAACGGTGGGGATAACTTCCATAAACGACATTCCTCAAGCCATTGATACAATTTCCAGGAAGGTTGAGGGTCTCTATATAATTACGGACAACATGGTGGCATCGGCCATGGAGCTGGTTGCCAAGCTGGCAGGAGACAATAAACTTTTGACCGTATCGGCGGACGGCAGCCATGTAGACCAGGGTATACTGGTATCAAAGGGAATAAGCTACTATGCCATAGGGCAGGAATCTGCAAGGATAGCAAAACGAATTTTGGTAGACAAGATTGATGTTGCAGACATACCTGTTCAATCATCCTCTGATTTGGAGAAAAAGGTAAATTTAAAGACAGCGGAAGCCTTAGGATTTAATAAGGACCACAAAGCATTTGAAGGAGCAATATTCGTAGAATGAACACATTAATACTTACATCAATTGAACAAGGTTTAATATTCTCCGTACTGGCAATTGGGGTGACAATTACATTTAAAATACTGGATTTTGCGGATATGTCCGTAGAAGGAACATTTCCATTTGGAGCCTTCCTTTTTGCTAAGCTGATCAGCGGTGGATTTTCCCCCCTGATCAGCACCCTCTTGTCCTTTACCTTCGGGACCCTGGCAGGGCTCTTAACCTATACCCTGAATATCAAGTTAAGAATTAAAGCCCTGCTGTCAGGAATACTAACGGCAACAATGCTGTATACCATAAACTTGAGACTTAACGGGAAATCCAACATGGGGCTCTTCAGCTACCCTTCCATATATGAAGGCCATGAGCCCGTTATAGTTCTCATCCTCATAATTTTGGCGGTAAAAATGCTGATGGATGCATTTTTGAAAACAGAAGTGGGATATTTGTTGATAGCTACCGGAGACAACGAAACCTTGGTTAAATCCCTGGGGGAGGATTCAAACAAGTATAAATTGATAGGATTAATGCTTTCAAACGGATTGGTAGCCTTGAGTGGGGCATTGATGGCACAATATCAGGGTTTTGCGGAAATAACCATGGGAACTGGAATTATAGTGGTAGGAATTGCATCTATAATCGTGGGGGATACCATACTGAGGAAAAATAAATTTTTAAAAGCTACAACAAGGGCAATGATGGGAGCCTTAATATACAAATTCATCGGAGCCCTTGCAATTGATTTAGGCCTTGCGCCTACAGACCTTAAAGCAATAAATGCAATAATAGTGATAATCTTTTTAACCTATAATACATTCAACCCCATAAAAATAAAAAAGGCTGATGAATATAAAGTCGTGGAGGAAGCAAAATGCTAAATATAATGAATTTGTCAAAAACTTTCAATCCGGGTACAAGTTACGAATTAAGGATATTCAATGATTTCAATCTTCACATAAACAAGGGTGAATGTACGGGAATATTAGGGGCAAACGGGTGCGGGAAAACCACCCTCTTCAATATAATCAGCGGAGTACTCAGGCAGGAAAAGGGAACTGTAAGCCTGAACGGTAAAATCATTGATAACCTGAAGGAAAACGAAAGGGCCCGCTTTATAGGCAGGGTCCACCAAAATCCTTCGGCAGGGGTGTCCCCGTCTCTTACTATATTGGAAAACATAAGCCTGTCGGACAAAAAGTGCCAGAAATTTACACTGAGAAAGTTGATAAATAAGCAGAAGATAGAAAGCTACAGGGAAATTTTGAAAACCCTTGACTTAGGACTTGAAAATAAGCTCAATACCGAGGTTAAATATCTTTCGGGAGGACAAAGGCAGTCCTTGTCCCTCCTTATGGCAACCATGAACAAACCTGAGCTTCTTTTGCTGGATGAACACACGGCAGCCCTGGACCCAAAAACCTCAAGGCTGGTGATGGAAAAAACCCAGGAGCTCATTAAATCATATAATATTACAACCATGATGATATCCCACAACGTAAGGGACGCGGTCAAGTATTCGGACAGGATAATCATGCTTGACAAGGGAGAAATAATACTGGATGTAAGAAGCGGCCAGGTAACTGAAAAGGAATTGCTGAACATTTACAACTCGAGGAATTACGGGAGTCCCTTGCAGGAAGCGGTATGATGAAGAATAATAAAAATATCCGCTCACGGTTACGGCCGTTGTCGTGACCTGCAAATGTTCGCTTGATATTTTTATTATTCTTCAAAAGGAAACAATAATATGGGGGAAATATACTCCTCCTTTTTTTTGCCCGGCTGGCGGGTACTGATATTGCTTTTGCCCTTTGACACCAGGGAATAGTGACATTGACCGTCTGATATGCTATAATTGCATTGAAGTTGGAACAATTTTCCGAATATGCGTCTATAGAGAGAAACATAATACAGACAGAGGTAATTTAAATGAGAAAATACATAGCAATAGTTTTAGTATTGGTATATGTCCTGGCCCTGAACGGCTGTTCCGATATGAATACTCTACCTGTTCCTCCACCTGCTCCTGCCCCTGGTCCCGGGCAGTTAACTCTTGATAAAGTACTTGAGTTGTCTGCAAAGGGTGAAAAACTGACTTGGGCTGATTTTGAGGAGTATGCTTATGAGGATATTGGCTCCGGCTTGCATATCTATTGTTATGACATTGACGAAAACTTCTATTTACTGATTGGTGGAAATCCGCAATTTGAGCCTGTGTATATCCGCCTTGTTTCAAAGGCAGACCAAGATAACTACATTGACATAAGAAGAGAAAATGTTAAGGCTTTTATTGAGCGTTCAGTGTAAAGGAAAAGATAAAGATATTGGGCAGGAGGCATTCTATGGAAAATATTGTAAAAGAAATCAGGAACAACCCCCTCTTTAGAAACATGAAGGAAGACGAAATAATATCTGTTCTTAAATGCGGTTTTGCCACTGTGGAAAACTACGCAGACAATCAGCTAATATTTGAAAGGGACCAAAAAGTAAGCCAACTGGGTATCGTAATTGAGGGTATCTTGAATTTGGTATCTCAGAAATACGACGGCAACAGGGTTATAGTAACAAGCTTGGAGAAAAATGATTTATTCGGAGAAGCCTTGATTTATGCCTCCGAAGGGACATCTCCCTATGACCTGGTAAGCTCCGGCAAGAGCAAGGTACTCCTGATACCCTACAGGATATTTTCCGGTATGTGCCATAAGAACTGCAGCTACCACAATCAGCTGATTAAGAACATGCTTACCATTTTATCGGATAAGATAGTCATGCTCAACAAAAAAATGAATATTTTAAACGCCCAATCCCTGAAAGGAAGGATTGCGGTATACCTTCTGTCCCTCCAGAAAAATACAAAGAGAAAGGTTTTTAACCTGCCCATGAACAGGCAGGAATTTGCCGATTTTTTGAATGTTAAAAGGCCATCCCTGTCCAGGGAACTTTCCAATATGCAGAAGGAAGGTATCATTGAAGTTTACCGGTCCAGCATCAAAATATTGGACATGGACAGGCTGAGGGAATTGGCAGATTAATTTTGCTATTATGTTGAAGTGAAGTATTTTCTGTGTTAAAATATTTGTATTCATGGAAACCAAGGAGCTGTTATGAAAATTAAATTTATACATACATCCGACTTGCATTTAGGGAAAAAATTCGATATAAGCAACTTCAGTTTGAAGGAAAGACAAAAAAGAAGACAGGAACTGTGGGATTCTTTTGAAGAAATAATAAGAACAGCCAAAATCCGGGAAGTACAGTATTTGTTCATTGCAGGCGACATGACGGAGGGAGACTACATCAGCTATAAAGAGCTGAATAAAATCTCTGAAAAATTCAGTTCCATCCCCGATACAAAGGTCATTGTCGCATGCGGTCAAAGCGATCCCTACAACATCAACAACATGTATGAATACATAGAATGGCCTGATAACGTATACATCATAAAAAACACCGATACGGCAGAGAAACTGAATTTCCCCCAGGATAACCTTTGTATCTATTCAATAAGCTGGGACAACCATGAAAGAAACGAAAAAAGCCAGTCCATATATGACCTGTCGGTTGATGAAAGCAAAATCAACGTCCTCATGCTTCACAGCCATATAGATTCAAACGATAAACTGCCCATTAACATTGATATGATAAAAAACAAATTTGACTACTGCCCCTTTGGAGGAAGACACAACTTTAGGCAAATATTCGGCAATATTGCCTACTGCGGTACACCGGAGCCCCTCTCCTTTGAAGAGGAAGGAGACCATGGGATAATCCTTGGAACATTGGAGAAAAAGAAGGCAGAATATTCCCTTCTGCCTATAGCCAAAAGAAAATTCATAAACAGAAGGATTGAACTTAACCTTTCACATTCATTCAATAAAATACTTGACTTGATAAAATTTTCGGGAGATATGTTTTCCAATACCAAGGACTATATCCGCATAGAGCTTACGGGAGAAGTTAATCCGGATATTTCAATGGATGAAATAGAAATCGAAGCCAGACAGTTTTTTTATTACATTGAATTTGAGCACAACTATGTGTATGAAACCGAAGGCAGGAATTATGAAGGCAATGAATTCAACATAATCGAAAGCTACAAACACCAGTTTAATGATTCCGGCGATAAAATCCAGCAGCAGGCATTTAAGCTGGGACTTGAAGTTCTCAGGAAAGAAAAGGTGGTAAAATAACATGTATATAAAGAGATTGCATTTAAAAGCCTTTGGAAAATTCATAAACAAGATGATAAGCTTCGAGGATAAATTCAACATAGTGTTCGGAGAAAACGAATCAGGAAAATCCACCATCCATAATTTTATCGAATATGTTATGTACGGCTTTGACGGCCTGTCAGGCCATAACAGGTATAAACCCTGGAACAGCTCCTTCTACAAGGGGTCCCTTGAAATAGGCCAAGGGGATAAAACTTACCTTATTTCAAGGAATTTTCTTTTGGATACGGTTCAGGTTTTCAAGAAGGTAAACGGAAGCAATGAAGAAAATGAAGATTATGAATTAAATGATTCTCTCGTTGAGAATTTTGATGTTCCAGGTGAGCACTTTTTTAATATTAACAGGATATCTTTCAACAATACGGTAAGCATAAGCCAGCTTGGTAACAAGACCGAAAGGGAACTTGCCGGCGAGCTGAAAAACAAGATAAGCAACCTCAGCAGCACAAGGGATGAAGATATTTCAATTGACAGGATCTTAAGAAGCTTAAACAGCATAAAAGAGGATGCCGGAAGCGAGGATGATGAAAAATCCTTGCTGGGCCAGTATGTTTTGCGCCTGGAGGAATTGAGAAAGGCTAAGGAAAACACCTTGATCTCAAACAGGCAGGTAATGTTTTTGGCCATGGAGAAGAAAAAGCTCCAAAGTAAAATCCACCAGCTAAACTTGAAAATACAAGAGAAGCAAAAGGAACTATCAGATTATGAACTCTCTCTGGAAAAGCAAAAAATCTTAAAAGCAAAACCTTATGTTGAGGAAATACAAAAAATTAAGGAAGAGCTTAGATTAATCGAAGGATATGTTGCAGCCTGCTCAAAGGAAGACTATATTGAAGCATCCGAAACGGAAAGCAGCTTGGCTTCATTGAAAAATGAAAGGCAGAGGCTGCTTGAGGAAAAAGAAGACTGCCTTTTTGAGCTTAAAACTAATGAAGAGGATTTGTGCAACCATATCCCCTCTGATTTTGACATGGACAAATTAAACGAAGACTATAACTTGTTCAGGGAAACCCAGGAA
>Ga0255346_1002462_pt1 | contig 23315 bp, 21 predicted proteins | sample wastewater_treat_FD_194410 | JGI IMG/M metagenome (GOLD analysis project Ga0255346, IMG submission 194410) | Wastewater microbial communities from Lulu Island WWTP, Vancouver, Canada - plant22 | ecosystem: Engineered > WWTP > Wastewater > Unclassified | place: Canada: Vancouver, British Columbia... | reverse complement strand
AAGGGACTTGAAAGGGACCCAGAACTTCCTTTAAAAATCAATAAAGCTGTTTTTCCTGGAATTCAAGGCGGACCTCACGATAATCAAACAGCTGCTATTGCGGCTTGCCTTTATGAAGCCAGTAGTCCCTCTTTTAAAAAATACGCTTCTCAAATAATAAAAAATTCTTTTGTTTTAGCTTCGGAATTAAAAAACAGGGGATTAAATTTGGTTGGCAATGGAACTCAAAACCATTTAATTTTAATAGATTTAACTCAAACTTTAGGAAAAGGAACTGGAATTTTTTTAGAAAAAGCCTTGGAATTTATTAATCTTAATGTTAATAAAAATACTATTCCCAATGATCAATCGTCTCCCTTTTACCCCTCGGGAATTAGATTGGGAACTCCAGCAATTACAACTCGTGGTATGAGAGAAAAACAAATGAAGGAAATAGCTAATTACATTTTACAAGTAGTTGAAATTTTAAAAAATTTGAACTTGCCAACTGATAAAGAAAAAATAAAAGAATATTTACCAATTTTTAAAAAACAGCTTTTAAAAAATAAAGAATTAAAAGAATTAAAAATTAAAGTTAAAAGATTAGCTTTCAAATATCCAATTCCTTAAAAATATGAGTAAAATTTTTTATACCGGCAAAGGAGATAATGGTAAAAGTTTCATTGGCAAAAATAAAATTGATAAAACTTCTTACGAGATAAAAACTCTTGGTAAATTAGATGAATTAAATAGTTTAATTGGTGTTATTCGTAATTCAAAAATTTCTAAAAGAATTAAAAATATTTTGTTAGATATTCAAAATGATTTATTTATTATTCAAGCTTTAGTTGCCAGATTGATTGTTGATGAAAAATTAAAACAAAAAACTCAAGATTTAAACTTCGGAATTGAGAAAGTAGAAAAAATAGAAAACATAATTAATGACCTAAGTAAAAAACTTGGAAATCAAACTCAATTTATTATTTATGGCTCAAATTTAGAAAGCGCCTTATTTGATTATTTAAGAGCTATAACCAGAGAAGCTGAACTTAATTTGTGGCAACTTAATGAATCTCTTGGAAAAACTAAAAAATTAAAAAGTGAAATTTTAAAATATATAAACAGATTGTCGTCTTTATTTTATGTTTTAGCTCGTTATCAAGCAAAAATTAAAAATAGCAAAGAGCAACATCCAAATTATAAATAAATGTGTTATAATTTTAATCAATTAATTATAATTAATAAAAAAATTTATGGAAAAAACATTTCAAGTTAAAGAATTTCTTAACTTAGCTTTTAAAAAAGCTAAAGAAAATTTTTCTAACTTTTTGCAAATTTATTTGGCTTTTTTTATAGTAATGATTATTTTTCAGGTAGCTGTTCAGTCAACAAGCAAGGAATTGCCAATTCTAAGTTTAATTATTTCTTTGGTAATAGGTTTTTTGGGACTTATTCTTGGCCTTAATTTTCTAAGGTATTATTTGGCTTTAAAAAGAGACGAGAAAGTTTCTTTTTCTGATTTTTTCAGAAACTTTGGAGACATTATATTAGACACTAAATTGTGGCTTAGTTATTTAGGCGCAGCTCTTCTTTCGGGAATAGTAATAATGGCAGGCTTAATAGTTTTCGTGGTTCCGGGAATTATTTTGGGAATTTCTCTTTCGCCAATGCTGTTTTTGGTAATTGATAAAAACTATAAAATTTTAGATGCTTTTAAAGTAAGCTTTAAATTAACCAAAGGATATAAAAATAAAATCTTTTTAGCTTATTTGGCATTTTTTGCTATAACTCTTATTTCTTTAGCTATTCCCTATATAATTTTAAGTTATGTTTATAATATTGAAATCGCAGTAATTATTTTAGGAGCTGTAATTCTTTTAATTTATGGTTTTATAACTTTGTTTTCTGGGATTTTAATGTCAAGTATTTACGATTTTCTTTATGAAAATTATGACCAGCAAACTTCTATAGCTAAACCAGCTGAAACAGCTATAGCTGAAACAAAAGAGCAAGAAGAAACCGAAACAATCGAAAATGATTTAGATAATAAAGAAAACAATTAATTATCTTTGATATAATCCTAAATACTGAGTTTGATCTATAATGTGATTTGCCATTTCTTTTTCAATTTCTTCTCTTTTTGCTCCATCTTTAAGATTTAACAAAGAATCCAAAGCGAAAACTTTAAAATAGTATCTATGAGTTCCTGTTGGCGGACAAGGCCCTACATAAGAAGTTTGGCTAGCGCTATTTAAGCCTAAAACAGAATTTTGGGGAATAGAATTTTCATTGATTATTATGGTAGAAGAAGCTGGGATATTAAAAATAACCCAGTGGGTAAATACTCCCATTGGAGCATCAGGATCATCCATAATTAAAACCAAACTTTGAGCTTCCTGGGGTATTTCAGTTATTTTTATTTCAGGATTAATATTGTCTCCATCGCAAGAGTATTTAAGAGGTATATTCTCTCCGTTTTTAAAGGAATCAATTGTTATTTTCATATTGGTTGTTGCTAATTGGTTAATATTTTGGATATTATTTGGGTTTTCTTTTTCAAAATAATTATAAGTTAAAACCAAGATAACTCCTATAATTATTATACCTAAAATTATCTTTTTTGTCATAAGTTTATGATAAAATTATATAAGAATTATGAAAATTTATAAAGACCAATCGTTGAACGATTTAACAACCTTTAAGGTCGGGGGTAAAGCTAAATATTTCACTAAAGTTAAAAATCAGAAAGATTTAATTTCAGCTTTGAATTTTGCAAAAGAAAATAATTTAGCAATTTTTATTTTAGGAAATGGCAGTAATATTTTGATTTCAGATTCTGGTTTTGATGGTTTAGTAATCAAAAATGAAATAAAATTTTTGAAATCAAAAAATTTTAAAAACGAGGTTATTTTAGATATCGGTTCTGGAAATAGCTGGGATAAAATTGTTTTATTAGCTTGTAATAATAATTTAGAAGGAATCGAATGTCTTTCTGGAATTCCAGGAACAGTTGGAGCAGCTCCGATTTCCAATATTGGAGCTTATGGTCAAGAATTAAGCAACGTTTTTATTAAAGCTAAAGTTTTAGATTTAAAAACTTATAAAATTAAAACTTTTTTTAAAAAAGATTGCGATTTTTCATATCGCAATTCCTGGTTTAAAAAACATCCTTCTAAATTTTTTATTATTAGCGTAACTTTAGCTTTGAATAAAAATAAAAAACCAATTTTAAATTATCTTGATCTTCAAAAATTTTTTCAAAATAAAAAAAATTTTGATTTAAAAGATGTAAGAAAAGCTGTTTTAAAAATCAGAAAAAGCAAAGGGATGACGATTAGTTCTGGCTTAAAAAGCGCTGGTTCTTTTTTTACTAATCCGATTATTTCTAAAAGCGAATTTTCAAAATTAAAATCTAAAATTAAAACTAACAAAACAAATTGGTTTTGGCCAAGTGAAGATAAAGTTAAAGTTTCAGCTGCTTTTTTAATTGAGGAAGCAGGGTTCAATAGGGGATATCAAAAAGGACAAGCTGGAATTTCTCCCTATCATTCACTATGTCTTATAAACCTAGATAATGCCAAAGCTTCAGAGATCATTAATTTAGCGCGCGAAATTCAAAAAAAAGTTTTTCGAAAATTTAAAGTAAAAATTAAACCAGAAGTAGAATTAGTTGGCTTTAAAAAATATCCTTTAATTTTTTAATGAGTTTAAAATTTCAAAAAAATAAAGAAGATTTTGTTTGTCAAAACTGTGGCTTTAAAGTTAAAGGAACTGGCTACACCAATCACTGCCCCAATTGTTTATGGAGTAAACATGTTGATATCTATCCTGGAGATAGAAAAAATAATTGTGGAGGATTAATGAAGCCCATAAAAATTGAAGTAAAAAATGACAATTATTTAATTATTCACCAATGTTTGAAATGTCTAAAGATTAAAAAAAATCAGGCTTCTAAAGATGATAATTTCGAAGAAATTATTAAGATTTTTAAAAATCAAAATTTCAATTAAAACAAATCTAATTATCTTACTAAATCTTCACTTGGTTTGTAGATAGTATTGTTTTGATAATTTAGAAAGAGTGATTGAGAAAAATGCTAATGTTTTTGGAGCGACTTGTTATTGTTTGACTTTTATAAACCGTTGTATCATAATTAGTATGATAAATAATTAATTTATATTTAATTATGTCTTTTGAAAAATCACCCACAACTCTTCCAGAACAAGAAGGACAAAGTTCTTCAACCCCGGAAGGAGTTAAAAATCAAAAAAGAGCAGCAGAGCAGGAAATTAAAAAAAAGATAATTTCTAATCTAAGTCCAGAGAATAAAAATTTTTTTGGGAAAATGTCAGAGGAAGGAGTAAAAATTGCTAGTCAAGTTTATGAAGGTCTTTATAACACCCCGGGAGTTAATAGAATTGTTGGCAAATTAGAAATAGCTTACAATCAATTTTGGATTGATAAACATCAACAAAAAGCTGCTAAGTTCAAGGGTAAAATGGACGGTTTGGATTTACGTATTGGGGCACTTGACGAATCTAAAAAAGAAATTGAATCGTTTATAAAAAGCTTAAAATCGCAAAATATTCCCGGTGCTGAATCTTTACAAATAAAATTACAAAATATTGATAGGCAGAAAGCCGAGTTGTTAAATGAAAAAGATAAAAAACAATCAAAGTTTGAGGCGATAGACAATAAATTGAAATTATATACAAATGAAAGAGACCGAGTGGCTGATAAACTTATTGGGCATTACGAAGAAAAACTAAGGCCAATGGAAGCAGAATTAGAAAGATTGCAAACTTTTAATAATCAAATTGATTTGCTGGCTGCTGCTGCTGAAGTAAAAAATAAAGAGTTTCTTAATAAGCTTGACGATCTCAAAAAAAGAAAAGATCAAATAGCAGAAACTTTGCACAAGACAGGGATGTCAGAAAAAAAGATCAGAAAATCTGAGGCAATTAAGGCGTTGAAGCAAATAGAAAATATTTTATTAGATGGTCAAAAAAGGGTAAGAATGGAAAAAGAAAATCTTGCTAAGCGTAAAGCAGAAATAAATAAAAGAATTGCAAGGGTTGATTCAAAAGCTAACCCATATAGAGATAAACGAGAAGAATTTATTCGTATTAAAAAGGGTCGTCCTATAGAAATTAAGGTAGCTCCGCGACAAAGAAGTGTTGATGTTAAAGGTGGTGAAGAAATAAGGGTTCATTCAATAAAAGTTGAAGTAGGAATTAGAGAAGTTGGAAATGAAGAACGATTACGGATCGCGGATTATCTTAGCCGTTGGAACACATTTTTGAAAGAGATTTATAAAGATAAGGCTGAAGTTATTGATACGAAAGATTTTTTGAGAGAAACCGGCTTACCTAAAAATTCTAAGTTAGACTTTGAAGATTTCAAGAATATTCTTGAAAAATATCTAAAATATAGAAAGTTACCAGTTAATCAATTTAACCAGAACATAGAAAAATTTTTTGAACAAAAGATAAAAACTGAATAATAATTTTATTAACCACATTTTTATTAACTATGAAAAAAGATAAAACAATCCAAACTAATCAATTAATAAATGATCAGCTTAATGATTTGCTTGGCGAAGCAAAGAATATTCTAAAAGAAATAGATGAGACTAATAACCAGATTAAAGTTGCGCTTGATGATATTAGTGTGAAGGTTGATGAATCGATTGCTAAGGTTGAAAAAATTTATTCTGATTTAGACCAAATAGAAAAAGAAGCTGGTGATGAAATTGATAAACTAATTTTACAGCAAGCAGAAGATTTAGCAGAAGAATAATCTTCTTATAGATTTTTTCATTTCAGTTTTCCTGCTTTTTAAAACGATAATTTTGAAGAATTCTTAAAATAAATTTTTTAAAATCAAAATTTTAGTTAAATTAAGTGCGCGGGAGAGGATTTGAACCTCCATGCCTTGCGGCACTAGCTCCTTAGGCTAGCGCGTCTACCAGTTCCGCCACCCGCGCTAAAGATTTTTAAATTACTCTTGATTTTGAGATTCTGAACTATTGTCTATATTTACTGCTTCTTCTAAATTATTATTAGCTTTTTGTTCTAAGTTAACTTTTTTAAGTTTCGCTTTTATTTCTCTTCGTGATTTTTCTCTAAGATAATAAAGTTTATTTCTTCTAGTTTTCGGATTATTTTTGATTTCAATTTTTTCAATTAAAGGAGAATGAATTGGCCAAGTCATTTCAACCCCAATATTATTAGAAGCTATTTTTCTAACAGTAAAAGTTGAGTTTAAAGTTTTTAGACCGTGCTTAACTGAAATTATAATTCCTTCAAAGAAAGTAGTTCTAAATCTATCTTTTTCTTTAATTTTATACCAAACCTTAACAGTCATTCCTGCTTTTAATTGAGGAACTTCTTTTTTGGCTAATTTTTGATGTATTTCAAGAATTTTATTATCCATATTTTAAAATTGTTAGCGGCTAAATTTTAACATAATAAATTTTAAATTACAACAACTTTATGAAATAATTTTGCTTTACAAGATTATTTTACAGGGTAAATCACAAATTTCAAATTCAGAATTTTAAACAATCTTTAATGTTCAAAATTCAAAACCCCAAACAAAAAAGAAACAATCCTAAATGGTTAAATTTCCCACGGAAATCCCACGGATATCCCACGGATATCCCACGGAAAATAAATATCTAATAAAAATAAATGCAAAACTTAAAATGTAAAATGAAAAATTACAATTAAAAATCCAAAATTAAAATACTTTTAAAGATTTAGGTTATTAGAATATTGGGGTTTAGGATTTGTTTGAGATTTGAGATTTGGAATTTAATTTTTTTTATGATTTAATAATTTAATAAAGCCGCTATCGTCTAGCCCGGTCTAGGACGTCGCCCTTTCACGGCGAAAACTCGGGTTCAAATCCCGATAGCGGCACAAAATTATGCAAGAACAAGAAGAAAAATCTTATTTAAGGCTTGCCAGAGCTTACGAAATAAAAAATAAAAAAGATAGAAGAATTTATAGATTTTTTGAAATTTTACCCGGAGCTTTGGCTTTATTAACTTTTTTAGTTTTTGGTTTAGCTTCTAAATTTTTTCCCTCTTACGTTTCTATTTTTTTGATAGTTTTTGTAATTTTTTGGCTTTTTAGATCTGCTTATTATCTTACTCATCTAATTTCTAGTTATCAAAAAATGAAACAATACGAAAAAATTGATTGGCAAAAAAAGTTGGAAGCCATTGAATTTCCAATTAACACTTTACCAACTATCAAATCTTTAGATGATTTGTATCATTTAATAATTTTACCAACCTATAAAGAACCTTATGAAATAGTTAAGGAATCTTTAGATTCTTTGATTAATTCTGGTTATAATCCGCAGAAATTAATTGTGGTTTTAGCAACCGAAGAAAGGGCTAAAGAACAAGGAGAGGAAATAAGGCGACTTGCTTTAAAAGATTTTGATGGTAAGTTTTTTAGATTTTTTGAAACTATTCATCCTCAAGATATTCCTGGTGAAATAGCTGGCAAAGGTTCTAATGAAGCTTGGGCTGGAAAACAAGTTGTTAAAGAAATTATTGATCCCTTAGGGATACCTTATGAAAATGTAATTGTTTCGGTTTTTGATATTGATACCCTTACTAGGTTTGGTTTTTTCCAGTGCTTAGCTTATCATTATTTAACTGCGCAGGATCCCTTACATTCTTCTTACCAGCCATTACCTATATACACTAATAATATTTGGGAAGCTCCGGCTGTTGCTAGAATTTTATCCTTTTCTTCAACTTTTTGGCAAATGATACAACAGGCCAGGCCTGAAAGTCTGATAACTTTTTCTTCGCATTCTATGGGATTAAAACCAGTTGTGGAAATTGGTTTTTGGCAAGAAAACGTTGTTTCAGAGGATTCTAGAATTTTTTATCAATGTTTTTTACATTATAATGGCAATTGGCAAGTAGTTCCCTTGTATTATCCAGTTTATATGGATGCTAATATTGCTGATACTTTAATTGAAACTTTAAAAAATCAATACAAACAGCAAAGAAGATGGGGTTATGGAGCAGAAAATATTCCTTATCTTTTCTTTGGATTTATTAAAAATAAAAAAATTCCTTTTAAATTAAAACTACATTATGGGTTTAATATTATTGAGGGTTTTTATTCTTGGAGTGTTTACTCAATTTTAATTTCCTGCGGTTGGCTACCTTCAGTTTTAGGGGGTAAGGAATTTTCTTTTACAATTTTGTCCTACAATTTGCCTCAGTTAACTTCCAATCTTTTAACAATTTCAATGTTAGGACTTTTGGGTTCTGCTTATTTATCAGTTGCTCTACTTCCCCAGAGGCCAAAAAATTTAAAAAAGAGTTATTATTTTTTAATGGTTTTCCAGTGGTTACTAAGTCCAGTACTTGTTTTTCTATCAGCAATTCCAGCCCTAGATGCTTCAATAAGATTAATGCTTGGAAAATATATGGGATTTTGGGTTACTCCAAAATCTCGTTAAATTTTTATTTTAAATGCTATAATTAAAATCTATAAATTTTTATTAGGATTATGAAAATTTTAGCAATTGAAACAAGTTGCGATGAAACAGCTATCTCAATTTTAGAAATTACAGGAAATAAGAATATTTCTTTTAAAGTTTTGTCTAATGTTGTTTCTTCTCAAGTTAAAATTCATTCTAAATACGGTGGAGTGGTACCAGCTTTGGCAGCTCGGGAGCATAATAAAAATCTTAAAAAAGTTCTTAAATTATCTTTAGAAAAATCAAGAATAACAAGTTTGCCAGATTTAATTTGCGTGACAATTGGTCCTGGACTTTTGCCAGCTCTTTTAATAGGAGTTAATTTTGCAAAATCTTTAAGTTATTTTTTAGATTTGCCAATTATTGGAATTAATCATTTGGAGGGGCATTTATATTCCAGTTTTTTAAAAGCCGATGAGCTTGGAAAATTTAAAGTTGTTGATGGAAAATTTTTTCCAGCTTTAGGCTTAATAATTTCTGGAGGGCACACTGAATTAGTTTATGTTAAAAATATCGGCAATTATCAAATTATTGGTAGAACCTTAGATGACGCAGTTGGAGAAAGTTTTGATAAAGTTTCAAGACTTTTAAATTTAGGCTATCCTGGAGGCCCAATTATTGATAAAATAGCAAAAGATGGAGATTTTGATAAAATAAAATTTCCAATTCCCTTAATTAATTCTAAGGATTATAATTTTAGTTATTCAGGATTAAAAACAGCAGTTTTGTATTATTTAAGAGACAATCATTTAGATTTTTCAAAAATGAAAATGAATAATAAGCTTTCAAAAATTCAAAAAGACATTGCTGCTTCTTTTGAAAAAGCAGCTATTGGAGCTTTACTTAAAAAAACCATTAAAGCTGCCAATGATTTTAAAGTAAAAACAATTCTAATTGGCGGAGGAGTAAGCGCTAATTCTTATCTTCAAGCTCGTTTTAATAAGATACAAGAAGAAACCAATTTTAAAATTTTGTTTCCTAAAAAAGAATTTATTACCGATAATGCGGCAATGATAGGTTTAGCTGGTTATTTAAATTATAAGTTATTGGGCAAGAGAGATGATTTATTTTCTTTAGATGCTCAAAGCAATTTAAATTTTTAAAAATTATGAAACAAGTAGCCAAAACTTACGATTCAAAAAAATACGAAAAAAAGATTTATTCTTTATGGGAAAAGAATGAATCTTTTAAAGCAGAACCGCAAAAAAATAAAAAACAATTTTCAATTATTATGCCTCCGCCTAATGCTAATGATCCTTTGCACACTGGGCATGCAATTTTTTTAACAATTGAAGACATTTTAATTCGTTATCATCGAATGGCAAACGAAGTTTCTTTATGGCTTCCCGGAGCAGATCATGCCGGTATTGAAACTCAATATGTTTTTGAAAAAAAATTAGCTAAACAAGGAAAAAGCAGGTTTGATTTCGACAGATCCACTCTTTATAAAATGATTTATAGCTATGTTAAACAGAATTCAAAAATCGTAATTAATCAAATGAAAAAAATAGGAGCTAGCGCTGATTGGTCAAAATTTAAATTTACTCTCGATGACGATATTATTAAATTAGTATTAACTACCTTTAAAAAATTATCTAAGGATAATTTAATATATCGAGCTCAAAGATTGGTAAATTATTGCACCCATTGCGGAACTGGTTATTCTGAATTAGAAGTTGAATACCAAGAAAAACAAGACAAGCTTTATTTTATTAAATACCCTATTATTAATAATAAAACAAATAGTAAACAAGCAATAATTGTAGCTACAACTCGTCCAGAAACAATGTTTGGCGATACAGCAGTAGCCGTAAATCCCAAAGATAAAAGATATCAAGACTTAGTTGGCAAATTTGTAGAACTTCCTTTAACTAATCGCCAAATTCCTGTTATTTCCGATGAAATGGTTGATATTAATTTTGGCTCAGGCGCTTTAAAAATTACCCCTTTTCATAGCAAAGCCGATTGGGAAATAGCCAAGCGTCATAATTTAGAGATGATTCAAGTTATTGATTTTACTGGCAGAATGAACTCTAACGCTTTAGAATTTGAAGGCTTAAAAATAAAAGAAGCTCGCGAAAAAGTTGTTGAAAAATTAAAAGAATTGGGGTATTTACAAAAAGAAATTGATTATACTCATGAAGTTGGGGTTTGCTATCGCTGCGGAACAATTATTGAACCATTGCCTTTGGCTCAATTTTTTGTAAAAACTAAACCATTAGCAAAAAAAGCTTTAAAGGCTTTAGATAAAAAAGAAACTCTTATTTTAGGAGCTGGCAGGGAAAAAATTTTAAGAAATTGGTTAAAAAACATTGAGGATTGGAATATTTCTCGACAAATTGTTTGGGGAATTCGTATTCCTGTTTATTATAAGGTTTCTCAAAACCCAGAATTAATTGTTGAATTTTTAAATTATAATAAACAACTTGTAAAAGGAGAAGTTAAAGAGCTTTTAAAAAATTATTCTTTTAAAGAAATTAAAAATGGTTTGCAATCTTTAAAAGCGCCAACTAATGCTAAATTTATTGTTTCCCTAAAAGAGCCCAAAGGGAAATATTTACAAGAAACAGATGTTTTTGATACTTGGTTTTCATCCGGACAGTGGCCAGTAATTACTTTAAAAGCTAATGGTAAAAAATATTTTGATTATTTTTATCCAACAACTGTTATGGAAACTGGCTATGATATCTTAACTAGATGGGTAATGAGGATGATGCTTTTAGGAATTTATTTAACAGGACGTTCTCCTTTTAAATACGTTTATCTTCATGGTTTAGTGCGCGATGAAAAAGGTAGAAAAATGAGCAAAAGTTTTGGAAATGTTATTGATCCAATTGAAGTAATTGATAAATACGGAGCAGATGCTTTAAGAATTGCTTTAGTATCTGGCACAACTTGGGGAAATGACAGTAATATTGGAGAAGAAAAAATTAAAGGCGCAAGAAATTTTTCCAATAAAATTTGGAATGCCTCAAGATTTGTCGCTTATTATTTAGATAAAAACATTAAGGGAACCAAGAGGGCGAATAAAGATTTTGATAAAAAGTTATCCGAAGTTGTTAAAAATGTTACTTTGAATTTAGAAAAATTGAGAGTTGGCCAAGCTGCAGCTGTTTTACAAAATGAATTTTGGCATTGGTTTTGCGATAAAGCTTTAGAGCAAACTAAAAAAGGAGAAATTTCTGCCTTGAAAATTGAACAAGGGTTAGAAACGTTTTTAAAACTTTTGCATCCATTTATGCCATTTATTACTGAAGCAATTTGGCAAGATATTTTAAACAAAAGAGGTTTATTAATTAAAGAATCCTGGCCCAAATAAAATGATTATTTCTCTTTTAATTTTAAGTTTTATTCCAAATTTTATTTGGCTTATCTTCTTTTTAAAAGAAGACCCACATCCTGAGCCATTAAAATCTTTAATTATTGCGTTTTTACTTGGAATTTTAGCAGCTATTTTGTGTTTTCCAATAGAACTAAGTTTAAGTTATATTTTTGAAAATTTTTTAGGCTTTGATCTCGAAGAAAATTATTTAATTTATAATAGCCAAGCGTCGATTCTCGAGATTTTTGTTTATTCTTTAATAGTTATTGCTTTAGTTGAAGAAGTTGTAAAATTTCTAATGACTAAATTAATGCTTTTTAAAAATAAAGTTTTTGATGAACCAGTTGACGCTATGATTTATTTGATAGTCATTGCTTTGGGTTTTGCTTTTTTTGAAAATGCTTTAGTGGTTTTAAATAACTATTTAAATGAAATTGCAATTTTAGAAACAATAGGAATTTTAGTTTATAGATTTATTGGTGCTAATCTTTTACATGTAGTTTCTTCGGGAATTATCGGCTTTTATTGGGCAAAGGGTATAGTTCTAAAAAATCAAAAAAAGTTTGTAATTCAGGGAATTATAATTGCAACCATTCTTCATGGTTTATTCAACTCTATTTTAGTAATTTTTAATGAATTTTCTTATGTTCTTATTTTAATCATTTTATTTATTGCCAGTTTATTTCTTTTAAAAAATTTTGAAACAATAAAACAATTTAATGTTCCAGCAACTTTGATTAATCCTAGTTATTACAAAAAATTGAAAAAATAAAAATAAATGTTAAAATTAGTTAAATAATTAATAATATGGAAAATAATATGGAAAACGATAATGATTATTTAAAAGAAATGCCAAACGAAGGCACTTTAGCAATTGATGTTTTTCAAACCGACAAGGCTTTAATTATTCAATCTCCAATTGCCGGAGTAGAAAAAAATGATTTAGATATTTATTTGGAAGACGATATTTTAATTATCAGGGGTGAAAGAAAAAGAGAAGATATTGAAGAAGAAATTAAAGATAAAGATTTTTTTACTCAAGAATGTTATTGGGGACAATTTTCAAGATCTTTAAGATTGCCTTTGGATAATTTAGATACTGATAATATTTCAGCTTCAATGAAAAATGGCATCTTAACAATTTCTATTCCAAAAATAGAAAAAGTTAAAAGCAAGAAAATCCAAATAGGAGACTAATTTCTATTTAAACTGCGTGTTTCTTTTTTAATTCCTCAAGAATTCCTGATTCAAACTCTTGTTGTTTATTTTTGGACTGCAAAGCTAAATTTTCAAGCTCTGAATCTGAAAGTTTATTTAATTTTTTAGCTTCTTCTAAAAGTTTTTCCTTATTATTTAATTTTGGATTATCTAAAACTTTTTCCAAAAGAATATTTAATAAATAGCCAATTCTTTTAGATGGGCTAAGATTTAAGTTGGTCATTAAATCATTGCCATTGATTTTTAAGTTTTTAACAGATATTGGATCGCTATTAACTTTGTCAATCATAAATAATAAATGCCTTAATCTATAAGGCCTGGCTTTTGGCACCCCAGAACCAATTCTATCTGCTTCTCTGACTTTTATTAAATCATCAATATTTTCTCTGCCGACTCTTTTAATAAATCTTCTTACTCCAGCTTCAGTGACTTCTTCAACGTTGTAATAAAAAAGATGATATTTAACAAGCAAAGTCACTTTATCAACTATTTCTTTTGGAAAGCATAATCTAATTAAAATTTTTTTGGTAATTTTAGCGCCAACCATTTCGTGATTATAAAAAGTTGCGTTTTCTCCCTCTCCTTGCTTGACTTGAGGTTTGCCAATATCGTGAAACAGGGAAGCTAACCTAATTTCTAAAGAAAAATTTTTTCTAGCCGCATAATCTAAAGATTTTAAAGAATGCTCCCAAACATCATAAATATGGTGTTTATTTTGACTTACTCCAATAGTGTTTTCTAACTCAGGTATTATATATGTTAAAAGATTAAATTTATGAAGATCTTCAATTCCCGAAGAAGCATTATCAAGCATTATTATTTTTATTAGTTCGTCTCTAATTCTTTCTTTAGAAATTATTTGTAAAAGCCTCGCATTATTTTTAATAGCTTTTTGAGTTTCACTTTCAATAGTTAGCTTAAATTCGGTTGCTATTCTGATAGCTCTTAAAAGTCTTAAAGCATCTTCGTTAAATCTATCATTGGGATTTCCAACTGCTTTTAGAATTTTATTTTTTAAATCATCCAATCCATTATAATAATCAATAATTTCAAGGTCGTTATTAATAGGAGGAATTTTGATTGCTAGGGCATTGATTGTAAAGTCTCTGCGAGCTAAATCTTCTTTTAGAGAAGATACAAAAATAATTTCAGAAGGGTGACGTTTATCTAAATATTTTCCTTCACTTCTAAAAGTAGTTATTTCAATTATTTTTAAACTTGGAATTTGGGAATTTGTTTTTATAGCTACTGTTCCAAATTCATTTTCATAAACACTATTTTCAAATATTTTTTGGATTTCAATTGGTTTGGCATTGGTGGTAATATCCCAATCTTTTGGTGAAATATCTAATAGTAAATCTCTAACACAACCACCAACTAAATAAGCTTCAAATCCATTTTGATAGAGCTTTTGAGCTATGTCTATAATTTCTTGTGGAATTTTTTGATTTATTTTCATTAAAATATTATACTGTAAAAAAGAAGATGATTAAAGCGCCTCCGTGGTGAAACGGATATCACGCTACGCTTCGGACGTAGAGTTTCGGGTTCAAATCCTGACGGAGGTACATTGATTGAATATTTAATTATTTTATAATTAAGATAATTATTAATAAAAATATGGATAAATTTATAATTTCTAGCCCAAATAAATTAAAGGGAGAAATAGAAGTTTTTGGAGCAAAAAATGCAGCTACCCCAATTTTAGCAGCAACTTTATTAACCGATAAACCTTGTATTATTAGAAATTTGCCTTTAATTGAAGATGTTTTTAGAATGTTGGAACTTATGAAAAAATTAGGAGCAGAAATTGAGTGGCTTTCAGAAAGAGATTTAAAAATTACTTGCAAAGATATTTCCCCTGATAAATTAGATGAGGAGATTGTTAACAAACTTCGTTCTTCAATTTTGTTTTTAGGACCAATGCTTTCAAGATTTGGAAAAGTTATAATGCCTGAACCAGGTGGATGCTTAATTGGCGCTAGACCTTTGGATGCTCATTTTGAAGCAGTAAAACAAATTGGCGGCACAATTAGTAAAATTAGCAAAAGAAAATATTTTTTTCAGCTTAAAAAAACCCAAAATAGAGAAATAGTTTTGCCAGAATTTTCAGTAACAGCTACTGAAAATATAATGATTAGCGCTTCTTTAATTCCATTCAAGACAACTATTAAAATAGCTGCTTTAGAGCCACACGTTCAAGATCTAGTGGTAGTTTTAAATAAAATGGGAGCTGAAGTTAAAATTTTACCTTTTCATCAAATTGAAATTAAAGGTAAAAAGAAATTAAATGGTTTTGATCATAAAATAGTTTACGATTCAGTTGAAGCAGGAACTTATTTAATTTTAGCAGGAGTAACTCATAGTAAAATTACTGTAAAAAATGCTTTTAAAAATCATCTAGATTTGGTTTTGAAAAAATTAACTGATTTTGGAATGAGTTTTGAAATTTATAAAAACAAAATTATAGCTGATGGCACTAAACCATTAAAAGCTGTTTCTAAAATTCAAACAATGCCCTATCCTGGAATTCCAACAGATTTGCAATGTCAATTTGGAGTTTTAGCAACTCAAGCTCAAGGAGTTACTATGATTCACGATCCTTTATATGAAGGAAGATTTAAATATCTTGAAGAATTAAATCAAATGGGCGGTAAAGTTGTTTTATGTGACCCTCATCGCGCTTTGGTTTTTGGTAAAACTAATCTTTTTGGTAAAAATATTAAAACTACCGATTTAAGAGGGGGAATAGCTTTGTTATCAGCTAGCTTAATAGCTTCTGGAAAAAGTACTATTGAAAATGTTTATCAAATAGACAGAGGATATGAAAAAATAGAGAAAAGATTACAAAAGTTAGGGGCCAATATTCAAAGAATAACAGAATAACTTTAATTTGCGGGGTGTAGTATAAAGGTAGTACGCTGGCTTCGGGAGTCAGTGGTTTGGGTTCAATTCCCAGCACCCCGACTACTTACTTCGTTAACTAATTTTTCCTAATTATGGTATTATTTTAGAAATGAAAAAAATTGAATTTATTTCTGATTCTTCAAAAGAAACACAAGAACTTGAAAAATATTTTATCAGTCAAATCTTAAAGGTTTTACCTTTAGATAAAGCTTTAGTTATTTCTTTAAAAAGGACAAAACTTAATTTGGGTAATTGGCAGAATATTTTTTAGTTGGTTTTAGCAACAAACTAAGAGAAGGAAAAATTATTATTAAAACAATTTTATTATAAAATGAATTCTTTATTTTATAGTTTAATCAGCGCCGTGATAGTGAGTCTAATTTCTTTAATTGGAATTATATTTTTGACTTTTAAAATTAGAACCTCAAAAATAGTAGAAATTTTAGTTGGCTTTGCCACTGGCGCTTTATTCGGTGACGCTTTTCTGCATTTGTTGCCAGAAAGTATTAAGATTTTGGAATTTCCATTTTTGGGAATGTTAATTTTAATAGGAATTTTTCTATTTTTTATTTTAGAAGAGTTTATTTGTTGGCGTCATTGCCATATAGAAACCAGTGAGATGCATTCTCACCCGGTGGCTTTTATGAATTTAATTGGCGATGTTTTGCATAACTTTTTTGATGGTTTAGCAATTGGAATAAGTTTTTTGACTAATTTCTATCTGGGATTAACCACTACTCTGGCTATTATTTTACATGAGATACCTCAGGAAATAGGTGATTTCGGCATTTTAATTTATGCTGGTTTTTCTAAAAAGAAAGCAATCTTTTTAAATTTAATAACTGCCTTGACTGCTGTTTTAGGAGCAATTTTACCATTTTTTTTAAAGTTTAACTTAGAACAATTAAATATATTTTTACCAATTATTAGCGGTGGCTTTATCTATATTGCCGGTTCAGATTTAGTACCATTGATTAAAAACCAAAAATCTTTAAAAAAATCTTTAGTTTTTTTCTTGGCAATGATTTTAGGTACCGCTTTGATGTATTTACTGTTATTAATTGAATAATAGCTCAATCTGATTTTATTTTTAAGCTTAAACTAGCACAAAATCATAATTTAAAGATTGATAAATTAACCTATAAGTGATTAGGAATAATTATAAGAAAAGACAATTCGGAACTAAAAATTGAAGCAGAGAAGATTTTAGAATAATACAAGGAAGTTAAAATTTAATTAAGAAATAAAATTCTGTGGTTATTTTTCCTAATTGTGGTATTATTTTAGAAATGAAAAAAATTGAATTTATTTCTGATTCTTCAAAAGAAACACAAAAACTTGGGAAGTATTTTATAAGTCAAATTTTAAAGATTTTACCTTTGGATAAGGCTTTAGTTATTTCTTTAACAGGGGACTTGGGTTCTGGAAAAACTACTTTTATTCAAGGAATTAGCAAGGGTTTAAAAATTAAACAACAAATCAATAGTCCAAGTTTTGTGATAATGAAAAAATTTAAATTGCCTTATAAAAAAATCAAAAATTTTTATCATTTTGATTTATGGAGAATAACTAAAGAAGATTTGCTTAGTTTAGGGTTTAAAGAAATTTTAAATGATCCTTCTAATATTGTCGTACTTGAATGGGCAGAAAAAGCTCAAGATATTTTGCCACAAAGTTCGATTTTAATTGAATTTAGGCACCTATCTTTAAACAAAAGAAAAATAATTTTTAAATTTCCAATATGAAAATTTTAATAATTGACAGCTTAGCTTTAATTCATCGGGTTTATCATGCATTGCCAGATTTGAGAAATAAAGATAATGAACCAGTAGGAGCTTTATATGGTTTTTGTTCAATGTTTTTAAAAGCTGTTAAAGATCTTAATCCTGATTCTATTATTGCTGTTTTCGATAGTCCGGTTATGACATTTCGACAAAAATTGTATTCCCCTTATCATGCTAATCGTCCTAAAGCAACTCCTGATTTTTCTTCTCAAATTGAAAAAGTCAAAGAATTTTTGAATCTAATAAAAATTCCAATAATTGAAGCCGGGGGTTTTGAAGGTGATGATCTAATTGGTTCATTAATAACTAAGCTTGATGATCAAAATGAAATAATAGTTTTAACTGGCGACAATGACCTTTTACAACTGGTCAAAGACAATGTCAAAGTTTATACGATGATCAAGGGAATTACCCAAACAATAATTTATGATAAAGAAAAAGCCAAAGAAAAATATGGCTTTGATCCAAAATACCTTCCCGATTTTAAAGCTTTGATTGGAGATAGTTCTGATAATATTCCTAAGGTCAAGGGCTTAGGAGAAAAAAATGCCCAGAAGTTAATTATTAATTATCAAACAGTTGAAAACATTTTTAAAAATTTAGATAAGCTTGAATTAAATGATAAATTAAAACTTTCTTTAAAAGAAAGTAAAGATCAGGTTTTCTTAGCTAAAAAATTGGCAACTATTAAAAGCGATTTAGAAATTGAGATAAAACCAGAAAAATTTGATAAAGAAATTTTATATTCCAATGAAGTATTGAATTTTTTTAAAGATGCAAATTTCTTTTCGTTAATTAAAAGATTAAAACCAGAAGAACAAAATAATTTATCTTTTAGTTTTAAAAAACAAGATTTTAAAATTACACCCCTTACTCCAGATTCTTGGTCTGATTTAAAAACCAAAATAAATAAAGATAAAAAAATTTATTTTTTAGGTTTAGAAAAAAATTATTTAATAAATAATTTTCAAATTTATCCCCTAGAATTAAATAGCGGCCAAGAATTTAAAGAGCTTTTAGCTATTTTTAAAAATCAGGAAATTTCTAAAATTGGTTTTGATTTTAAAAAATTTATCAAGAATTTTTATTATGTTTTTCAAAATCAAACATTCCAAAATATTTCTGATTTATCAATTTTAGAATGGCTCATTCATCCCAATTTTAGAAACTTTAGCTTAAAAGATTTAATGAAAAAATATTTTAAATTAGATTTATTAAAAGTAGCTGAAGAAGAACTTGTTTTGCAAAGTGCCTCTTATTTAGAAACTTTAGCTAATAAAATTTTAGATAAATCTCAAAACGAAAATATTTTTCAATTTTATGAGAATCTTGAAGAACCATTGATTCCGGTTTTAGCTTCAATGGAACAAAATGGAATTTTAGTTGATTTAAATTCTTTAAAAAAATCTCAGAAATTTTTAAGTGACAAATCTTTAGAAATTCAAAAAGAAATATTTATAAAAGTAGGTGCGGAGTTCAATTTAAATTCCCCAAAACAATTATCAGAAATTTTATTTGAAAAATTAAAATTGCCAACTTCAAAAATCAGAAAATTAAAAAGCGGTTATTTTTCAACTGATTTTAAAGCTCTTGAAAAATTAAAAGACTTTGAAATTATTGATTTAATTTTAAAATGGCGGGAGCTTGAAAAACTAAACAGTACTTATTTAAATGGTTTAGAAAAATATTTGGATAAAGACAATTTAATTCACACTACCTTTATTCAAACCGGCACTATTACTGGTAGATTAGCAAGTGAATTTCCAAATTTACAAAATATTCCCAAGCGAGGCGAGCTTTCAAAATTGATTAGAGATATTTTTATTTCTCATAGCGGTTTTTCTTTGGTTTCCTTTGATTATTCTCAAATCGAACTAAGACTTTTGGCTCATCTTTCAAAAGATGAAAAACTGGTTAAAGCTTTTTTAAATAACGAAGACATTCATAAATTAACAGCTTCTTTGATTTGGAAAATTCCACAAGAAAAAGTTACCCAAGAGCAAAGATCTAAAGCTAAAACTTTAAATTTTGGAATTATTTATGGAATGGGTAAAAGATCCTTGGCTCAAAGTGCTAAAATTTCAGAAAAAGAAGCTTTAGAATTTATTGAAAACTATTTCAATACTTTTAAGGGAGTTTCATTTTATTTACAAGAAGTTAAAAGAACTTTAAAAGATACTGGTTATCTTCAAACTGCTTTGGGAAGAAAAAGATATTTTGCTGATTTTATTCAAGAAGGAAGAAATGACAGAATCGAAAGAATGGCTATAAACTTTACTATTCAAGGCTTAGCTGCTGATTTAATAAAAAAAGCAATGACTTGTATTTATCAAAAATTTATCATTAATGATCCAGATAATCTTAAGTTATTAATTCAAGTTCATGATGAATTGATATTTGAAATCAATGATAAATTGTTAGATAATATTAATGATAAAATTAAAAAAGAAATGGAACAAGTTTATAATTTTGATGTTCCTTTAAAAGTTAATATCACCAGAGGAAAACGATGGTCTGATTTGTAAATTTTTATAAATTATGAAAGATTTTTTAAACTTTTTAAAACTAAAAGAAACAAGAATTTTTATTGTTTTTTCAGTTTTTTCAATAATTTTAATTGTTGTTTTGTTTTTAAATTTAAAGTTTATAATAGCTTTAATTTTTGCTATTTTCTTAATAGTTTTTGCTATTCAGATAGCTATTAATTCTTACTCTTTAGCAAAAACTAGATTTGTTTTGGATTTTGAGAAAAAAAGAAATAAATATGTTTTCGATATTCTTTCAGAAGGAGTTATTACCTATGATAAAAATTTTAAAATTTTATCAATAAACAAAGCAGCTCAAGTCATTACTTCTTTAAAAGAAGAAGAGATCTTAAACAAAATAATAACCCCAGAATTAGCTCAAGATCCAAAATTAGCCTTACTGGTTCAAATAATTTTTCCTTCTTTGGCCCCAGTAGTTATTAAAAAGAGCGAAGGTTCATCATATCCTCAAGTTGTTAGAATAAATTTTCAAGAACCAAGAGAATTATATTTAGAAGTAACTACTACTTTAATTTTTGATGAAAATAATAAACAAATTGGCTTTGCAAAAATTATTAGAGATCGTTCAAGAGAAATTGAACTTTCAAAGAGCAAATCAGAATTTATTACTATTGCAGCACATCAATTAAGAACACCCCTAAGTGGCATTAAATGGACCAGCGAAATGCTTTTAAATCAAGAACTGGGTGAATTAAATTCCCAGCAATTAGATGGTTTAAAGCAAATCAATGAAAATATTGCGAAACTAATAGAATTAGTTGAAGATTTGTTAGATGTTTCTAAAATTGAAGAAGGAAAATTTGGTTATGTTTTTGGAAAAGCAGATTTAATAAAAGTTATTGAAGAAGTTGTTATTGCGCACCAAGAAATGGCTAAGCAGTATAAAGTTAAAATTATCTTTAATAAACCAAGCACTAATCTTCCTTTAATTTTAATGGACAAGGACAAAATTTCAATTGTTATTCAAAATTTAATTGAAAACGCTATTAAATATAATGTTGAAAATGGGGAAGTTAAGATTAATATTGAACTTCTAAAAGACAAGCCGTTTATTCAGGTTTCAGTTGAAGATACGGGTATTGGAATTAATAAAAATGATTTACCAAAATTATTTACTAAGTTTTTCAGATCTCAAGATACTTTAAAAAAAGAAACCAGTGGTTCTGGATTGGGTCTTTATATTTCCAAAAATATTATTAAAAGACACGGAGGGGAAATTTGGGCAAAGTCTATAGAAAAAAGAGGTTCAACTTTTTATTTTGTTTTGCCAACTGATGAAAAATTAATTCCTCCTGTTGAAATTATTGAAGAAGAATTTTAACGTTATGCTGAAATTAGGAGAACTTCAAGAATTTATTGATAATCAGAAAGTTAGATATCGTGATTTTTTTTGGTACGAGATTTTTAAAACCACTAAAAAAACTAAATTAGTTTTGATGACTGAAAATTTAGCCCAACAAGCTAGATCGGTTTTAAAAAGCAATAAAATTAAAAATAAAAATTTTGAAATAACTTCTTTTGAAAACGATGATTCAATCGGCAATTTTTATGTTATTGAAAAAGAAGTTTTAAGAGCTTTAACCCATCCTTCAAAAGAAGAATATCAAAATATTTTTAAAAAACCAACTAAAGAATTTATTAGTTTAACAAATGATTTTATTAAAAATGAAACCTTAAGAATTTTCAAACCAACTGGTTTTGATTTTTATGCCATAGTTAGTTTGCATAGTTTTGATAATTTAGCACCTAAAGCCTTGGGCTGGATTAAAAATTTAAAAGATGTCAAAAAATTAAAAACCAAAAAATTTATTAAGCCCCAAAAACTACAAAATCTTAATGATTTAATTGATAGTTTGAAAGGCATTCCTTATACTACTGGCGGAAAATCAATTCAGCATGGTTTTGATTGCTCTGGTTTAATTCAAAAAATAATTTATGAATCACAAGGTATTTGGCTTCCAAGAAAAGCAAGTTGGCAAGCATTGGTTTGTAAGAGTATTAGATTTTCTGATTTAAAAACAGGAGATTTAATTTTTTTTACTAAAAAGGGAGAAAAGAGAATAGATCATGTGGTATTGGTTTATAAAACACAATACCCTAATTTGCCAATTGTTTTTCATGCTGAAATTAAGCACAAATCAAGACTTGAAGATTTAAATAAGGCCAGATGGTTAAAAAATCATAAAATTGAAAAATTTGGCAGAATAAAAAATGAATTAATTAATAACTCTTGACTTTTAAAAATTTTTTGCTATATTCTATTATACATATGAGAATAAACATTTTAAGAAAGCGGAAAACTTGAAAACAAGGTTTTTATTGTTTTTAAGCCGCTTTCTCAAAAGCGGTTTTTTATTTCAGAAATGCTCGAACTTTGACAACTAAATAATATCTTTAAACAGGTGTTCGCAATAATTTAAGGGCAGATGGTGGATGCCTTGGGTAGAAGAGGCGATGAAGGACGCGGCGTAACTGCGATAAGCCTCGGGAAGTCGTGTAGCAGACTATGATCCGGGGATTTCCGAATGGGGAAACCTACTAAACAACTCAATGTTTAGTGCTTTATCTTTAAGATAAAGAGCAAACCTAGGGAAGTGAAACATCTCAGTACCTAGAGGAAAAGAAAAAAATGCAAAACATTTTTTAATTTTAATGTCTCAAGCATTTCAGCAGTCAGCTTTCAGTTATAAATTTTTACTACTGAAAGCTGACAGCGGATAAAAATTAAAAATGTTTTGTCCATTCCTTTAGTAGCGGCGAGCGAAAAAGGAACAGTCCAAACTTCTTGTACTTCGCACAAAGCACAAACTATACAGATTTCCGTGGGATTTCCGTGGGATATCCGTGGGATATCCGTAAGATTTCCGTGGGATTTCCGTACGGAATAATTTATAAAAGTTTGTGTCTTGTGCGAAGTATAAGGAGGGTTGTGGGGTCAAAAAATACTCATTCTTAATTTAATAGAAGAACAGTCTGAAAAGGCTGGCCAAAGAAAGTGAAAGCCTTGTATTTTAAATTAAATAAAGAATGATTTTGATACCCGAG